>Ga0115848_100318_pt1 | contig 17731 bp, 12 predicted proteins | sample InSIn3gowninarea_FD_83862 | JGI IMG/M metagenome (GOLD analysis project Ga0115848, IMG submission 83862) | reverse complement strand
TTGTCTCCTTGTGTCGAGACCTTTTGACCCTTCATTTTCCTGTTTGCGGGTATTAATGAAATAGCCATGTTTTTTTATTAAATAAAACGCTATATAGGTATATTTTTTTAAACTGATTTACATTTTAAATAAGAAAAATTTTGATTTCTGTTGTATATTCATTGAAAAAGATTTGTGACTATGATTCAAAAATATTGAGATAATCATAATTGCAACTTGCTAGTTTTAAATCGGAAAACTCAATAGCAAAATTTAAAAAGGAACCGTCTTTATTACAAATAATGACTTTACCAAAGGGGTATAAACCTAGTGCACAAACTGGATCTGATAGTAGTAATAGTGGTAGTAGTAATAGTGGTGGTGGCAGTAGTGGTTCATCAGGAGCAAGCAGAGACGAAATCGAGCGTATGATTGGCCGTAGAGTCGAAAATATGAGAGGTATTATTGTTTTGGGCTTTATATTATGTTGGGTGGCTACAGCTGGAGTAAAAACGATCGAAGAGATAATGAATGCCGTTTCAATCCCTATCATGGCAAAATGTAGAATAGGTCATTACTCCGAAGCCAAAATGCTCGAAACATGTGGAGTAGATATGATCGATGAGAGCGAAGTATTAACTCCAGCTGACGAAGAAAATCACATTTGGAAGTGGGAGTTTACTACACCTTTTGTAAATGGTGCAAAGAATTTGGGTGAGGCATTACGAAGAATAGAGGAAGGGGCTTCAATGATAAGAACTAAAGGTGAACCCGGAACCGGAAATGTTGCTGAAGCGGTTAATCATATTAGAAAATTGAATAAGGAAATAAGGTTATTAAAGGCAGCCTACTTGGATAACGATTATCAAGAAATAATAAAAGTCGCTAGGGATTACAGGGTTTCCATGGAGGTAGCATCGGAAGTAGGCAGACTAGGTAGGCTCCCCATAGTAAACTTCGCAGCTGGAGGTATTACTACTCCAGCTGATGCCTCTTTTCTGATGAAATTAGGTTGTGATGGTGTTTTCGTTGGTTCTGGAATATTCAAATCAGACGACCCATCTTCAAGGGCAAAAGCGGTTGTATTGGCCACTACATTTTATGATAATGAAAAGGAGGTTTTGGAGGCTCAAAAGATGATAGATGAAAAAAAGTCACTTATTGGATTAGACACGAAAAATTTAGATCTGCGAATGCAAGAGAGAGGACCTGCAGTTTGAACCCTATCTTAAAAGTAGGTATCCTAAGCATTCAAGGTGATATTGAGGAAAATTCAAACGCAATTAAGGAATCATTTAAAGAACTAGAAATTGAAGGCACGGTAATCTATATGAAAGATTTAAAAGATTTAGACGAAATTGATGGACTAATTATTCCAGGAGGTGAAAGTACAGTAATAGGTATGCTCTTATTCTTAAAGGGGGTTCAACCAGATTTAATCAGAAAAAAGGTCCAAGAGGGCCTACCAATATTAGGAACTTGTGCTGGACTCATAATGCTATCGAATAAGGCATATGATAAAACTATTGGCGAGACAAAACAAGCATTATTAAAAGTTCTGGACGTTACGATAGAACGTAACGCATTTGGACGTCAGCATGAATCCTTTGAGTCGGAATTAGATATATTATATTTAGGAGGAAGAAAATTCAATGGAGTTTTTATAAGAGGTCCAGCCATAACTGAGATCGGTAATGATGTAGAAATTATTGCGGAATATGATAAAAAGATAGTAGCCGTCAGGCAAAATAACATCTTGGGAACGTCATTTCATCCTGAACTTGCCAACGATAACAGGTTCCATACCAATTTAGTAAAGTTAATGGTAGAATACAATAAATCCAAAAAAGAAAAATGACAAAACCGAACTAATGAGTAACAGTAACAAGACGCTGAAATAAGCCCTGAAATAATTATTGAATTATGCGTCAGGTCATACGGACAAGCATTACAACCTATATCGTTGATTTATTTTCGTTACCTCACCTTCAATGATGTGTCAATGTATACATCTCAAAGCTTTTGTTTCTAATACAATTATAACATATTGTAAAGCTAAAAAATTTGTATTAGCTTTTCACAGTCTTTAAATTGAGTAACAAATGTAAGCAAGACATTTGACTTAATAAGTCCAAACAATTTTAGAAAACCGAGCCTAAATTCTGGTAGAACAGTCATATAAAAAGGTGCGGGGGGTGGGATTTGAACCCACGGACCCCTAAGAGACGGGATCCCTCATATAGATCTTAAGTCCCGCGTCTCCAAAATATTATTATTTATTTGGCCAGGCTCTACAACCCCCGCCCAACTAAAGTTAATTTTGAAACACTAATATATATCATGAATTGTAAATGCTTTAATCAGTAGGAATATCGCCGAAATTTAAACCCGGAGTGTTTGATTTGTCAAATTGTTTAATAAATCGTCAGTTTCCAAAATCAAATCAATGTGAAATTAATCAAAGTATCCATTCGAAAATCAAAATATAAGAAAACTAAAAGGAAATAATATTGAAAAATGATGAATTAACTACTTTTTCAATACTAGAGCAAAAACAAAATCCATTTCAAAGTGGGTTTAAATCTTTCAAATATCCATCATCTATAAATGGTTCCTAATACAAAGAAAGTATTTCTAGAAATCTAAATAAATCTTATAAATTGAGAGATTTATCCATAATTTTCTACTCAAAATATTCGTTAGATGAAGACAAGATATATGAACCAATTTTAGATCGAAGAAGGTAAATTCTAAAAGAATAAGGGTTATGAATCAAGATGAAGGAGACCGGATTTAAGTCACGTAGTTGTTTAGTAAATTCAAAAATTAGGTTGGTAGGCTATACACGTCACAATTCCAATCCTGGATCTTGTTTCCAAAGGTGCACTTTATATCTACTTCAAAATAATCAATATCTACTGCAGAATTAATTGCTTCAAACAGTTGTTTTTGGATCGTAGCGCTGATCATTGCCTGATCAACAAAAGGGTTTGGTAGGGCAGGCAATACATTTGTTGCATTGGTGGTTGAATTTGAAGAATTATTTTGTTCCATTATATAGCCTGCAGTAGGTGAAGAAAGAAAGTCATTAATAATTGTCGAGTTAATAATGTTCTGTGAGTTATTCAACAAGTTACTACTCCCACTAATTATATACGACGTATCAAAAAATGGTTTTATGTATGCAGTTTCATTTACGATTTGATAAGAATTCGTAGATGATTTTGATATCTGTACAGAGGATTGGAGATTTTCCCCAGAGTTTTGGGCATTAGAAGCAGGTACGCCCATGCTAACTAAAAGTAATACTAATACACCACTCAAACAATAAGAAAACGTTAGACCTCGTTTTGGAAAAGAGATTATCATATTCAAATTATCAATAAATATTTATGTAGTAATATAAACATTTTTGGTTTTTTTTATTGACAGATTACAAATACAGGGCAGATGCTGGATAGATATCAAATCTCAGATATCTCTCTACAAGACATTCAGAGATGTTCAAAACATAAGAATTTTCGTTAAACTTTACCCCTTGGTGAGCAAAAATATTGAAAGATATGAAAAGTATTATGGAAGACATATCGGAAATCGAGTTCCCTAAGGAGATGAATTAATTGACAATCCTTTTTACTAAAGCATTAAAGGATATTGGAGTTACCAGTATTAACGTTATTAGCGATGAACTCATACTCGAAGATATTGGATATTCCATCAGATCGAAGAAAGACAAAACTGATCTTACTAACTTCTTCATAAGCATCAGAAATAATTTAGATGAACTGTTAGACGATATTGAATTATTGGAACAGATAATCCTCTTTGTTTCAAAAACTGGGCCACTATTCTTAAAGAAAGCAATACCAAAAATCTATTTCTTATAGTGAATGGAGTAACGGTCTTAAAAAAAGGCATGATGAGCTAGGACAAGAGATGAGAGAAAAGTTCCCTGAACTTTGGGAAACAATGGAGTTTCAACTTGCGGTCAAGAATATCATACATATCAAAGACTGCACCCTTCCCTTTGCTGGTATTTAATTAGGGCCACCCTCTTCATCAAAGACTTTAGGAATAGAAATGTTTAGAGATGCTCCTAATACATTCTACACAGACGCTTTTTCAGCCAAAGCGTTTGTTTCGCATAATACTTCAGTCTCTAGAAAGGAACTAACAAATATTGATTTACTTCCAAAGGATAAAGTCTTTTTATCACCCGAACTTTCACTTACATTCTCAAAGAAGGAAGACGAATTAGTCGAGATCCTGGGGATACTTATTCGGGTTCTAGGAGGTAAAGGTTATGAAAGTGATACTGGCGCACACGGGCATAGATGTTATACTGGAAATTACATGTTCGTTTGGATTGGGGCGGCTGTAGAGGTCACAAGAAAAGTGCACAAACATCTTTCAACTTTAGGTCCAAAACTATATTTCTATAGACTTTCAAAAATTCCTAAAACAGAAGATGACTATATTCGATAACCCGAAGGGGAAGACTTCGGTATCAGGTTTGAGAAGATTAAATTTAGAATAGTGGAATATTTAGAATGGTTTCAACAATATCTAACTACATCGGAATCGAGTGAGGTTAAAGACACGAATGATAACCTCCTAGTAAAAGTAGAATAGAACAAAAAGAAAAATGATAGAAAGGCTTTGAGATATATAGTGAAATTTTGTTTTGCCATTTGTCGTCCCCAAACTGTACCCAGACCATCTCCGTCTTGAGCCAACGATACAGTCATACAATGCATTGTTGAGAACGTGTAAAGGGTGGGGGCCAATGGATTTTGAATGTTTTCTTTAGTATTACTCGAAGCAGCAATATCTTGCATTAAAAAGGTTCCATCAAGTTTTAGGGCTTCACAAATTTTTGATAATACTGTTGTATGGTGATCTTGATCGTGAATAGTATCAAAGGCCATGGCTAGGTCGTATTTGTTAGAATCAGTTAGAGTGTCGACATTTTTGATTTCAAATTCAACATTTGTGAGATTCATTTCTTTAGACTCTTTTATTCCAGCTTCCACTCCTTGCTCTGAAAAGTCATACCCGAAGAACTTACTATTAGGAAACGCTTTTGCCATAAGGTTTGACGCATGGCCGCGCCCACAACCTATTTCCAGTACAGATGCACCACCGCGAAGCTTGTCAATCATATCTTTACCTGTCAAAGGTAGTGTTTGATCTATCAATCTGGAATCAAATACTCTAGAAGTTTCTTCCGCTTGAAGAGATTAAAAATCTGGATACTCTGAATAAAGAACTCCCCCCCATTTCTAAAGCAATTTACAATTTTGTCTTCCACCAAGCCCATTAAAGAAACATACTGAGAAAAAAGAGCCAAGTTATCAATTCCCGCGGCTCTTGTAGTAAACGCCGGATGTTCTGGAGGTAGCAAGTATGTTTTTTCATTAGGAAAATATACAACAATACCGCCTACTATAATCCCTCCTAACCATTCTCGTACATATCTTTCATTGAGATTTGCTTTTTTTGCTATTTCCTCTGATGTACTCGGTTTCTGCAATCCTGATAATGTATCAAATAGTCCTGTTTTATGGCCAACACTTATCAAAAGTGAGAGACAGCCACCGTTTAGGATCTCCAATAGCTTTCCAGCAAATGCTTCAGCTTTGGCATTATCAAATACAGATTTCTGTTCCATGAAATGAATTTTTGTATTTGGATATTAAAGAATTGTCATTGTTATATTGAATTAAATGATCTTGACAGATACACATTGACAAAAGATATCTAAATACTTCCTTAACTACTCGAAAAAAGTCTGATATTTAACTATTGCCATCACTGTCGTACTATGCATCAATCAAATTATGCAATTTCGTCATCTTCTCTCTAACAGCATCAAATTTTGATGGATCTTGACGATAATAGAATCTCAGAAATCGCTATTTACTGTTTAATCATTAAATAACCAATGTGAAAATAAATAGCATGCAAGGAACAAGAAAAATAGCATCTGAGGTCCTAGTATCTGTAGCACTTGCGCTATTAGTAATATATCTTCTTGATGTCGGTGTTTCGATGATAAATCATTCAGAAGATGGCTTTTTGCCTCTCTCAGCCAAAGAAAGAGGAATGATTTTTGGCGGTGGATCGATTTTATTATTTGTAATTTCGTTTGGGATTGGAATAAATGTGGCATCTAGAATTCTAACTGTCCTATTAATCATAGGCGGTGCTATTATGGGTACTTCTGTAATGATATCGTCATTTATTGCCCCAACACAAGATAGTAATAGCATGAATTCATCGTCCGATAGCGAACAGTCGCAAGGAGTTTCACCTCAATTCATTGGAGTAATAGTCATAGGGTATATTATTATGGGAATGGGAATCCTTAGGGCATTGAGAAAAAAATAGAACCTAGAAGGTACTATCCTTCCTATTGTTTTGTCTCTTTCTGTTTCTAACCTAACAGATAGACCCTGAATAATTTTCCAAATTATGAAGATGATATAGTATACAAACTTTCTCTATTTTCCTTAGAATGTCATTATTTCCAAAAATGTCGGATCACCAGTGCTTTATGTCATTATCTTTGGATCCTTTAAACCTATAACCCTCTCTCAAACCTTATTCGTGTACTGCTCATAACTAAATGATATCCTGGCAATTTCAATGCGATTCCTTGCGACATTGTATAGATCACCTAAATATCATTTTTCTTGATATATCAGTAATATTTTCTATAATCGGTATATGACTAAAGACCCAGACGATTAGTCCTTATACCTCCAAGTACATTGAAGATATGTATTTCAGAAATCATCAGGTTGTTAAATAAATAAAACTCAACCTGCATATGATTTCGTTAGTTATCGTGCACCTATATTTGATAACAATAACTGATATTTTTATTGGTATAATGAGATCATTTATCAGAATTATTATATCTATGTATTACCATGATCTTGCATATTTCTTCCTATCTTCGAATCTCTAGTGATAAGTATAGGTACATAAATATTACTTTGATTTCGAGAGATTTTTTTTCTTTTCTACGATCATGTTATTAGCTATGTTAATATAGTTTTCATCAATCTCAGTTCCAATATAGTTGATGCCAAGTTCGATGCATGCTAATGCAGTATGACCTATACCCATAAAAGGATCATACACTATAAAATCTTTATTCAAATATCCATGTAGTTTAATACAAAGACTAGCGAGTTTCTCAGGAAAAATAGCTGGATGCGATCTCCTAGATTGAATGGTGGGATAAGATATGAACCATACATTCCCTCTGTCTCTCTTATCCTGCTCCACTGATTTCCATCTTTTAATATTTGATTTATCTTGATAGGGAACACCTATTGATAGTTTTTCTAAATTTTGCGTTCCTGTTTTAGTAAGGTGAAAAATGTATTCATGTGTATTGGTTAAATATCTATTGCTTCTGATCGGTCTGAAATGACCTACAGAAAAACCGGTTTTGCAAATCTGATTATTATTTCCTATGTCTTCCTTTTCAATAGATATTGATTTAATCCAGTGAATGGTGTTTTGTAATTTATAACCAGCTGAGATAAACTTGTTTAGAACAAGGAATGGAATTAGAGGTTCAGATGAGGTTCCACCAATGTTGAGAAAAAAGGATCCATTAGGTTTTAAAATCCAAAAACTTCTTTGAGCTACCACATGTAGCCAATCTAAGTAATCGTCAGTCTTTTTCGTATCGTGATAGGAACTATAGTTTTTTCCAATATTGTAAGGAGGTGAAGTAATGATTACGTCTATCTTAAATCTGTCCTCCTTTCTAATTTTTTCCATGAACAAATTACAATCTTCGCGATAAATCTGATTAATTGTAATCAATCTAGTCTAATATGCTATAAAGCTTTTAAAATTTTTTTACTAATGCTAGATGTTATTGTTCTGCAAGAGTAAATCTAATTTCAAGGCGACTAGAGGACTACAATATTGGGGGTTGAGTGTAAATTTATCTAATAGATACATTAATCTCTCCGCTCATCATAGAAAATTTATTCTAATTGGTTTCGATGAATAAATTAAATCACGATAGATAAAATTGCGTATTCAACTCAGCTTCTAGCACTACCGCCATCACCACCACCATCACCACTACTTTAGTTGGCTCTTGTATATTTCAAAAATGTCTTTGACTGTTGTAGCATCCTCTGCTGATTTGTCTTCCCTAATTTTTCCGGTAAACTTTGGAAATCTAAGTGCTAGACCATACCCGGGCTTTATTCTATTAATTGCAGTTGTATAAACAGGGCTCAGAGTTATCTCAGGGGAAAGTATTTCTAGAACTATTTTGGGTTCAAACCATGTATCCATTTTTGTATTTCCAGATTCCACTCTGGAATGTTTATGTTTGATTATGTGCTTGTTAAGCTTGTCTGTTATTTCTATGAGAACATTATCTGTAAATCCAGTTCCTACTTTGCATATAGTACAGAAGACATCTCTCTCTGCATCATATGTAGCCAACAACAATGCCCCGTATTTTCCAACCCTCCTTCCTTTGCCATGCAACGCCCCTACTATTACTAAATCAACCGAATCCGTAACTTCTCCAGAGTACTCTTTCTTTAGTTTCATCCATGCCCATTCTCTGGCTCCAGCCCTATACTGACTATTGGGATTCTTTACCATAATTCCCTCACAACCATTCTTGAGCGCCTTTTCGGTGTAGTTTTCTATTTCCTCAATTCTTGAAACTTTAATTTGATCTATTAGGATAATCTTATCACTCGTTTTCTGCGTACCAAATATTTCTTCAAGTAACCTTCTGCGTTCGAATAAGGGTACGTGAGTCTTGTCAAGCCCGTTATAATACAACAAATCAAATAAGTTCAATATTACTGGATACGCTGAAGTAATTTGTTGGATATTATACTTCCTTCTTCTTCGCATTAAAGCTTGAAATGGAAGGTACTTTTTGGTCGCAGGATTAATTGCAACAACTTCGCCCTCAGCTATCAAATCCTTGGTCTCAATTTCATCCAACGCCGCTAAGATATCAGGAAAATTTGAAGTTACATTTTCTAAGCTTCTGGTGAATAGTTCTATCTTTTTTCCCTTTTTATGTATTTGAATTCTTTCACCATCGATCTTAAATTCTGCCAATGCATCGCCATTAATTTTTCCCAGAGCCTCCGATGGATTTGATACTCTTTCAGCAAGCATTGGTCGAACGGGAATAAATAAAGAAATTGAGATCGACTGGATATCCTCAATTGATCCTTTGGATAGTATTAATGCAATCTTTCCTAAATCACTAGAAACGTTATAGGCCCTTTCTAAAATTCGTCTGTTTTTCTTCTCTCCGGTGAAGGTTAGAGATATTGCATCAAGTAGAGTGAAGTTAGCTATACCCAATCTCAAATTTCCCAGGATCAATTTGACGATAAATTTGGCTTCAAGATTGGAGGAGTTGTTCAACAAACTCACGATGAACCTGAGTTTGACGTCCAAAGACCCTGTCCCAGATGTATTAGCAATCTTTAGTAATGTTTCGAATAGGTATTCGATAGTTAGTAGTTGATGAATTAATGTGGTTTGTATTTTGTTCGTTAAGATATTGTAAGCGACTTCTCCCAAATCTCCTATATCAGAATATTTATTTTGAATGTAGGCAGGTGAATGACCACTTACAAGTGACAGAGATTTGATTATCAGTTTATCAGCAATTCCCAAATCACTCGATTCATAATCTGGTCCTAGTTTCCCTTGAATTAAATAAACTATTTTATCGATTATATCAGTAGGTGTTTTTTTTAATATTGATACTAGATGATCAGTAAGTTCCAACCTACTAGTAGTTTTCTCCATTATTGCAAAGGTTTCAGCTAGTTCTAGAAAATTCACTACAGAGTCCTTATGAAATTAGATTATTATTTATTGTGACGGTATTATTGTTAAAAAGTGAACCTGTTATTGATTTTTCCCTTACATACGTGTAATTTGGTTTACCACAAGAATAGCCATTTAATAAGTTGATAGTTTTTATACGAAGTTGATACATGCTATTTCAATAGTATGAGTAGCGTAAGTGAGATAATGTCCTTTAGGGAGCCATGGACAATTGCTGCATATTCTAATAAAACTGCACGTGATGTAGCTGCTATTCTAACCAAAAATCGGATAGGATCCTTAATTGTTATAGATAAGGACAATACACCTGTCGGAATTATAACTGAAAGCGACTTGGTCAAACGTGTTTGTTTGGAGAATTATAATGCCGATAAAGTTCTAGTTGAAGAGATCATGTCTTCTCCACTAATTACTATCATGACTTATGATTCAGTTGATACCGCATCGAGAATCATGCTTTCAAATAAGATCAAGCGACTACCTGTTTTAGAGGCCGATAACCGCATTATTGGGATAATAAGTGTTACTGATATTACACACCATCTTGCCAAAATACTGCTCGATGATTATAATAGGCATAGATCGTTGAAGAAAATCCTGGAAATGAACGATGTATCTAACTAAAAATAGATGTTTGAACTCTTCTATATTGTATAAACGAGATCTGTACAACTCTGGTAATGTCTTGCCGTCTTTTACAAAATAGATGCAAGGTATTTTTTATAAATTTCTATCTTTTATTTTGATTGGCGAAGTGCGTGACGACTGTCGTTGAAAGTTCAAATTGTGAGTAGAGGTGTGGTGTAATTATTGGATGTTCTATCCTTTCTTGATATTAATTTGTTGGTCAAAAAGCAAATCAAATCCGAAATAGGGTTAGAATAGCATCAACAGCAACTCCTGACCAGTGTTTCTTCATAATAGTCGTTGGTACATACTCTACACAGGGAGATACAATATTAGAAAATCAAGATGGAAACTCTAATACCTTCGCACTTGTGGGAATACCATGTTGAATGGAAATGGTTAAATTATGTTCATATTTTTTATTAATAAAATGCCTTGGTAGCTCAGCCTGGCCAGAGCGTTGCCTTGGTAAGGCAAAGGTCGCGGGTTCAATTCCCGCCCAAGGCTTTCTTTGTAGCCTAAAAGATAGCCATTTTGAACTCCTTAGTGGACACGTTAATGATGAAGACGTCTTACCAAAATCGGTAAGAATCTTACAAAATTCAGTAAGAAATATTGAATCTCGATTAGATTGGGTCGGTTATAAACAATATTTAGAAAAGAATTTTAATCATCATGCTGCTAAAGCACGATTCTCTTATTCAAGCAATTACTATCAGATTCTTTTGACTGGTGATGCATCCCTTCTAGTTGTTTTGTCGTACGACAAGAGAATTCATGTAATGAAAGCTTTGGCTACACTTTCCAAGTTTTTGGGATGTTATGATGAATGGAAAACGATCGTAGGGAAATATCAACTGAGGTGGTCTGATAGCGATAAACGAGGCGGCTCACCCAAAGGATTAGAGATATTCCAAAAGATTTATGGGAACAACAATCACTAAGAAATGCTAATTCAAAGGAGATGCTTGGTCAAAACTCGACAAAAAGTATTCTTCAGCTTTGTTATATTGTGCTTTAACAGGTTTGCGGCCCGCAGAAGCATGTCTCAGTATGCAACTACTTAAAGAAAGAAAAGACGATTATCTGACTAAGGATAACATGATCTTGGAACATTTTAGGTTTCCAGAGGTTTTTATGAGAAGAACTAAGAATGCCTATATTTCTATTATGTTCAAGGAGTTACTCCATGTTATAGAATATTCTAACTTTGTACCTTATAATTCTCTTAGGCTTGCTCTAAGAAGAAAAAATATCAAGATGAATATTTATATATGTCGAAAGACTTTTGGCACATTCCTAAGAAATGAAGGAATTGAGACCGAGCTAATTGATTACTTCAAGGTAGAATTTCTAAATCGGTTTTTGTAAGACACTATTATCGTCAAGATCCATCAAAATTTGATGCTGTTAGAGAGAAGATGACGAAATTGCATAATTTGATTGATGCATAGTACGACAGTGATGGCAATAGTTAAATATCAGACTTTTTTCGAGTAGTTAAGGAAGTATTTAGATATCTTTTGTCAATGTGTATCTGTCAAGATCATTTAATTCAATATAACAATGACAATTCTTTAATATCCAAATACAAAAATTCATTTCATGGAACAGAAATCTGTATTTGATAATGCCAAAGCTGAAGCATTTGCTGGAAAGCTATTGGAGATCCTAAACGGTGGCTGTCTCTCACTTTTGATAAGTGTTGGCCATAAAACAGGACTATTTGATACATTATCAGGATTGCAGAAACCGAGTACATCAGAGGAAATAGCAAAAAAAGCAAATCTCAATGAAAGATATGTACGAGAATGGTTAGGAGGGATTATAGTAGGCGGTATTGTTGTATATTTTCCTAATGAAAAAACATACTTGCTACCTCCAGAACATCCGGCGTTTACTACAAGAGCCGCGGGAATTGATAACTTGGCTCTTTTTTCTCAGTATGTTTCTTTAATGGGCTTGGTGGAAGACAAAATTGTAAATTGCTTTAGAAATGGGGGGGAGTTCTTTATTCAGAGTATCCAGATTTTTAATCTCTTCAAGCGGAAGAAACTTCTAGAGTATTTGATTCCAGATTGATAGATCAAACACTACCTTTGACAGGTAAAGATATGATTGACAAGCTTCGCGGTGGTGCATCTGTACTGGAAATAGGTTGTGGGCGCGGCCATGCGTCAAACCTTATGGCAAAAGCGTTTCCTAATAGTAAGTTCTTCGGGTATGACTTTTCAGAGCAAGGAGTGGAAGCTGGAATAAAAGAGTCTAAAGAAATGAATCTCACAAATGTTGAATTTGAAATCAAAAATGTCGACACTCTAACTGATTCTAACAAATACGACCTAGCCATGGCCTTTGATACTATTCACGATCAAGATCACCATACAACAGTATTATCAAAAATTTGTGAAGCCCTAAAACTTGATGGAACCTTTTTAATGCAAGATATTGCTGCTTCGAGTAATACTAAAGAAAACATTCAAAATCCATTGGCCCCCACCCTTTACACGTTCTCAACAATGCATTGTATGACTGTATCGTTGGCTCAAGACGGAGATGGTCTGGGTACAGTTTGGGGACGACAAATGGCAAAACAAAATTTCACTATATATCTCAAAGCCTTTCTATCATTTTTCTTTTTGTTCTATTCTACTTTTACTAGGAGGTTATCATTCGTGTCTTTAACCTCACTCGATTCCGATGTAGTTAGATATTGTTGAAACCATTCTAAATATTCCACTATTCTAAATTTAATCTTCTCAAACCTGATACCGAAGTCTTCCCCTTCGGGTTATCGAATATAGTCATCTTCTGTTTTAGGAATTTTTGAAAGTCTATAGAAATATAGTTTTGGACCTAAAGTTGAAAGATGTTTGTGCACTTTTCTTGTGACCTCTACAGCCGCCCCAATCCAAACGAACATGTAATTTCCAGTATAACATCTATGCCCGTGTGCGCCAGTATCACTTTCATAACCTTTACCTCCTAGAACCCGAATAAGTATCCCCAGGATCTCGACTAATTCGTCTTCCTTCTTTGAGAATGTAAGTGAAAGTTCGGGTGATAAAAAGACTTTATCCTTTGGAAGTAAATCAATATTTGTTAGTTCCTTTCTAGAGACTGAAGTATTATGCGAAACAAACGCTTTGGCTGAAAAAGCGTCTGTGTAGAATGTATTAGGAGCATCTCTAAACATTTCTATTCCTAAAGTCTTTGATGAAGAGGGTGGCCCTAATTAAATACCAGCAAAGGGAAGGGTGCAGTCTTTGATATGTATGATATTCTTGACCGCAAGTTGAAACTCCATTGTTTCCCAAAGTTCAGGGAACTTTTCTCTCATCTCTTGTCCTAGCTCATCATGCCTTTTTTTAAGACCGTTACTCCATTCACTATAAGAAATAGATTTTTGGTATTGCTTTCTTTAAGAATAGTGGCCCAGTTTTTGAAACAAAGAGGATTATCTGTTCCAATAATTCAATATCGTCTAACAGTTCATCTAAATTATTTCTGATGCTTATGAAGAAGTTAGTAAGATCAGTTTTGTCTTTCTTCGATCTGATGGAATATCCAATATCTTCGAGTATGAGTTCATCGCTAATAACGTTAATACTGGTAACTCCAATATCCTTTAATGCTTTAGTAAAAAGGATTGTCAATTAATTCATCTCCTTAGGGAACTCGATTTCCGATATGTCTTCCATAATACTTTTCATATCTTTCAATATTTTTGCTCACCAAGGGGTAAAGTTTAACGAAAATTCTTATGTTTTGAACATCTCTGAATGTCTTGTAGAGAGATATCTGAGATTTGATATCTATCCAGCATCTGCCCTGTATTTGTAATCTGTCAATAAAAAAAACCAAAAATGTTTATATTACTACATAAATATTTATTGATAATTTGAATATGATAATCTCTTTTCCAAAACGAGGTCTAACGTTTTCTTATTGTTTGAGTGGTGTATTAGTATTACTTTTAGTTAGCATGGGCGTACCTGCTTCTAATGCCCAAAACTCTGGGGAAAATCTCCAATCCTCTGTACAGATATCAAAATCATCTACGAATTCTTATCAAATCGTAAATGAAACTGCATACATAAAACCATTTTTTGATACGTCGTATATAATTAGTGGGAGTAGTAACTTGTTGAATAACTCACAGAACATTATTAACTCGACAATTATTAATGACTTTCTTTCTTCACCTACTGCAGGCTATATAATGGAACAAAATAATTCTTCAAATTCAACCACCAATGCAACAAATGTATTGCCTGCCCTACCAAACCCTTTTGTTGATCAGGCAATGATCAGCGCTACGATCCAAAAACAACTGTTTGAAGCAATTAATTCTGCAGTAGATATTGATTATTTTGAAGTAGATATAAAGTGCACCTTTGGAAACAAGATCCAGGATTGGAATTGTGACGTGTATAGCCTACCAACCTAATTTTTGAATTTACTAAACAACTACGTGACTTAAATCCGGTCTCCTTCATCTTGATTCATAACCCTTATTCTTTTAGAATTTACCTTCTTCGATCTAAAATTGGTTCATATATCTTGTCTTCATCTAACGAATATTTTGAGTAGAAAATTATGGATAAATCTCTCAATTTATAAGATTTATTTAGATTTCTAGAAATACTTTCTTTGTATTAGGAACCATTTATAGATGATGGATATTTGAAAGATTTAAACCCACTTTGAAATGGATTTTGTTTTTGCTCTAGTATTGAAAAAGTAGTTAATTCATCATTTTTCAATATTATTTCCTTTTAGTTTTCTTATATTTTGATTTTCGAATGGATACTTTGATTAATTTCACATTGATTTGATTTTGGAAACTGACGATTTATTAAACAATTTGACAAATCAAACACTCCGGGTTTAAATTTCGGCGATATTCCTACTGATTAAAGCATTTACAATTCATGATATATATTAGTGTTTCAAAATTAACTTTAGTTGGGCGGGGGTTGTAGAGCCTGGCCAAATAAATAATAATATTTTGGAGACGCGGGACTTAAGATCTATATGAGGGATCCCGTCTCTTAGGGGTCCGTGGGTTCAAATCCCACCCCCCGCACCTTTTTATATGACTGTTCTACCAGAATTTAGGCTCGGTTTTCTAAAATTGTTTGGACTTATTAAGTCAAATGTCTTGCTTACATTTGTTACTCAATTTAAAGACTGTGAAAAGCTAATACAAATTTTTTAGCTTTACAATATGTTATAATTGTATTAGAAACAAAAGCTTTGAGATGTATACATTGACACATCATTGAAGGTGAGGTAACGAAAATAAATCAACGATATAGGTTGTAATGCTTGTCCGTATGACCTGACGCATAATTCAATAATTATTTCAGGGCTTATTTCAGCGTCTTGTTACTGTTACTCATTAGTTCGGTTTTGTCATTTTTCTTTTTTGGATTTATTGTATTCTACCATTAACTTTACTAAATTGGTATGGAACCTGTTATCGTTGGCAAGTTCAGGATGAAATGACGTTCCCAAGATGTTATTTTGCCTGACGGCTACTATCTTTTTATCATATTCCGCAATAATTTCTACATCATTACCGATCTCAGTTATGGCTGGACCTCTTATAAAAACTCCATTGAATTTTCTTCCTCCTAAATATAATATATCTAATTCCGACTCAAAGGATTCATGCTGACGTCCAAATGCGTTACGTTCTATCGTAACGTCCAGAACTTTTAATAATGCTTGTTTTGTCTCGCCAATAGTTTTATCATATGCCTTATTCGATAGCATTATGAGTCCAGCACAAGTTCCTAATATTGGTAGGCCCTCTTGGACCTTTTTTCTGATTAAATCTGGTTGAACCCCCTTTAAGAATAAGAGCATACCTATTACTGTACTTTCACCTCCTGGAATAATTAGTCCATCAATTTCGTCTAAATCTTTTAAATCTTTCATATAGATTACCGTGCCTTCAATTTCTAGTTCTTTAAATGATTCCTTAATTGCGTTTGAATTTTCCTCAATATCACCTTGAATGCTTAGGATACCTACTTTTAAGATAGGGTTCAAACTGCAGGTCCTCTCTCTTGCATTCGCAGATCTAAATTTTTCGTGTCTAATCCAATAAGTGACTTTTTTTCATCTATCATCTTTTGAGCCTCCAAAACCTCCTTTTCATTATCATAAAATGTAGTGGCCAATACAACCGCTTTTGCCCTTGAAGATGGGTCGTCTGATTTGAATATTCCAGAACCAACGAAAACACCATCACAACCTAATTTCATCAGAAAAGAGGCATCAGCTGGAGTAGTAATACCTCCAGCTGCGAAGTTTACTATGGGGAGCCTACCTAGTCTGCCTACTTCCGATGCTACCTCCATGGAAACCCTGTAATCCCTAGCGACTTTTATTATTTCTTGATAATCGTTATCCAAGTAGGCTGCCTTTAATAACCTTATTTCCTTATTCAATTTTCTAATATGATTAACCGCTTCAGCAACATTTCCGGTTCCGGGTTCACCTTTAGTTCTTATCATTGAAGCCCCTTCCTCTATTCTTCGTAATGCCTCACCCAAATTCTTTGCACCATTTACAAAAGGTGTAGTAAACTCCCACTTCCAAATGTGATTTTCTTCGTCAGCTGGAGTTAATACTTCGCTCTCATCGATCATATCTACTCCACATGTTTCGAGCATTTTGGCTTCGGAGTAATGACCTATTCTACATTTTGCCATGATAGGGATTGAAACGGCATTCATTATCTCTTCGATCGTTTTTACTCCAGCTGTAGCCACCCAACATAATATAAAGCCCAAAACAATAATACCTCTCATATTTTCGACTCTACGGCCAATCATACGCTCGATTTCGTCTCTGCTTGCTCCTGATGAACCACTACTGCCACCACCACTATTACTACTACCACTATTACTACTATCAGATCCAGTTTGTGCACTAGGTTTATACCCCTTTGGTAAAGTCATTATTTGTAATAAAGACGGTTCCTTTTTAAATTTTGCTATTGAGTTTTCCGATTTAAAACTAGCAAGTTGCAATTATGATTATCTCAATATTTTTGAATCATAGTCACAAATCTTTTTCAATGAATATACAACAGAAATCAAAATTTTTCTTATTTAAAATGTAAATCAGTTTAAAAAAATATACCTATATAGCGTTTTATTTAATAAAAAAACATGGCTATTTCATTAATACCCGCAAACAGGAAAATGAAGGGTCAAAAGGTCTCGACACAAGGAGACAA
>Ga0115848_100314_pt1 | contig 17767 bp, 17 predicted proteins | sample InSIn3gowninarea_FD_83862 | JGI IMG/M metagenome (GOLD analysis project Ga0115848, IMG submission 83862) | reverse complement strand
CATTTTGGTTAAAGGAAAAAAGCATGTACGTAAAAAAAGTAAGCGAGCAGACTACATTCTTTATTATAAATCAAATCTCCCTTTAGCTGTTTTAATTTTCACGAGAGATAGGGAGTATAACCCTGTCACAGCTGATGGACAATCATTATTAATCGTTTCATCTATTGAGAGTTACGCTGTAGAAATGAATAAAGAGATTTACACAATAGTTGAGATTCTCAAGGAAAAGCACATATCAAATTTTGAGCATGCAAATGTGGATGAATTTATTATTGCAGATGAAGCATTATCTGACCTTATGGCTAAAGCTGCTGTTGATAAAGGATCAAGTAAACTGATTATGGAACTCCTAAGTAGAAGAAGCGGTGTTGACATACGAAAAATAAAGAAAAAACAAATTTGGAAGACGTATAACGATGCTTTTGATGATTTAAAAAAGCTTGGAGCCAATTTAATCTCTGATAGAAATGACTTTAACATTCTCGCTAAATTGGAAGAGCGGATTCCTACTGAGGCAGAACTTTATGTCATTTGTAGTAAGGAAGCCTATGAAAAAATCATGGAAGTTCGTTAAAAAAATATGTATTGACATGTTCCATAAAGAGGAGTAAATTCACTAATAGTTAAAAATTATATAAAACCTTTATTCGCTTAATCATTTTGAGCGGGGGAACCATTTTTTGATGGATCATTTCCATCTTGGGGTGAATCTTACTTAGTAAGAAGGGATACTCTTAGTCCCTAATCCGACAGCTAACCTCGTAAGCGTTATGAAAGAGAAGGTTCTTTTGGGACCATTCTTTGTGATGGTCTTTTTTATTTGGAGAAAAAAGGAGAAGTTTGTTTTGGGAGATAAAAAGAAACAATTTGCGGTTATTGGTTTAGGGCGTTTTGGTGGTAGCATTTGTAAAGAATTATTTAGGATGGGTCATCAAGTGTTAGCCATTGACATTAATGAAGCAAAGGTTACTGAGTTTTCACAATATGCCACACACGCTGTTATAGCAAACTCTGCAGATGAAAAAGCTTTACTTTCCTTAGGGATCAGAAACTTTGAATATGTAGTGGTAGCGATCGGTGATGATATACAAACCAGTATACTAACAACACTTGTGTTAAAAGAATTGAATCTACCGAATGTATGGGTAAAAGCGCAAAATGTTTATCACCATAAAGTTCTAGAAAAGATAGGTGCTGACCGAATTATCCACCCAGAACACGATATGGGCATTCGAATTGCCCAACATCTAACCTCAGAGAAAATTGTAGACTATATTGAATTATCAAATGAGTACAGCATCGTTGAATTATTAGCAACAAGTAAAGTTCATAATAAATCGCTTATTGATTTGAATATACGAGCTAAGTTTGGTTGTACCATTCTCGCCATTAAACGTGCTGAGGATGTGAATGTTTCCCCCATGCCTGAGGAAGTCATTATTGAAAAGGACCTTCTCATTGTCATTGGACATAAGAATGATTTAAAACGTTTTGAAGATGAAGGATTGTAGATAAAAGGAATATGAAGTAAATAAAATACCAAAGAAGGTTTTATATATGGCTAAAATAAAAGAGCATTTAAGTCACCTTTCAGCTGTTCAGATTATTGTTTTGTATTACGTTGTTGCTGTAATTGTTGCAATGGCTTTATTTAGTTTACCCATTGCGCGAAATCCTGGATCGCAATGGGGGTTTATAGAAGCTCTCTTCACTGCTGTGAGTGCAGTAAGTGTAACAGGACTAACGGTTGTTTCGACCGCAGAAACCTTTAGTGTGCCAGGTACCTTTATTCTAGCTTTTGTACTACAATTTGGTGGAATTGGAATTATGACATTAGGAACATTTGTCTGGATGCTCTTTCGTCGAAAGATTGGATTACGAGAAAGACAATTGATCATGACCGATCAAAACCGCGGAGAAATGGCAGGATTGGTTATGATCATGAAACAGATTTTGATCATGATTCTAGCGATTGAGGCTATCGGGGCACTCATTCTTAGTATCCACTTTCTACAATATTTCCCTACTTGGCAAGAAGCATTTATTCAAGGTTTCTTTGCATCCGTAAGCGCAACAACCAATGCTGGTTTTGACATTACAGGAAGCTCCTTAGAACCCTTTGCCCATGATTATTTTGTACAATTTGTAAATATGATTTTATTAGTGCTAGGTGCCATTGGCTTCCCTGTTCTAATTGAATTAAAAGAATTCCTGACGGCAAAAGAAAGACCATTTAATAAGCGCTTTTCGCTTTATACAAAGTTAACAACAACAACGTTTGGATTACTGGTTCTAGTTGGGTTTCTAGGGATCCTTTTATTAGAAAGGAATCATTTCTTCCTTGATAAATCATGGCATGAGACGTTTTTTTATGCTCTATTTCAATCTGTAACTACTAGAAATGGTGGATTAGCAACAATGGACGTAGCAGAATTTTATATTCCTACACAATTATTCTTGAGCGCCCTAATGTTTATTGGGGCATCGCCGAGTAGTGTAGGAGGCGGAATTCGAACCACTACTTTCGCTATCGTCATTTTGACTATTTATACCTTTGCGCGCGGAAAAAGTTCTATTAAACTATTTGGAAGAGAAATTGATCAAGAGGATATGTTAAAGTCCTTTATAGTTATTAGTGTAGCGATTATGCTTACTGCGTCAGCTGTCATATTTCTTGCCTATATTGAGCCATTTCCTTTAACCGCAATTATCTTCGAGGTTTGCTCGGCATTTGGAACGACAGGATTATCGATGGGGATTACTGCTGATCTAAGTACAGCTGGTAAATTAACGATTATCTTTCTGATGTTTGTCGGTCGAATTGGGGTGTTTGCATTCCTATTTATCATTAGAGGAAAGCTTACAGACGAGCATTATCATTATCCAAAAGAGAGAGTGATCATTGGATAACCAGTACCCAATGTATCTAATAGCCTTTAACTAAACTTAAAACAAATTAATGTCTATAATGTCAATAAAAGATCTAATCTAAAGCCTGTAACATAGATTACATAGTAATCATAGCTACAGGTTTTTTTATTTACGCTTACTCTTAAAGCCCCTGTTTGTTTCCGTAGTGCTTTTAAAAGAGAACTAGCTATATAAAAGCTTTCTATGTATAAGACTAACATTGATAGACGTGCACTTGAATTGGAGTGGCGGGCATGATAGCCTTGTTTGGCTGAGCCAGAAACCTTTGTTTCACCTGGCTCCCTGGCTTTATAGTCATGCCCGCAGAGGCTCCAAATCAGGTGACAAAGTGCTTGTATTAACTTTGGAAATAATTTGGGATTTATATGAAAATATTTTTAAAATGCCATTTAAATACATCAAAGCACTACACTACATTTAAGTACAGTTATTCACAATCTATATTGATAACTAAAACCTTTAATTTATTCTCTACGTTTTTCATGCATGTATTTCATCCATTTTTTTAACTTATAACTGTAAATAAAGTATCCGATACCAGAGACGACAGAAACTCCAACGGAAATCTGTAAAATCAGTTGATGCGAAGTATATATCCCTGTCCCTATTCCGAAAAAACCAAGGAGTGTTAATTGAAATAATTGTTTTTTGTAATTTTCAAATATACAAAATTGAAAATGTCTCCGCTGCTCGGTTTCTTTAATATTCTCCAGTTTTTGAGGTAGTTTTAGAAATTCAGTAAAGGAATGGACCGTCTTAAATAAAGGCTGTGACTGCAACCAAAACCAAATAAACGACCACTTGTTATTCCCTTGTTTACTCAACCAATCCATAAAAACTGGTTTTAAAACATTAATGAGATCCTCTCCTGATGCCAAGTTTCGAAGCATTCCTTCCATCGTGATGAAAGAACACCCTAAGAAAACAAATCTCGTTGGCACTTGAATTGGAAGTGCTTGAATCATATCGTTCATTTCCAATTTTAAAGCTATAAGATCCATTTCTTTCAATTGCGCAGGTTGAAAAGACAATAATTCAGCCAATAGCCTTTCCATCGTCCTTGGGTCTGCCTCAGGGAGCAAGAATCCTAAATGAGTTAAGCACTCCACAGCTTCGCCATAGCTTTTCAGGAGATGGGAAGTCTTCTAATTTCAACTCTTGCTCCATCTTCTCACTTTGTCCCGTACGGTCATGAAAAAGAAACCCTTTTCCATTACTACTAAAAACAAAAGGAATATCCAGTGCCTTGGAGTATTCTAATCCTTGTTGCATTCCGCTACCGACGGAATGCTCCCCATCTTTTGCCTCAATAACAGCTAAAGGGAGATTTGATTTATAATAAAGAATGTAGTCTGCTCGCTTACTTTTTTTACGTACATGCTTTTTTCCTTTAACCAAAATGCGACCTGCTGTAAAGGAAACTTCTTCACGAATTTGTTTATGTAGATCCCAGCCTGCATTAACTACAGATGGGGTAATATACTTTGTACATACGTCACGTTCAGATAACTTCTTTTTCAATAGTTCTCCTCCCTACCTTTGCCTGTCTACGCCCATAGTTGTCTAATTATATTTTAACAAAAAACAGGAAATAGTGCTTTAGGTTTATTGGGGGAGAGGATTATTTTTTGCCTTTGGTCAAATGTTAAATGGATTTTTTAAGAATGAAGGGAAGTCCTGACGGTTTTTTGGGATTAAAATAGGGTTTATATTCAGAGATTCTAATTGGAGGATAGATTTCTTGTAGAGATAACGAGAGTGAATTTTCTTTGCTTTTTCAATACCATTCTTAGAAACATATTTTAAAAACTCTATAAGCTGTACTTTTTCTGCCTCTTTATAGAGGCATTGGTTAATGGTGGTCTTTGCTTTATTGATTTTGAAGTAGTCCCCTTTAAAAACGATACTACCAAGATAAATAAATGGAGAGCAACGGAATAATAAAAAAAAGATAAACATTAACCAAAATTGCCATGTGCTAAGGTCCGAATACAAATTCCAATATTGAACTTGTAGACCAGATAGCTCTTCGCGCATTTTAGAAATCTCATTATACATTTGTGTTTGTTCTTTTTTCATTATGTAAGGCTCCCTCACCTTTTTTAAGTACAGTTTTTCCTGATCAAAACAATTATAAACAAACTTAGATGAATAATAATTAGAAGAGGTCGGCTTAGTGATTATGGATTCGTTGAAGTAAGGATTACCTACTGAAAAAAAGGGTATTATCAAAAAAACACAGGTGTTATAGAACGAGTCGATATTCAAACCAAGAAGATAAAACTGAGGGTTGACGATGAAATAGAGTACTTTCTTATTGATTGTCTCAAAAAAGTAGAGAGACTTTATGTACTTTATTAACAAGCATTAGAAATTGAAGGACAGTGTAGCTTCTAAAGTGAATCATACGGGTAAAGTTTTGTGCGGTTGAGGGTAAGACAACGATTTTTTGTGGATTATCGTAACATTCTTACGTTCAGCTGCATTGGAGATCAGTTCAAGTTCCTCATACATTCTTTTGGTTAGGATTCCTTTTTCAATATTCTTAAGTATTTCGTAATAGAATGCGACTAGTACACCAACAGGTAATTTATCATAAAGCGACATATTGCCACCCCTTTCGACATCGTTATAATATAATAATAGTCAGAAAAAACAAAAAATCAAGTGATTTTGGCGAATATGTTATATCGTATTATGGTTTAGATACCAATCAGTAAATTCCAAAAAAGCCGAACTCATCAGCGCTAAAGATCGACTTTTCCTACTCTTATTTTTTGTATAACAAAAGCCACAGTTAATTAAAGTACGTTCTTTCGCAAAGTAGAACAAATAGGCGCGTTTAACTACGCAGTATTCTTGTAATACGCAGCAAATTGATCTGTTGTTTTTTCGTAATTTCTTATTCAACATAAGCCTCCGTTAGCACAACAAGAAATTCTTGAGATAATTCGGAACTTGTCTAAAGTTCCCTAAGGCCATTCAAAAAAATACATGAATTAAAAGGTAAGACCGTAAACATTGCTTACTCAAACAGAGAATCTGCGCTTATTAATCACATGCTATTTGATGTATAGAGTAATTAACATAGGTTACTGACCTTAAAAATCCGAGTAAGAGGGGGGCGTATCCCTCCTCTCCTTATTTTTCTAAGCTCTTCCATATTTGTCTCGCATTAAATCCCACTATCCATTTATCACCAATCTTTAATTGAGGTACCCCTTTCTCTCCTGTCGCTGTTACCATCTCCACCATTGCTTCAGGGGATTTGCTTACGTTAACAACGTTATAGTCAATTTCATGCTTATCTAAATATTTTTTTGCCATTACACAGTAATAACAGCCATCTTTAGAATAAACAGTAACATTTTTTTTCATAGTAAGAATCTCCTTATTTTTTATTAATCTGCTTTTCTTAGACAACTTTCTTTGAAAAGCCACTCTTCTTTTTGTTGTTTATTGGTCTTGCTTTTTAGAATCCGTGTTTTTGTTAGTGTTACAGTCTTGACTAGTTTCTTGATTGCTTTCTTGATTATCAACAATTCTCTTTCCAATAACGACTTGATCATTCGAAGCAAACAATGTTGGATGATCGTCTATTTTGTTTCTTATCAATTTATAATTCGTATTTGTTTTCATAGATTGAATACCTTCATTAGTGTTATATTGCTTTAGCTCGTGTTCCCGATTGCTTTCAACACCAAAACCAGCTAATGCACTTGCGTAAAGGAAGGGTTTTTTTATAATGTCGTTAAATAGTTTTACATCTCCAATTAAAGAGAAGCTCTTATACCCATACCTTTTGTTCATTTCAAGTAACCAGACATGCATATCGTTATCTAAGATAAAATCAATGGCAATGTCTCCAAAACAACCATGTTGATCAAGCAGTAGACATGCATGCAAGCAAATGTTTACAACTTTTTGTTCCAATTGATCTATACTATCTTGATCTAATCCAAAAAGTTGTCTAAATGCCTCTTTTCCTTCCAGTAAACAATCTAGGTTTCGTAAGTTTGTCGTAACGCTGCCGGGTTTAGCAAATCTAGCAATTAAGCCGGAATACTTCCATTGCTTCGTTTCGTCTTTTTGCATGTAAATTCGAAAGTCAATATTCCTTGACTCATGTACGAAAGGAACTCCTTGCTGAATCATATACTTATTTTTCTTCTTGACCACACTCTGGATAAGTGGATTATCATCTAAACTCACCACCTTACTCACTTGCTGCTTACTTGTTATTATTTGATAGAAATGATCATCATACTTAATCTGGATAATTCCTTTCCCTCCAGAGCCATCTTTAGGCTTTAAATAAATAGATCGATAACCTTCTAACATATGATAAATATCCTCTACTGTATTTAACTCTAACGTATAAGGAAGGTGGTTTCGTATAAACGAATCAGGTTCTAACCACTTCCACATCTCCCATTTGCTAAAATAATTAGAGTTAAATATACAGCCATTCGTCCTTTCATATAAATGTTTATCGATTTCGGCCGGAACGGGAACTCTTTTAAAAATGGCCCCCGGGTAACAAAAGATTCCTTCTATCCATTCGGCTTCCTTTGTGCTTGTTTTAGGTTGAAAATAGTATCCTTCAATTGTTTCACTTTCCGTATTTATTCCTGACACCGTACTGAGCAGTATTAATCCATTTACTGGAACAAAATTCTCAATCCGTTCTTTAATTTTATCGAGCCGTTTTATAAATCGTTTTGATACTAAATACAAAATAATTGGTCCTAATTTCACCTGATCTTCCGTTATCCTCATTTCATAAAATAAATCTGGAATGAACACTTCATCTCTTAGATTTTCAGAGAGACCAATCATTTGAACGGGTAAATCTTCTGAAATTCTCACAGAAACTTCTCTTTGCCAAGAACCAAAGTGAAACGTGATTTTTTCTAAAGAAGCTAATTCTGACCCTGAAAAGTTCTTCGGGAAATATATCGTGTCTACTTCCTCTGTTGTTATCCAATTCACATTCAAGACTAACCCTCCTTCTACTAACACCTCTTCTTAACATATGAAAGAGTTGTTAAGCCTAAATAGACTGATATAGTAGGGTTTTCGTCTTTTTAATTGAAAAACTATATTAAATTTATTTACACTCATCCTTAGATAACTGAGCTAAGGTGACTGCGAAATCCATGATCAATTCATTGGCATTAAAATACATTCCGTTCTCACCTGCATCAACTGCCATTCGATGTCGTGGATTTCGATGGTTTATCTCAATAATCCAAAGGTTTCGATTTCGATCTATCCCTAAATCAATTCCTAAATTCCCTAAATTTCCATTGGGTCCTCCGTACCTTTCCATTTCCTTAGCAGCTTCTAAGGAAACATGACTCATCTTGTTCCTTAGATCAATTGCTTCTTTCCTTGGTACCGACAATAAATTTTGTAATGCAGCCTTTCCGTTTTTAACAAATCCCGTATTGCTCACTATCTCATCTTTTCTCCCTTTTCTAGCAATTAAGCCTAGATCTCGCCATTCGCCTAATCCATTCTTTACTGTAATTAGTCTAAAGTCGATTGGCCGATCTGCTATATATAGATCAATTACTTGTTGAATAAGATAGTTCCTTCGTTTACAAATCGTACTAAAATAAGTGATGAGCTCTTCATGATTCAAATACAATGATTTGGTTTTCTTCTTATTACGACTTACATTTAGTTTAAAGGCTTCATCTTCCTTGGAAATTTTATAAATTCCCTTACCATAGCTTCCGATAATATTCTTAATATATCCTTCTTTATATTGTTCTAGGAAATCAATAATATCTTCAGGATCATTAATTAACTTGGTTAATGGTAGATACTTGTTGAACTTTGGACTTCTTGATAGCGATTCGTACATTTCCCATTTACTAAAGGTAAAATTGTTAATCATTTTACAACCTATTGCCCTCTTAAAAAAAAGTTCCCATTCCCTATTTAAGGAGATGCGATTGATGATGGCATCTGGTAATGGAAATGTTGATTTCTTCCATTTTTTCACTTTGGCAAAGTATAGGTATCCCTTAATGATCTGTTGTTCTCTGCTTATCCCTTGCAGTGAAAACACAACAACCTCTCCGTGATTACAGAATTCTGCTAATTCAATTAGGCTATTTAAATATTTTTTTAATCGTTTATCGGAACGAGCTACCAATAAACCTATCGTATATTTTTTTTCAACCGAGTTTTCATCAACACTTCGGCTCAAGTAGTTCTGATCTGTTTTCGATATTTTATTTTCCCCCTCCAAAAAGATCCACTCCTTTGATTTCATTTTGCTTGTAATTCTAACCAAACTTTTTAAGAACTCTTATTTATATTTTATGTTTCCTAATTAATAAAGAATGGACTTATCAAACCTAGTAATTTGCCTTTTTTTCTTATCTTTAATAGAAAATCGATTCTTTTAGGTGATCAAACAAGCAATAAATTTCTGTAAACATATAGATGGAATTAGCTTAAGAGAAAGGAGGGGAAAAAGATGGGAAATAACAATAATAATGTTTGTCCTGACAGCTGTTGTACTGGCGATGAAATTCTATGTATCGGAATTCCATGTCCAATTGATATTGTTCTTCTAGGGATTGAACTTCAAGTAGAGTTACCATGTGTGAGAGTAAGTTCTCCTGGAGACCTGACTGAAGATCAAGTTCAACAATTACTTGGTGTCCTACAAGGAATTCTTGGTGCACTTGGAAACCTAGGTACAGTTGAAGACGTTGTTAATGGGGAAGACTAATAGTAACAGGAACTCTAAAAAAGCCCTTGACATTATTGTCAAGGGCTTTTACATTTAAGTACATTTTTTCACAAAATCCGCTAATAGCGAAGACCTTTGCTGCGCAGTAATAGTCTACTACGTAATAAAAGAGTTACTACTTACTCTTGTTAAAAACTAAAAAGAGAAGCAATCCTTATTAGAGGAAAGCGCATCTTTTGCTGAAGAAAGAGTTTTTTCTAGAACCTTTTAGTTAAGCCTCTGTTCGTTAACTAAAGTTATTTTCAATAGTACTTTTTATAGTCATATACGCATAAAAGTTTTTTATAATCTGTCTTACGCTTTTCAGGATATTCTTTTAAATATTGTTCAGCATCCTCTAGATTAATTCTTCCGGAAAGGATACCTTTCACTATAGCGATAGTTTTCTTGGATGTAGAGACATTCTCATCATTATTTATTCCCTCTATACTCGAGTGGTTTGTTGCTAAATTGTTATTTTCTTCATATTACCATATGGGTGCGTAGCCTGTACTTAGCAATTTCATTGCTAACAACGGTCTTTAAGCATGGTTGGTTAAATGATGGCTGCAAGATTTACTACTAGGTTAGATTTAATGTTCTTCCTAAAAAAGATTAAACCGTTCACTTGGAACGGTTAAGAAACTACTTTTTTGTAGAGAATCCATATTCATCTCCCCATTATCCTTGAGTTGCTACACCGATGCTATATTTCATTGGGAGGAATCATGATCATTATCCTCATTTGCCTAAAGATTCGTAGCTTAAATAATGGAAATTTTATTAAAGATGCCAGACTACAAATCTTGGAAACACTACTGAATTGCTCTAAACAAGTTGATATTGATGCTGTCCCTACATAACTACTGATTAGTAGATAAATATTGGAAGAGACGAAAAATAATAATAAATTGAAGAAGACACACAAAACTAATAAAAAAACAAAAGAAACTACTATTCTATATTTAGAATTTTAAAAATACTCCTTATGGTACTTATTTGTTTTTTTGTAAAAAAATTAAAATTATTACTAATAATCAATGTAGAATTTTGTATTTTATTGTAAAGTATTATTAAATAACTTTTTAGGAGGGATATAATGACCATTCCAAAATCCACTTTAGAAACATGGTCTAACCAAGGGGCTACTGTTACCCCAAAGAATCTTAGAGAAAAAATAGAGACCAAGTTGTTAGCCCAAGATTCTAAAATACAAAATAAGCATCGACTTGATATTTTTCTACAAGGTTCCTATCGCAATAGTACAAACATTTACGGCAATAGTGATGTCGATGTTGTTGTTCAACATGACTCTACTTTCTTTAGTGATATTTCAGAATTAGATACTGTTGAAAAGAGTTTATATAATAGTGCATTTTCGGATGCTTCATACACTTGGGATGACTTTAAAAGTGAAGTTGTCGATACATTAGAAAATGTATTCGGGAAAACAAATGTTGAAATTGGTAACAAATCAATTAAAATCGATGATGGTAGTTATGAAGCTGACGTAGTACCCTGTTTTCAATATAGGAAATATACTTCTTTTGGTAGTTACGAATCTGAAAGGAATTATGTTGAAGGAATTAAATTCTTTACAACAAATGAGAGAAGGTCAATTGTAAATTATCCTAAGGTACATTATTCAAATGGAGCTACAAAAAACCAAAGTGTTAATAGTTACTATAAACCAACAATAAGAGTTTTTAAAAATATGAAAAGAAAGATGATCGAAAAAGGTCTGATTACTAAGGAACTTGCTCCTTCATACTTTGTAGAGAATCTACTGTATAATGTACCTAACGAAACTTTTAACAATAGCAACATTGATACAAGAGTATACAATATCTTGAAATGGCTCTCTGACAATCGTTATTCAATATCCAATTTTGTCTGCCAAAATGAACAGGTTTACTTATTTGGACATACAGAAGAGCAATGGAATGAGACTGACGCTCAATCATTCATTGCGGAAGTAATAAACCTTTGGAATGAGTGGTAATAATGCACGAATATAGTATAGATGTTAATCACAATAGAATAATTTTCTACTTAGCGGTTATTTCCATAGGATTATCAGCTATAATAACTAAACTTTTAAATAGTCTAATTACTAGCATTCCTTTTTTTGAATTAACCGTTTCGTTTACAGCAATATCTGTTTTTGGCTTATTATATACTTTGTTTAACAACTTCTTTTGGAAATTTAAATGGTTACGAAAACTTGGCATAGTAAAAACACCTGATTTAAATGGTATTTGGGAAGGCTATTTTAAATCCTCTTTCCACGATTGGGAAAAAAGTTATCCTGCCACTCTTGATATTAAACAAAACTGGTCTGAAATTTGTATAAGTGGTAAATTTAATGATTCTTCTTCTAATAGTTATTTATCATCCATTAAGGTTAGAAATGGTGGTGGAATTAAACTTTTTTATTCTTATCAAAATGATAAAAGACCAGAAAAAGCAAATGCTCCTTTTTCAGATCATAAAGGTTACTCTTCTCTTGAACTTAACAATGAGGAAACTATCCTTCAAGGGCAATATTTTAATAACCCATCTAACAATAAAAATCATGGAATTTTATATTTGAAGAGAAAGCCTTAATGCCTTCCGTCGATTTTTCTTATATAGAAAGTCGACTTTTTCCCTATATTGAGCATTTAAATATTGAAGGAAGTTACAACTATTAGCAGCCTAATGGGGAGGATATCTATGAAGATTGATATAAAGGAAATTTTAACTCTACCGACTACAGTCATGGCCGCACTAACCTTAGCAAGTGGAATTCTTCTCTTTTCTCCCGAAACCTTATTGGCGACAATGTACATGACTGAATTTAGAAATAGCTATGGCTTTATTATTGGTATTGTCTTTATTGTTTCTTTATCAATATTAATTGTAAATTTAATATACACAATCGCTAAGGTCATTTCTCATACCAGAGCTAAAAAACACTTTTATGCTACAGCCGAAAAAAGACTACGAAAACTTAATAACTATCAAAAGACAATAATATTTGCTTTGTCGCAAGAAGATAATCGAACTTTACCACTACCATTACATGATGGTGCTGTTTTAGAACTTGAACAAAACAAGATGATTGGTAAAGCCTCTTCACAATACATGGTTAGCGATTTAAACAATGCATTATTTCCATATTTACTACATCCATGGGTATCAGACGAATTAAATAATAAGCCCGAACTATTAACTGATTTTCAAACTGCTTCTAGTTTACAATACAAAAAAAATATTAATCAACATGTTGAATACTGGTAATAAACGCAAACAAAAAATTAGTTCATAATTAAACGATTAGAGTTAGATGATGAACTAATAATTATTAATATAGAATAAAAATATAACTGTTGCTCTCGAACTTTTTTTGCTATTTTTGTAAGTTCATTGGCACATTCCATGGTGAAATTCGATTTCCGTCACGGGTCCTAAAAGGCTTGGCAACAAATTGTTTCGTCAATTGAGCACGAATCAACCTACAGATTGGGCACTAACCTATGGTTCCGGAATCTCTGTTGACACCAACGCAGGAGTTATTTATGCGCAATCGGAATTGCATTAATCTAAAAAATCATTAAACAACTTCATAATTACGTAGAAACGCCGCTGAAAAGCGGCGTTAATTGCGTCTGTTTCGTTTAGCGGATAGCAACAAAGTGTCTTTATTATCACACAATTCTTTTGCTTTACTTTTTCTTTGATATTGAGATTCGAAAATACGATCATTCCATATCCTTATAACATTAACTTCTGTGAGGTACTGTAATGACTTCATTATTCTTGATGGTCTATACATATAAGTATCCGGAATAAATCTTGATATTTCAATGCTTCCTGCTTTTATTTCACCTTTCAACAGCTTGTCTCCCTCGCTCTCTCCGTCTAAAAGTTTCATATAATTATCATATAAATCTTTTCTTTGAGCTAACAAAAGCGATTTGACATTTGGATAGATATACTTATCTACAATCGACAAGGCAAAATATTGGGTTACGGTTCCGTCTTCCGGATTCACATAAATGTGATTAAAGAAATCTATATCAACAATACAGCCGTGGATTGTCCCAATACCGCCAATTTTTTTAATACTATCAGATATAGATTTTAGTGCTTGATTGTAATCGCTAAATAACCCTCTGATTGCATCTGAATAATACGCCATTCTCTCAAAGTAATAATTGATGTCGTTATGTTCTAAGTTATTAATCATGCCACCATTTAACAGATATTTTTTGCCTGTGTTCTGGTTTTCAAATATAAAACAATATACATTATTGTTTTTAAGCATATGTATAGTTCCTGTTCTATTAAAAGTTACTTTAATCTCAACGCCCCGGTTAAAGTCCAAATATTGCTCTCTCGAAATAGAATAAACTCCGTCAGGATAATACTTAAAAATATCATACACTCTTGATAATTTAAAATGCTTTAAACCTATGCTTGTAGAATAATATCCAATTTGATTATCGGAATAAAAAGTTTTTTCCTCGTCACAACAGTAATCATTTCGATGAGTATGTCCATTCACATATATCCAGTTACGGTTGTAATCTTCATTCGACCAGTTTTCTTTTGGCGTATGAGTTAAAATAATAACTTTATCGTTGCCTAAAACACTTTTCACTTTATTGTAAATGAATTTAAATTGGTTTGTTTGTTTAATGTCCTCATCTAAAGTCATAATGGTTTGCCGATAAATTCCTTGCGTGGCGTTAAATTGTGAATTTAATCCGGTAAACCCTAATCCGCCCAGTATTGCAAAAGCATTTTTCAAGCAGATTTGCTTTAACTCGTCCTGATCAATGGATTCCAATTGCTTTTCTGAAATAATCTCTCCGTTTGAAAGCAGCAAATCATTTTGTAAAAAGCATATGCCTAGACTTGAAAAAAAATCCCGGTATTGCTGGATAATTTCATCCAATGTAAGCAAATTAGAATGTTCGCCCCCGCGTCGATTGAAATTCCATAATTCATGATTCCCAAGCACTACTACTATTTGACTGGTGCTCCAACGCCTCGATTTCATATATTTGACTAATTCTGTATAAAACAATGTTGATATTTCAAAGTTAAAAGATATATCTCCAGCTATTAATAAGTAGTCGTCATAAGAATGATCTGTAGCAGTATCAATCATTTTTTTTTACTAGCTGTCTGATATACATCTTCACTTCCAATTCAGTTGCATTTGTTGGGAATGCTTTTAGAAGCTTATGATTTAGGTGGATATCGCTAATATAGTATATCTTGTGAGAAGTGTCATTTAGTGTGTCATTTGAAAATAAGTCGATATCATGAAGAACAGAGATAGCCTCTACTACCTCATTTTCTGCAGAAATCATAAGCTCTGTGTTGCAATCATAATCTTTGACGTTTTCAGCGTAAAAAGAATCGTCATATAAGTGTTGTTCGATCAATACAGCGCTGTTAATATAGGCACCTTCAATATTAAAATCTGCGAGACTGACCTCTTTAAAATCATAATCATGCAGATAGGCGTTTTTCAATTCTCCATCTACATGCTTATAAAAGTCAACAAATAAATCGAATTCTTTTACTTCATCCTCTTCTCTATAGCATATTTTTTCTATTGTAATAAATCTATGTGTTTCTCTATCGAAGTATTTTCTCTTAAATTCCCTTACCTGTAATTGTCTTTCCAATCTAATAATTTGAATATCGTTGTTTATACTATCTGGCAAGCGGTTTGCTATCTCTCTAACACAAGAGCGGTCACTATACGACATCAAAGAAAGATCGTCACATTCCCTTAATATCCGTTCAAATAATTCAAGGCAATTATTTAAAGTATACATACTCTCAGGCACATAAAGAAAAGCTTTCCAACTTGAGTTTACTGCCGCATTGCACAACTCCGTCTTTTTATATCTGTTCGGTACATGCTCTAATGCCAATACATTATTATTAAAAGCAGCATTACATAATTCTTTGCTTCTGTTTTTATATGGCACATATTCCAAGGCCAATCCGTTTTGCTCAACTGCTAACATGAATAGTTCTTTTGACAGAATATTCTTCGGAACAAATTGGAGTGCTAAACCATTTTGAACAATAGCTATCCTGCAAAAACTATCCGACTTATACTTATCGGGAACATATTCAAGGGCTTTGCCGTTTTGCTTTATTGCCTCAAGATAAAGTTTTTTTGCTCGGAATTCATCAGGAATATACGTGGAATTGGCTATTATTGTTCCCTTATTTCTAACGGCTTCTATGCAAATATCATCCGCCATTATTTTTCTTGACACATATTTTATAGCTGAAGCATTTTGTTTAACAGCCTCAAGACACAAAGCTAAAGAATGTAAATTTTTAGGGATCAATTTTAATGTAAGACCATCTTGCTTAACAGCTTCTAAGCTTCTTTCAGGCGTTTTTTCTACCTTGTCAATGTACCAACCATTTTCTTGAATGGCTGACATTATATCTCGATCACTTATGCTAATAATCTCAAATGGTTTATCCATACTATCCACCTCCACTGAAAACACAATTGCCTAAAAGCATAATACCATATTTTCACTTTTCGCTTAATTCATTTCACTGATCTTTCATAATCCCCCTTATCCTCCCAATACGCCCAGGCCTCCAAGTATAGGAGAATGGTGGTGGTTAGTTTAAAAATGCTAAAAAGTGAGGTCTCCCTGATAACCACTGCCCAAATAAAAACCCACCTAAATCACAGTTAACCCATTCGATTGATAGGGAGAAAAATTGGAAATGCATATAAATTGGATAACAAAAATCATTTAATTTGCACTATATGATAAAATGCAACAAAAAGGTATTGCAGTTTGCAATGCCTTCTAAAGCAGGTTTGTTTAATTACATTTTCTCACAAAGTTATCATAAGTAAATGTCGTTTGAATGCGCAGTATCAGTCTCCTATGTAATAAAACAGTTAATCTAGCCATTTGCAGAAGACTGATCTAATTAAAAATTAAGCAAACTTTTATAAACATTTTTGATTCTAATAAATAAGTATTAATATCTTCTATTACTAGAAGGATTGCAGTAGTAAACGGCCTGTCATTCTTTAGTAAAACTTTTGTCATTTGGTGGTAAATGCTATATCAGAGGTGGTACATTTCAATGGTGTAATCAAATGAGACGTATATACTTCTTATATCTCTTTCATCACTCATCCTCTATCCACTTTTTCATCTCTCGATCTTGCTTTATTAATTTTTCAATTATATTATAAAGTTCTTTGTCTTGGATGTTGGCTTTTCGTTCGTCCAGATGCTTTTCTACTTCCTTTTTGAACTTTTCATTCATGTCGTTCCCCCTTTTATTTTTCTCACGTATTCTTCCCATGCTTTACGATTTTTGATTTTATCAGCGATTTTCAATAAAGAATTTTCAATGATCTTATCAAAAGCGACATCCTGTGGAAGTTTTTTTAAAGTAGGATTTTAACGTTAAAAAGGCTAATCATTCGACATTTTTAATGCTTGGAATAGAAATGGACCTGTTATACTTTTTTCCGTTTTTTTCTAATTCAAAACACTTCTCTATTGGTGGACACCCCAGAGAAGTCCAGATTAACAGGAAATATTCCATAGAAATAAAACGCTTATTGTTAAGAACAATGCTAAGCTCACTATTGGAAATACCTGTGAGATTGGATAGATCTTGTTGTTTCAAACCTGATAATTTCAGAAGCTCTTTAAAGTTATTTTTGATCTTTTTTGGAGAACGAATTGGCCGTGATTTCAATTCACAAAAAATCTCATTAATGGTTTTTATTCGATCTAATTCTTTCACTGCTGCCCCAACAAGGAAATGTTCCAAGGTAAATACCGTTCCGGAACTTTTGCACTGGTACTTTTCATCTGCGTTCGCCCAATTAACGAGTTGACCTATTTCAGAGAATGACTCCAGCTCAAATTCTAGTTCAACTTTTATGGTGACTTTGTTAGACATTGTAATTTATCAACCCCTTAAGCATAATAATATATTAAAAAATATGGGCATGAGGTGATTTTAATGACATTATTAAGAAATACATTGGAGGGGAAATCTACAATTGAATCCATCAAG
>Ga0115848_100313_pt1 | contig 17776 bp, 10 predicted proteins | sample InSIn3gowninarea_FD_83862 | JGI IMG/M metagenome (GOLD analysis project Ga0115848, IMG submission 83862) | reverse complement strand
TTACACATAGTAGAATTAATTTATACATTTGTAAAGAGTCTTACAAAAACTATGGGAGATCAAATTATAAACCAACATGAGTAAATGCAATTTTGTTATACATAGAATTTTAGAACTTGGTTTCATTGTATATGAGCATGGATTTATAATAGGTCTTGCAAAGAAAGAGGTATTATAGGAATAGGGAAGACTTGAAAACATTCATAAGATTTGAAGTTTTTTTGGATTATCCAACTTCTATGAAAAATTTATTTATCGCCCTTTATTGATTCCTTATCCTCTTAACCAACTCACAAAAGCAAAAAGGGTTTCATATGGAATCAAGAACAAGAAGTTTCTTTCAACTTGTTAAAGTATAAGTTGTATACAACTCAAAATTTGGTTACACCATATCTATAGTTGAATTTCAATATAAAAGTAAATTCAATGAGATATGTCATTGGTATAATACATATATAATTAGGAAAGCCATTTGTCTATCATTCAAAGTCCTATGCAATTGTCATTCAGAGGTACACTATATATATCATAAGGAGATCAATTCCATAGTTGAATAAGTAAATTATTGAAAGAACTATATCCTTGTTAAAGAGACCATAATCTAGCTAGAGCATCGACCGCTTCAATTTTTTAACTCAGCAAAGTTGGAAGACCATTTTATTATTAAGTGGATATGATATCTTCAACAATTTCATATCATCATCAAGTACAAAGAGGGAAATATAAACAAAGTAATTGATTTCCTTAGTCCTCCACCTATTCACTCTTTATTATTTATTATTGAAGCTATCTATTTTAGATTTATGGAGTGGATGGATGTATATGTAGCATAATCATATTTTGACTTCTATCATGCCCTAATTACAAGATCCTACAGTTGAAAAAGGAGGATTTCATTTGATATTTCCATCTTAAGGATGGATTAGTTTATAAGAGAATTTTACTGTGTATTCCATGTGGGAGTTTTAGATCACAATCGTTATGAGGGACATATCATTCTAGATTATTAGGTCACTTAGAGTGAAAAAGACTCTAGAAAATATTCATCAATACTCATATTAGCCAAAAGTGCAAATGGATATTAAGTTTCATGTCATATTTTATTCTTTATGTTGCATCTCCAATCCTTCAAATGGAAAGATTGGAAAGTATCAAGCTCTCCTAATTCCTAATAGATCTTAGGAATCTATCTTAATAGAAATATTTTGTGGTTTATTCACTACTCATCATGGGCATGGCTACATCTTTTTGGTTGTTTATAGGTTTAGTAAAATAACCATTCTTAATACTTTCAAAGAGGTCATATTTACATATATGTGGACAAACTCTTCTTTATGCATGTAGGCTTATTTTCGGTTGCTAATGATTTTTTTGAGACAAGGAGTACTATGTTTCTCAGTCACTTTTGGATGAGGTTATGGAGTATGATAGGCATCAAGTTGAAGAGGTCAATTGCCTTCCATCCACAAAAAAAGTGGCCAGAAAGAGGTGATCAACCATACACTTGTGTATTATTTATATATCTACAATCATTAATATGCTAAGATATCGTATGAGTCCTTTATCTATATTTAACATAGTTATATCATGACTCTTTATCACTTTCTTGGCTTTTCCCATTTTAAGGTAAATTTAGGATATATTCTTGATTCTCCTATTAATCTTTGTATTAGTTATAACATCTATTTTTTTAATTCTTTTGAAAACAAATCTCACATGCAAGCAACACATTTTGTCGACCATATTCAAAGAATTCATAAGCAAGTGCTTTAGGATTTAATCAAAGTATCAATCAAATCAAAAGAAGAAAGTGATAAACATCAAGAAAAACATACCTTTTGGGTTGGAGATAGAGTATTATCTATTTATATGAAGCTTTAAAGAAAATGAGATGAATATCAAATCATTCAGATATATATCTTAACTATTCTAGAGTAGTCTATAAATAATGATCTTAACTTAGATTTGCCTCCATACATGGGGTTACATATAGTTTTTTATTTAGAAAATATGAATCTATTTGAGCCACCCTTTATAGATAAATAAGGCGAGTGTTTTCCAAAACATCTTGATGACATACAACTTGATTATCAAGAGTTACTCAAGGAAGATAAGATCTTTGAGTATGAAGTTAAAAATAAAAGGTATTCTAGTTTGACTCTTTCTTAGTGGTAAAGAAGGGATAAAATCCACACCAAGATAAGTGGTGTGGATGGATAGAATTAAGAAAGAATTACCTCATTTAATGGATCAATAAATGAGTTTTATTACTTCTCTTAGAGGGGATAAATTGATTATCCAAAGAGGGTTTAGGAGCCTCAAAAGGCTTAAGTACCCAAAGGGAACGTCTTATGACTTTGGATCCTAAAGGTTCCTAAGTTTTAAGAGGATTAATTGTGAAGATAATCTTCATCTTATTTTCTCTTCTTATTTAAAGAGTTTTTACTTAAAATTTGATCCTTTATGACCTTAGCATGCACATTAGATATTTTAATTAGGATTATTTTAACATAAACCTATTAAGCAATTGCATGAGTGTACACATGCATGAGACTCATCCAAGATTAATTAGGGTGAGTATATGAAGATATTAGAAATAAAAAAGTTTAATTTTAGGTAAGGTGTGCACTTATAAAGTGCCTTGCCCCCTCACACATATTATGTTCGAAGCTTGTGCTCAATCATGTAAAGTGTTGTTTTTAATATAAGATACTTTGATTATGTCTAATAACAAGTGTGTAATCTTTTAGAAGATCTTTATCTTTTTTGAAATCTTGTAAGTCCTTTAATATTTTATTATTTATTGAAGTGTGTGAGGAGTTGGACAACTAAAGGTGGATATTGCCTATCACATCAAGCTATATAATACTTTAAGGTATAATTTCACAGACTTATGAAGCTATATATTAAGTGCTAAGAGGGATTTTTTATAATATTTTTTAAAAATATTTTGAGTTATTCTATATAATCCTACCCTATAGAACATGATATTATCATTAGTTAGTACCCACTAGGGCCTTTATAAGTGGTATCAAATTCTTATAATGATCTTGCAATTATAACTATTGATGGTATATACTCGATTATAAGAAAAAAAGCCATAGAGAAAGAAAAAAATCATTTAGCTAATTTAGAAGTCACTATATCTAAATTATATAGATAAATCACCAATGGAAATCAATAATCAAGAATATACCTTATACATTCATGGTAAATGAACTCACAAATTTCTTTGCACAAATTAATTAATAGTTCACCATCACACAATATTTTACAACAACAACAACAATAACAAAAAAATGCAATAATAGATATAGAAATAATAATAATAAGCACATCATCAATAATAATAATAAAATGTTAGAGGAACATGAGGTGGCATCACACATTGCTTATAAACAAAGGTACCTTAATTTATATAAACAAAGGTACCTTATTCTTATGGTTCTATGGGTCCATTGTATTTTGATTCAATGGACCCATAGAACCATAAGAATGGATATCAAAACTCAAGATTGTGTTGATTAACATTAACACAACATTTCATGTTAGAAAGGTACATTTTACTATAGAAAATACTGAAGGTAATGCATACTTATGGGCAAAAACATAATATAACTCACATAAGGACATTGCTATTATATACTCTTAGTTCAAATTAGACTTCTCCATAAAGGTAAATAGTAATTAGAGAGATCTATGCAACATCTTATTATCCCACTTCTTCCAACTTGATTAATCAACAAAGGGTTATACAACTAAATTCAAGATCCTCCATACTAAATCATGAATGAACGATAGAAGTGAACCCAACTTCTATATTAGTAACTTTCAACCTAATATAAAGATAGAGATACAAAACTATAACTTGTATTCCTCAGAGTAAGTAATGTATCTAGTAAGTTAGACCAAATTATGCCACAAAACTATCTACGATTACTACATAAGAAGATAACCCCCTTATAGGTTTCATGAAGGTAATGAACAAAGATGATAAATTTAATTGGAGGATGTAGAGGACCATAAATTAAAGAACCTAATTCAAGTGCAATGAGCCCTAATCTAAGGAGCATCTTTGTAAAAGATAAAATAAGAAACTTTATTTAGTCAAAGCTTTAATAAAGAATAAAAATACAATAAGAACCTAAAAACGAAGATGAGTAAAAATTAACAATAAAATCTTAGGTGACCCCCAATTAAAATATAAACTATGAGATTATACAATAATCTATGTTATAAATAAAAAGGTAGAAATCTCACCACGAGAAATTATGGGATAGGAAATTTATGGTTAGATTAGTTTAATGTGCATAGATTCTTTCATAATTCCAAACTCTTAGTCATGGTGGACTCTAGTAGTACATATAACCTTATCAATGTAAATGCTAGGACTAGATATCAACTATAGATATACATTCCCAATGGAAAATTTGGGACTTAAATCATTGCCTTGCTAAGGTGTCATAGAAAATATCAATCTTGTGAAGGGTGAATATATATTAACATTGAGTTTCTTCATGTTACCAATTAGAGGTGTAGACATTATTTTGGGTAAGTAATGACGTAGAATGGTTGACATGTATTAGATAAATTCAAAAGTATACATTTTGTGGTACATGTTCTCCATCCATTAAAAGGGTCAACTCAAAATAGATAGATAATATCATTTGTAAGGACAAATATGATTTATCACAAGAATATGTTCTATGGAAGCATGGTCAATAGATATAAGAAATGATGCACCCTAAGGAGAAAACACACTCAAATAGAATTATAACTAAACAAAATTCTATAAAAACACAATAAGTCTGTTAGTACTTTTCTAAGAGCTTACCTCCAAATAAAGGAATGGAGCACAACATTAAAATTGAGCTAAACAAAGGCCCTAATAATCATTAAACTATATCGATATATCCATAATAAAAAAATCGACTTAGAAAACTTAGTTTAAGGGATATTATAACAAAGCCTATATATAACTCTGATTATGCTTGTAAGAAAGAGAAATCATTATTTTTTCCATTATATGATCAACTATTAAGCGCTGAACAAAATAACGATAAAAACTAATTTTTCAATGTTTAGAATCAACAACATTATGGATGAGCTTCATGGAGCTAAGAACTTTTTAAAAATTGGCTTAAGATAAGGACACCACTAAATTCTAATCCTAATTAAGATGTATTAAGTATATTATGAATTTTGCATATCCATTTAGTTTTTATTATTTCTTTTTTTTTTTTTTGTTTTTTTTGTTTTATTTTTTTATAAAGTTTTTTCAAAAGTATTTTTTTTTTTTTTTTTTTGAGGATATCTTAGTTTATAGTTCAAAATAGGATGAGTATATAGATCATCTTGACTAAGCATTGGAGATACTAAAAAAACATTGCCTCTAAGTAAACGAATTGAAGTATGCCTTTGGGATAAAAACCTTGGAATACTTTCGTCCATATTGTGATAAAAGATGGCATTATGGTAGATCTCTCTAAAATTAAGCTAATACTAGATTGACTACAACAACACATACACACAAAAAGTGAATTCCCATGGAAAATAATTTGAACAAAATATTATTTTTTTAGAACTTTGGTAAAAATTTAATATTATTTTTATTTGATGATACTTAGTATTAAGTCAACCATAATTAATTATTGAGCATAATGATTAATTATGGATTCAAATAGTTAGACACTTATTTTTTATTTCGATTGATGTATATTTTATTAATGGTATTAATAATTTATGTAGGTCATAATGGTGTTTATATTTTACTTAGATTATTGTAGGTTTATGTTGGATGGATGGATGTTTTTTTTAAAAGTCTTATTTTTTATATAATAGTATGTGTATGTATAACTATATATAAAATTAAGAATCACATTTGACTATTAGCCTACTGTTGACTGGGTTTATGGCTCAGTGAACTTATCTAATATCCGAAAGGGCTTTCTGACTAATCGAAGGGACAGTGAAAGAAATGAGAATGACTTGGTCTCCTAAAAGGCGGAAAAGCCTATTAGATGATATTAGATGTCAGTGAAGTGAACTAGGTTCCCGGAAAACTAGGTTGAACCGTTGAAATTCAATTTCAATTTTGGGAAATTTATTTCTTGCTTATGCCTTAGTTGTTATGATAACATGTTGTTTGTTTGGTTTGAATAATAGTTACTATTTTTCAGCTTAGGTATAAAGTTTGCATAAAAAAGAATTTAACCAGTCAGGCATAATAGGTTATGCTGAAGTGCACAGTTGACATTTTTCACATTAAATAAATAAAATGAAATAAATAAATAAAAAAATAAATGAATTTAAACAAATAATTAAATGAGCATAAAAAAGATAGGGTATGTATTAATGAAAGATACCCGATTACAACTGGAACCTGGTGAAGCTCGCCTTGGGCTTGAACCAGTCCCGAACCGCTCCTTCGACACTTGAACTAGATAGTATCCGAGGTTGTGCTTAAGCTTAGTGAATTGAAAATGAGACTAATAGTTTGATTTCAGGCCGAATAAAGAGGAGACATGTGTGATAACAGTAAGAAAGAAGCGGGTATATGAAATAGATGATGTTTGGCTTTAAAACAACAAAATAGAGGATTTTAAGAATGTAAAGGCTAATAAACCCCTTTTATCGGAGAACCCCAGGTCACGAAGAGGTTGCACATGACCAGCAGCTGTGAGAGTATAAGCACTTTTAATATATCAATGTTGAACTTTAATAACCAACGATTAGGCCTAAAATAATTACGTCTCCCCTGCACCTGCCGCGCAATGCCCAGATCGCTCGAGGAGAGCCACGGTGACTCACAAAGGGTCATAACAGTTCATGGAGAGAGAAACAACGTCCAGGGAACGGTAATATACCAGGAAAAAATTCGGCGAACTCCTTTTGATCAATATTAACCCGATAGGAATTTTAAGGAGAGGCGCAGAGGTATGTATCATCGGTTGAATCAACGTCGGATGCCGCAAAGAATAGGATCACGGAGAAGCATCGATTCAATCACAAGAGATACAGAGTTTGCAGAAGCTTGAAAGAAATTGATTCATAAAAATATAGAGTGATCAATTTTGCAGGAAAATGGGTCGCAAATGCTCTGCTGTCTGCTCAAACGTTTCCCGGAGCTCATGCGTCTCTATCATGTCTGAGAACCCATACTCACATAGAGGATATGCTAGCAATGGCGACTGTTCATCATGCACAGTGATACCAGTAAGGAGATGCATCGCCCAATGCGTATGCTTAACATGGAGCGACCAGAAACCAAGACGGAGGTCACTTGAAGAACAGAACCACCTCCAATAATGTAATCCCGAGAGCACTGTATGTCTTTGGGGCGAAGGATCTTTAGCATTAAATTCTACAACAAGAAATAAAAGGTGTACTACCTCGGTAGGGATTCAAGCATGCATATAGTGCAAGAACAAGTCGAACAGAAGATTGGGCTTCAATGTATAGCCAAGAGGCACAAATAGCTTAGAAATACCTCTGCAAGAATAGAAGCCTCGAATTTAAACATCCTGCCATGGATTCGTCACTTACTTTGCCTTCGTCCTTTTTGGACAGCATCGATTTACCCCCCCTTCTTCCTCCTTCTGTCCCTCTCCTCCAAAAAAAAAATTTCCAATCGAACTACCACTAGTCAAACGGTTCCAACGAAGAATTCGTTGAGAACCTCAAAGAAAATGCAATAGACTCTTGCACTTGGTCATGTGACAATCACCAGGTGACCCAGGTTTACCGAAAAGGAGCTATCAACCTTAAAAAGGGGCTTAACAAGGTTTTCAATGTTTTGAATGGCGTTTTCATTGTTTACTCGGTGGTTTAAATGGGAAAACGTAAGAGGATGAAGTACAACCTGAAATTACCACTAGTCCGGGGCCTCCGGAGCAATTTGGCACCTGCCAAGTACAAAAATAAGCCACCAACGTCAATGAGCAGGTGGGACAAACCCCCCACCCTTAGCAATAGATTATCAGGTAAATATTAAAAATATGTACATAATTACAATAAATGCCTCGCAAAAAATCTGACTCAACACCTACCTACCATATGAACATTTATGATGATGTATCTCTATATAATATTTAGTTACCTTCGTGATGGTAGACCTAGGTCCATGTCGACTTTGATTACCTCTATGATGGTGGACCCAAGTTGATCTATAATCTTCATGATTGTATAACTATGTCAGTCCACAATCTTTATGGTGGTGTATTAATATGGGTCCACCATTAGAGAGGTAATCAAAATTGACATAGACATGGGTCAACCATCAAGGTTGATTAGATCCTAGAATTCTTATTTTGTTAGATAATAATATAGATATAGATTCTTAATTTTTTATATAATAGTATAGATATGTGTGTACGTGTACACACACACACACATACATATATACATATATATAACATACACATACATATACATATTTTTAGTACCTTCTCCCACATAACTTACCCTTGTGGCACTTCTTAAGTCAACCCCCCTAAGTGGAACCATCATCTTATATATACTCCTTTTATGCAAAGAAAAAAATGGGGGGTCTTCTTCTATTGTGTCTTCTTCATTTTCTTTCCTTACCCTAGGGGGGTGCTTATGATATTTTCTTCTTGAAGATCATCATTAGAAGACATAATTTTCTCTCTCCATATTGTGTTATCTTTCATATTATGATGTATTCCTTTTTCTTTTCTTTTTTTTTGTAAATAAGTGGTTCATTTAATTGAAAATATTACAAGTGGTTACATCAAAAAGTTATTGTAAATACTTGCAAATATTATAAGCAGTTGCAATAAAGCTAGGCAGCATTAGGCACATCGACTGGAACATAGGACACTTAAATATTGATTCCACCCTAGAGGCGAAGTGCTTCATTAAGGTTACGAGAAAAATGATCCTAAGAGAACGACACTGATACAAAGAAAAACCTCCTCTCCCACTAACAACATATTCCTTGGTGTATTCTTTTTATTTCTTTATGCATTGATCTACATATAAGACGTTGATTTTGCATAAATAACCCCCATCCTATGTCCTATGATATGTTTTTTTGACATTTATCATAAATTAAGATATGGTATTAGGAAATAATATATTTTGGTGACCATAGTGATAAATACATTTCGTAGTATCTACACTTCATTTCATCATTCTATATTTTGACGACCATAGTGAATAATATATTCTCTAGTATCTACACTTTGTTTCACCATAGTGAAGAATATATTCCCTAGTATCTACACTTCATTTCATCATTCTTGTGTAATTTTTCAACGTAATTTTATTACAATGTAGGATTTGATATGGTGATTATTGGACTAGTGAGAAACATATGCATGGAAGAGATACTCAGGTTGTTGGTGGCTCCATTATCTACCTATTATATTATGTGATTACTAATATTTCATCGCGTAACTAATAATGCAAAAAAGGGATTCAACTCATGCCTTGAAGAAGATACATTCATACATGTCCAAATGTAGGCATTCCATTTTATCATCATCAAATACCATATCTTAAAGCACAATATCAAGAAGTTAACCACCTACACAAGCATCTAATTCTATTCAAGTTCTAATTGATCACTCAAATAGTCAACAAGGCACGTGTCAAATTTTACACAATGTGTATTGCGGCAACAAAACTCTTTTATCGATGGGATCAAAGGAAATATAGTTGGACAACAGACCAAATGTTTTATGGTTTCAAAGAAAGTCATGTGAAATCAGCAAAGGTTCTCATGTTCACCAAAGTTATGAAGTTTTTACCAGGCAAACAAATCTCAATCAAAGTTTTCTATTTGACAAGGTAACATGGAAGTGGAACCATTGATGCGATCTATCAGGGAAATTCTTCACTCCAGCAGATATGAGGATGGGGATTGACTTGCAACTAAATGTGAAAGGGAAGATATAGATTTTAGAAGTCTTATTAGAACCTTTGTGATTTACATGAATTGAATTCGATGGTGTTCTCTGGTTTCCTATGCTCAGAACGGTTGAACCTTCTATGGAAAAAATCACTCTTTTAAAAAATACTTGATGGTTGTTGTTCATGCAAAGTCGCATCAAGAAATTATATATTAAGTAGAAGGTACACAGCGAGCCATCGAAGTTTTATTTTGTTCTCATATTCTGCATCATAGGGCTTTGTCTCAGGTTGAGCATCCAATGTCTTTCATAAAGCATATACACATATTATCATTGTACTATGCCCATGGGGATGGGCCATATTCATACTTCTTTTATCTTATTTTGTTCCTTTATAAAAAGGGGTTATTTTTCAAGACTTTTTCCCATTCACTTATTATGTTCATATGGAACTCATTATTTGGGGGCAATTTGTTATCACCCTTTTTAACATCTTCTCCCATATAACTTAACTTTATGGCACTTCCCAAGACAACCCACTAGGTGTCACCATTATCCTATATAAAACCATTTTATATAAAGGAAATAAAAAGAGATATTCTTCCATTACGTCTTCTTCATTTTCTTTCCATCCCCTTGGGGAATATGGGGCTTATGATATTTTCTTCTTGAAAATCATCATTCGAATACATCATTTTCTCTCTCCATATTATATTATATTTAATGTTATGGTGTATTCCTTTTATTTATTTATGTATTACTTTATATTAAAGACATTGTTTTTTCATAAAGAACCCCCATCTTATGTCCTACAATACGTCTTTAAAATTTATCATAAACTGGGTTATGGTATTTGGCAATAACACACACACACATGTATATATATGCATGTATGTACATACATCTGTGTTTGTACACACGTGCATATATATGTGTACGTGTGTGTGTGTAAATGTACATACACAAATACACACACACATATGCATATATGTGTGTATATATACATACATATAGATGTATATGTGTGTGTGTGTGTGTGTACCCAGGCTATTCGCAATCACAAGAATCAATTAAGATTCATTCTACAAATGTAAACTTAAGCTCATAACCTACACACACTTTTATTTCAGAGATCAAAAGAATAATGTACAACCCTCTTATAGAATAAGGAAGTGAGAAAGAATGCATAAGTGAGTGAGAATCAGTAACATCTCTTCCGCTCTCTTGAATTTTATTTTTCTTTTAACAATATACACATAGATTCTTACCAACAAAATAATTTCCTTTTATATCCAACTTTGAATGGCTTCGATTGAACTCTCAAATAGCTAAATTAGATATAATTCATCCTAAATACATAGTTTCTAACAAATAAAGCTAAATCTAGATGGTTTTTCTTGACTTTTCTCTTTCTTCTAGCTTTTTCTTAAATCCGTCACCAAAGAAAAAAACGAAGAAAGTATAGCCTATTGTAGAGGCCATATCTCCATAACCATAACTCAGACTAACATGTTTATTAAATGAATAATCATCAAATTTATGAGAAATTCAACTTTGTGGAAAATGTTTCTTCAAATTCATAACTATTTGGCCATAATCTATGATGTAAATTAATGTATCAAGAAAAAAAGAGAAAGTACATGTTACAAATGTCATATCTCCTTACCCCTAACTCATATTTACATGTTTCTTGAACAAAAAATCATTAGATTTTTAATACCTACAACTTTGTATAATAAAGTTTATTAAAATTCTCAACCATTTCGTTGAAATTCATGATGCAAGGAAAGGTACTAGCTTATAAATAAAATTCTACTTTTTCTTTCTATTTTTGCTTTTTCAATATTTAGTAGAATTTTAGCCAATGTGGCTGCCCCCCATCCTCTACTCCATTCCATGTAATCTTATATTTATCCTACATACATTCACCACTAAAATTTCAAAAAAAAAAAACATTATGGCTAATACTCAAAATCGAGGATGCCCCTACATCATCCTCCCTTAACAAAAGAATTTGAGTGCCTTGCCCAACCTGCACGTAGAAATGAAGCTAATTTCTTAGTATTAATATTTTTCAAATATGATTCACTGATCTAATTATTTTCTTTCTTTAAAATCCCTTTCCATCTACTCATCACTTTCTCATCAATCACATCCTAAATTTCCTCCCTCTTCTTCTTTGGAATTTGATCTTCCCACTTAAGGACCTCCTCACTTTCAACTACAAATTCCTTTACTCCATGGAATTCATATCAATTTGAGACATAGAAAATAGGTGAGATTGTCAACCTTGATGCATCACAATCAACCTGAAAGAAATTGGTAAAATATGGTAAGACTAACACTAGATCTTCTACCAACTTTTTCTTCAACATTTTAAAACTATTTTGTGCTTCAAGATTCCACATAAACTTCTTACCCTTTAGACAATTAGTTAAAGGAACACCTACCTCCATCTATCTTACCATCTATTATATAGAGCATGCAACTCAAATTCTTCTATTATTCACTTGCAACATCGACTACATAATCATGGATTCTAACTAAAGAGCTTTGTTATATTATATAAACTAATCTTACATTTGATATCTGAGATGTGATTGCCATTATTCATTAAAATCACTACTTGGGATGTCTAGATTTATTTCATAGTTAACATATGGTATCAATACCATATGTGTATATATTAGTATTCAATTGCCATAATTCTAACCAAATAATGGTTGTATCTAATGAATAACACTATGCTTCCATAAGCGCTACACATGGAAGAACATAAAAACCAAGGTCCCAATTTCTAGAGCAATGAAAAAATTATAAGGCAAATCCATCAATGTTAATTTCTATTATAAATCATCAATAATATTTTTTTAACCTTCTATTATCTCTTCGCACTTATGGTAATGTAAACCCATTTGTATACCTCTACACGATGAAAGAAGATCCATCTTCATATGCAGAGTCTATGCTCTACTAATTAATCTCTTTCTCTATATAAACATTAGGTCTTTATACTTCATAAATAAGCTAGCATGATGTGGCATATATGGTTTGGTTATTCCCTTGATGGTTTTTTCTTCAATTGAATTCATTGATATGTATGAATGATTATTATATGGTTTGAGGCACGAGGTTAGCATTTCATAAAGAACTTGATCATAGAAATTTTAAAATATTAACACCTTCAACATTAATAAATTAATGTCATATGACCAATATTATATCAATGCATATGGTATGATTCAACACTAGGAGTTCTCCAATGTTATGAACCTCCACACCTGTTATGAAAGATTAAGAGATAATGCAATGATAAACAAAAGAGAACTCAAATGATTATATTACCAATCCACTTTGAGGGTGGAAACCTCCCATTACATAAGCAATAATAATTATCAAACACACCTTTCAAGGCTACATCAAGATATATATATATATGAAGAACTATCATCGACATGTGACCAACTAATGCATGTAGGATATTACAATATAAGAGACATTACATATAGAAGAGATTACAAAAGGATAGAATTAGAAGAGTAGAGGGACAATATTGATAGTTAGGGTTCATAGCAATACTCCCCCCTTAAAAAAACTTTGTCAGCTATGGATACAACTGCATGACTTCTCATTGTTCCAGAGGCATCTTCAAATGGTGGCTTTTTCCACTCGATTAGGTACACAATGATTTTCCTTGGTTGCATCTGTTGAGTACCATACTCTAAGATGGTCTTTGGTTGTAGTTTATATTGCCTTCTTTTATTAAGTGATGGAAACTCTGTTCAAATTTTTGAATGTTGCTCAACCACCCCCTTTAAGATGAACACATTATTAATTTTGATAGAGACAAGTAGTTCAATAGCATAAGCTTCCTTTTCAACTTTTATGATCACCTTGTAAGGCTCAAAAAATCCTATCTATTTGCATGGTTGCAACTTTGAATGCACCCAAGCAACTGGTTTTATTATCCATTCTTTTTTCTTTGTATTTTCCTATTCGATATGGTCTTCCATAACCTACACTTTAGGAGTATCTATAAGAAGGGTCTTCATGTTTTCTTTGATAGCCGCTTTTTTATTCTCTAGCTTGACATTGGGTGGTTTATTTTCTGCCATTAGCTCCTTAGTATGTGCATGTTTCCATTCAAGTGGAAGTTCTTTGGGCCAAGATTTAAACACCATGCGATGTTCTGGGGGCATTGCTTCTTGTAGTTCTGATGGCATGGATTTTTGTTCTTCTCTCCCTTCAAGGGCATAACATATAACGATAAGACCATTAGTTCAATTTTTAATAAGTTTCTTCATTCTATGAGAACTAATTACTTGTGATGGGGTAGGAATAAAGCCATTCAAGTGATACTATATTCCATCCAGTTTGAACCTCATAAAATTCTTTTTGAAGTTCATCATGATATTTCTAAGTGTTTCCAACCATTGCACTCCTAATACCACATCAACTCCTCCTACAAGAATGGCATACATTATTATGGTAAGGTTATAGTCCCTCATGTTGATTTTGACATTATGATTCTTCCCACCATAACTAATAAATCCTCCATTGGCAATCATTACTTGGAAGTTTTTGATGGGGTAGGGAAAACAATTTAGTTTCTATGCAACCTTTCTATTAATGAAATTATGTGCACTCCCCAAATCAACCAAAATGAAAACCTTTTGCTTCTTGATGTATCCTACTATCTTTAAGGTTTGGGGAGATGTAATTCCTGCTAAGGTATGTAATGAAATTATGGTTGTATCCTCTTCTTCTTTTTCAATTGGAGGTTACCACCCTCGAAGTGGCAGATAATATAAATCATCTTGCGCTCTTTTGTGATCTTTGCGTTCTGTTATTCTCTAGTTGTGTTTTCTTATGCTTATTGTTGTAGGTTCATTACAGCTCACTTCCTCCATGAGGTGGAAATTCATAAATTTGATGGAAAATATGTGAGGATATGGCTTAACCAATTGGAACAATACTTTACCCTTCACCAAGTACCTAAAGATAAAAAGATTATCTTTTCCTCTTTATAGATGGAAATGGAGCCATTTCAATGGTACCAATGCATGAAAAGAAAATGGAAAAGACCTTCATACAGGTGGGAAAATTTTATGGATGATATAATAACTCAGTATGAGAAGGTGGAAAAATCATAACTTCAAAATGCATTGACTACTACACAGATTGTAGTAAAGACCATTACCATAAGAAAGTCTACAAATATGGAAGAAGAAGGATCCATAAAAACACCATGCCCTCAAGCATCAAGGACACCAGCACAAGATAATTCACTTAAGAAGGAAGGACAAAAGACCATGGTCTCTATTCATGCCCTAAAAGGAGTAACTACTCCTCACACAAAGAAAATAGAAGGAGAAAATGAGAATAAAGGGATACAGGAAGAAACCGATGATCGCAAGATGAAAGACAAGGTTGAACAAACCTATGGTAACATAATGAGTGACACTTGCACCATGAAAGGAGGTTTCCTCACCAAAGTGGAAATAAAAAAGTTCAATGGAACCAATGCCAAAACATGGCTAACCCAACTAGAATAATATTTTATGTTACATCAAGTGCCACAAGACAAAAGGTGACCTTAGCTATCCTACATATGGAGAATGAACATTTTCAATGGTACCAAGGGTTGAGAACAAAGAGAGTGGGTGGAATTCCTTATACATGGGAGAATCTTTTTTTTTTTTTTAATTAAGGTAGAAGGGGTGTTAAAAGGTCCCCAAACCTTTTTCAAAATTATAGAAAAAGGAACTTTAAGAGTTCCACTACATAGGTCTATACTAAGAGCCAGAATTCAGAAACATAGAAACTAAAAATTTACAACGCTATCCCAGGAAATAAAAAGGTGTGAAACAAGAACATGAAATTACTGCAAATCCAAGACAAGAAACCCAGAAGAGTCAAGGTCTCTTAGATTTTAGTTCCTTCAACCGACTGACAACTTCCTTCAAATAGTTTGCAATTTCTAATGCCAGCAAGTTAATACAGGCACAGGTACTAGTTAACGATCCCCCTAGCCCGTTTAAAATATTTAGATGACTTTTTAATTCCTTTATGACATCCTTGTTATCAGAGGGGACCTTAGTTGAATCCTTGATTTCTTCCAAAGGTTCTAAATCTTTTCCATTTTTCCCAGTATCTACTAAATTAACATCATATTTTTCCATCTTCTCATCTTCCGAAGAATCAACATAGTTAATGATCTTTACTTTTTTGATAGATTTCTTCTGCAACCTAGATGAGCGCCTACTGCATTTTGCTAGACTTAGAGCCAAAACCTGAGGAGCTAACTTCCATTTTCAAAAATCGCCTCTTTTCCTTACAGAAACCCCAAAATCCCCACTATGACTGTCCTCCTCCTCCTCCAAAATAGAAGAATCAAAACTTGGCTTAGGATCCGAGGACACAGGTACCAGGAGAAGTTGTACTTTTGAAATTGGGGTCCCACTAGTTCTAAGAAGAGTTCCTTTTAGAGGCAAGGAAACTGAAATATTTCTATATCTTTCATAATTAACCAACATCTTCAGTAGACCTTGATGCAGGGGAACTTCCCTTTGCCTGATCTAATAGTCTTAATAGATTTTTCCAACAATTTCAAAAGAAATAGGGGCACATTTATCTTCACACTATTCCAAATAGAATTCAGAATGGTAATGTGATATCCAAAGAGATTACGATACTTACCTTTAAGGGTCAGGTACTTCATGACCTGAATGGCCACCCTATCCCATGGAGAAGGTAAGGATTCTCTGCCAATACCATATTGCAACCCGCATTAAAGTTTTATCGTCCCTTATAAATTTAGGCAATTTCTCTACCTAATTTGTTTCTCTTAGCATATCACTTCCCCATCCAATGGTAAGCCTGAAGCCTCTGCAATTAATCGCTTTAAAATTTTGAAGTCTAAGTCGTCCACCTTGACTCTCCCCTTGTCCCAAGTTTTAGCTACTTGCATGGAAATAGATTCACTAAATCCTGTGAATTTTCAAAAAAACTCAAGAAGGCCAACCTTATCCAGAATTTCGTTCACATCATCCTCCATTTTAATAACAGATGACTCGTTCATGATCGGATCCCCTCCCATACTGCTAGAGGAAAAAAATGTCAAACTAGAAACATAAGTATCGACCCTCAAGCTTCTGCAACAAATAATGTTGAATGCCAAAGAGAAGCCTTCTCGTATCTCCCTTTCTCTCCTTCAACTCGACTTGCCATGCTCCTTCATAACTACACAATCCTTTAGTGGTGAGGACGGGATCACCCAACCACAAAAAATGATTTCAAAGAACCCATCAATCAAAACATCAACGTGGTCAATTTTCATTAATATGGTATTCTTGGCATCGGCAACAACATTCCTCTTCACTATGGAAATTTCCTTTCGTCCGATATATATGGGAGAATCTTGTAAGGGATATAATGGCACAATATGATGATATCTTGGATTGAGAATACTCCAACCAACTAACCAAATTTAAGCAAGCAGGCTCAGTAATAAACCACACTTTTTAACATCAAAGGTTGGCCACTACAATCAAGCTAGCCAGATAGATTAAGGCCAGGGTTGTAGAAGGAGCATTGAATAATCGATCGGCATTACCAACTAGAAGAATTTCCATTAAGGAATGGTATGAGAAAAGGGCTAAAGGATTGTGCTTCTGATGTAATGGTAAGTGGTCAAAAGACCATAAGTGTCCAGAAAAGAAACTATTCATCCTAAAAGACACCCGAGATGGCAATGATGAAGAATAACCAAAGAAAGAACCTCCAATTGAAAAAGAAGAAGAGGATACAACCATAATTTCATTACATACCTTAGCAGGAATTACATCTCCCCAAACCTTAAAGATAGTAGGATACATCAAGAAGCAAAAGGTTTTCATTTT
>Ga0115848_100312_pt1 | contig 17796 bp, 6 predicted proteins | sample InSIn3gowninarea_FD_83862 | JGI IMG/M metagenome (GOLD analysis project Ga0115848, IMG submission 83862) | reverse complement strand
CTCTTTGACGGAGCATGGTACTTGATTGGGGACCCCCAGCCCAAAATTCAACAAGTTTGGGGAAAGTTTTGTCAATTTTGAAATTTTTGGGTAAAAAACAGGTTTTTTGGCTCAACGCGTAGCGCGCTGCGCGCTACCCTTAAGATTGGGAGGTCCAAATCACGAAAGGTTTGCATTTTTGGATTTGTCATGATGAAATACACCTGCTCAGCCACTGCCAAGGCATTTCATCAAGGTTTTGGTCCCCAAAAGGTCAAAAAACATGCAAAAAATGACCTCACTGCCCTTTTTTGGACACACAGGTAGCAGCCTTGGGAGAATGCACTTTTGGAGGAGCAAATGAACATCAAATTGGAAAATTCCACTTGGGTTGGAAAGTAGACATCCAGGGCTTTCCAACAAGCCAACCTGAGCTCAATTTGGATGCCAGGAAGTGCCCCAAAAGTAGGTGGAAAGGCGCACTATGCATAGGGCTCAGGCGCGCTACGCATCAGGATTTTTTGCAAAATTTTCATCTTCAGCTCAGGAAACGAACCTAGTTTGACCAGTTTTGACTTGTGATGGGATTTTTCACCCTCCTTGATGTAATTAATGGAACTTTATGTTGACTTGACACTTATTTACCTATTCTAGATGATTCATTCATAAAATTGCAAAAATTTAATGAATGAATTGGTTTCCTAGCTTATAGAGGCAAATTGTTTTGATTGCCTAGATTGTAGTGCTTTGTTTAGAATTGGTTGAAACAGCTCCTAAAATGATGATCTCGACCCCTAGAGGCAAGGGAATGTGTTAGCTTGCCTATATTATGTATTTTCTTAGTCATTTTCATGGTTGGACTCTTGGGAAAGCTTTGAGGCTTTATTGTACATTTTATCTCTGCAATTTTGGCAAAGGAAAGACCAGGGTTTTGCAGCACTGTTTGGGATTCCTGTGGTTATTTGTGTTGATGGTGTGCTTCTTTCAGTCCTTGTAAGTTGTTTATGTGTATCATTTTCCTCCTCTTATCTTCTGCAATTAAACAAATGAAGTATTAAGGTAGAATTCATAATCTTTATGCTCTGCCTTTAAGTTTGTTTGATATCATATGTATTCATCTGTTTAAGGAGAATTCTTGTGGCTTCCTTGCTCCCCTCAGCTCCTCACCAGTCTGATCTATCCACCTCATTTCCTTTAAAAGCATCAAGACGATCACCTACCTTGCCCCAAGTAGACCTCTGCAAAAACTGTGTCTCATCCCCGCACCCAAAATTGCCTTTCCCTTTTCTCCAACAAAATCCCAAAAACTCTAAATCAAACCTTCCTATCTCTTTACTAGCCTAAGATCAGCATTCATTATTGGTCATCTCAATCCCTTTTTCAAACCTTATACCGAGATAGACCCAGAGAGAGCCCTCTCCTGTCCTCGTAGGGCTAGATACGAGGCTGAGCGTGGTTTGATGTTGCCTTGAGTTTTGCCTTCCTCAGCCTGAGGAAAATTTGAGCGTTAACATAGTGGCGACCATACTGGGGATGAAAATTGTTATTGTTTGCTGATTGATGTGTTTTTTTTCATAAGTCTTAGACGGAGTCTGAAGACATGTTAGGTAGCCTTCGAAACGCTTTTGCTATGCATAAGCGAAAGTAGATAAACGCTGCTTCAGTCAATCTCCGTGAGCTTGTGAATGTAGCACTTCATTTGCATTTTACCCCAGTATACTTATTCGTTCTAGACCTTGGATGATTAAGTCTAGAAATTGATAGGCTGAAAAATTGTTGTGTCCTTTTCCACACTGGCTTCCAAAAGATATACGAGATTAAATCCTGATCCAGATCCACCTCCAGTGTATGAGAGCCCAAATCTGATTGCAAGAATACATCGACAAGAAACTCCTATCATTCCTTTGTTTAAGTCTCATTCTTGTCCTGCAATTATTAAGTATCTTGAAGAACTTGACTTTGACGAGAAATTTGAATTGTCGCTGTTTAAAACTCAATCCGAAAGTGCACTCGATTCTCTCGTTCCAAATCCTGACTTTGCTGCAGCTCTTGAAGTTGAAAAACATAATAAATTAATTGAAAATTTTATCTTGAGGCACCTTCAGAGTGACATCCAAGCTGCAAATCTTGTTGATTTCCTAGAAGCTGCATCTGCAAATATTGGATTTGATGTCACGGCTTCCGCTTCGAAAACTCCTACCAAACCGCCTTTCATTCGCACTATTCCCCTGCAACCTATTATTACTTATTCAGAATTTGCAGCTAATTCTCCTCCTTCATCCCACATCGCTTCTCCTCTGCATACACCTCCTCATACTCCTCATACTTCAGCTCCACCCACTCCACCAACAACTCCTAGACCAAATCTGCCCAGAGCAATGGCTGCTCGGTTTGCTCCTCTCGCTCTTCCTCAAAATTTGCATGATATGCCCGCAAATTATCAGAGTAAGATTCCTACATTTGATGGCACTCCTCAAAGTGTTTTCGCTCAGCAGCACATATACAAAATGGCAAATTTTTGTGATTTATATGAGATTGATGAAGAAGATGTAACTATGCGTTTGTTTGTGCAAACATTCGGAGGAGAGGTAAGAAAATGGTTCAGAGGCTTGACAGCTAGAAGTATACCTACATTGGATGAACTTCAGAGACAGTTTCTAGATCGATGGGAAATCAGAAAAGATCCACTTCAGATCAATGCCGAGTACAACAATCTCAAACGCAATCATGGTGAGTCTATCCAAGACTATATTATCAGATTTAACACAGTTTATAATGCTATTCCGGATGATTTAAGACCATCTAGAAAATCAGCTCTTCTTAAATTCCCAGATGGATTTGATCCAGAGATGGCTTATTCATTACGAGACAGAGATCCACCTACCTTGGAGGATATGCAAAAGATTGCTGTTAGTGTTGAAGCGAATTTGAATGATAAAAGAGCAAGGATGAAAGCTGAAAAGCGAGTGATCATCAAAGAAGAAGATTCTACATCAGATCAGATACTTCGCAAGGTAGAGAGGATGCTCGAAAAGGTCACTCTTGACAAGCCGGAACTGCAGATTCGCAATCCCAATTTCCTGGTCCGCAACAACCACAATACATAATTAAACAGCGTGAACAAAGAACACAAGACCCGGCAGTTCAGCAGCAGGTAAAGACTCCTCTTCAGCAGAATTTTGTTAGTCAAGAATCTGAGGATGAAGGTGACACTGTAGGGGAGGAAAATCATTTCTTTACTCCTGATGATCTGCCTACCTATGTTACGGAAGAGGAAGAATTTGTAAAGAACTCTACCACACACCAAGATGAGGATTATATTCTATCAAATGATGCAGCACTTGAGGAAGAATCGGAGGAGTACCAAAGAGGATACCTGAACGCTTTGTCCTCCCAACAGAAGCAATACTCATTAAGAAATCGTGATGTGCCCGTCAATCCCATTCAGAAGAGGAAAGAAACTTCAGCAAAAAATGATTCAGCTGTACCACAGAAAAAAGGAAAATAAATAATTGATCCTGCAGCAAGTAAATCATCATCAGCGGACAAGGTAAATCAGTCACCAAACACAATGAGGGATAAAGCTGAAAAAAGAGAAGTTCTGGTCAAAGAAATTGAAAAGGTTTCAGTATTTAGTTTGGAGAATGAAATTTCAAAACTGAAAGTGTCTATTCCTTTGATTGAAATCATGAAAAACAGCAGCTACCGAGGTCAAATCTCCAAAATTCTGAATTTTGATCCAATGTTTGACACGGTAAATGTTGAAGATGATCAGCTGGAATTGATTTTTGGGCCTGCTTTAGATGGTGAGTCTCCTGAAAGTGATGTTCCTCCCTTTTATATCAGTTTGAGGTTGCATGAGTATGTTTTACATAATGCTATGTTTGACTAGGGTGCTTCGCACAATTCGATGCCGAAAGCAATCATGGAAAAGTTGGGATTAGATATCACAAGAAAATACCGTGATTTGTATTCATTTGATTCTAGCCGGGTAAAGTGTATCGGATTGATCAAGGACTTGGTGGTAAGCTTAGATCAAATTCCAGCTAAGAATGTCTTGATGGATGTGGTTGTGGCGGACATTCCTCCGCGTTTTGGTATGTTGCTTTCAAGATCTTGGGGGCTAAGTTGAAAGGTACACTACAGTTAGATTTTTCATTTGCTTAAAATCTCAACTGAAAAATTGTCACTCCTTATTCCAACGAATTTCTGAGTTGGCACTTTTAATGGTCAAATCTTCAATCTAGAAATTATCTTGGAGGTTGAAAATGGTAAATAATGTTATAACCAATTTATTAAAACTATCATGGATAAAATCATGCATAATCATGAATTTATTAGAAATAAAGGAAGATAAATAATATTCATCCATAAGAGCATAAATCATTTATAAAATGGATTTAAATGATAAATTATAACAAATGATATAATAGAGAAGAGTAAAAATGGATGAAATAAGTGTTAAAAAGGTGGTCATATTCATGGCCCAACACACCCCCACACCGAATATATTGCATGTCCTCATGCAATCCAAAGACAAAACCCATGTGTTAACCAAGCAGTAAAAAATTTGTTCATCCTAGCTCATGAAATGGATAAAACTAATGAATTATTCCTTAATTAATGAATATTCAATTTTAACGATCTCGATGAAGGCATAACAATGAAGTTGTAGCAAAATATGATATAAGTTACAACAACCTTCATTAGCCATTTTCCCAAAAACTACAAACTAGCTTTTCTTGAAATGTTACAAGTAGATTTGTAATATATGAATGCCTTTATGATCCAAAAATCAGATCATTTTGAGGCACGGATCATGAGATATAAACAAAATGGTTGTAGGTGAGAGTGCATGATTTCTGAAATTTTATGAACCAATATAACTTGAAATTGTCTGGGTTTGTATATTTTAATGATACGTCAAAAGTCACAAGAATTGAGTTCATAGGTTTAAAAATATTATGGAAATCAATTTTTGCATTGTAATTGTATGCCTTAAATGAGAAAGAAAGTAGAAAACATCTATCATGCGTAGTGTTAACGCTCGAATTTGCCTCAGGCTGAGGAAGGCAAAACTCAAGGCAACATCAAACCACGCTCAGCCTCGTAGCTAGCCCTACGAGGACAGGAGAGGGCTCTCTCCGGGTCTATCTCGGTATAAGGTTTGCAAAAGGGATTGAGATGACCAATAATGAATGCTGATCTTAGGCTAGTAAAGAGATAGGAAGGTTTGATTTAGAGTTTTTGGGATTTTGTTGGAGAAAAGGGAAAGGCAATTTTGGGTGCGGGGATGAGACACAGTTTTTGCAGAGGTCTACTTGGGGCAAGGTAGGTGATCGTCTTGATGCTTTTAAAGGAAATGAGGTGGATAGATCAGACTGGTGAGGAGCTGAGGGGAGCAAGGAAGCCACAAGAATTCTCCTTAAACAGATGAATACATATGATATCAAACAAACTTAAAGGCAGAGCATAAAGATTATGAATTCTACCTTAATACTTCATTTGTTTAATTGCAGAAGATAAGAGGAGGAAAATGATACACATAAACAACTTACAAGGACTGAAAGAAGCACACCATCAACACAAATAACCACAGGAATCCCAAACAGTGCTGCAAAACCCTGGTCTTTCCTTTGCCAAAATTGCAGAGATAAAATGTACAATAAAGCCTCAAAGCTTTCCCAAGAGTCCAACCATGAAAATGACTAAGAAAATACATAATATAGGCAAGCTAACACATTCCCTTGCCTCTAGGGGTCGAGCTCATCATTTTAGGAGCTGTTTCAACCAATTCTAAACAAAGCACTACAATCTAGGCAATCAAAACAATTTGCCTCTATAAGCTAGGAAACCAATTCATTCATTAATTTTTTGCTATTTTATGAATGAATCATCTAGAATAGGTAAATAAGTGTCAAGTCAACATAAAGTTATATTAATTATATCAAGGAGGGTGAAAAATCCCATCACAAGTCAAAACTGGTCAAACTGGGTTCGTTTCCTGAGCTGAAGATGAAAATTTTGCAAAAAATCCTGATGCGTAGCGCGCCTTTCCACCTACTTTTGGGGCACTTCCCGGCATCCAAATTGAGCTCAGGTTGGCTTGTCGGAAAGCCCTGGATGTCTACTTTCCAACCCATGTGGAATATTTCAATTTGTTGTTCATTTTCTCCTCCAAAAGTTCATTCTCGCAAGGCTGCTACCTGTGTGTCCAAAAAGGGGCAGTGAGGTCATTTTTTGCATGTTTTTTGACCTTTTGGGGACCCAAACCTTGATGAAATTCCTTGGTAGTGGTTGAGCATGTGTATTTCATCATGGAAAATCCAAAAATGCAAACCTTTTGTGATTTGGACCTCCCAATCTTAAGGGTAGCGCGCGGCGCGCTACGCGTTGAGCCAAAAAACCTGTTTTTTACCCAAAAATTTCAAAATTGACAAAACTTTCCCCAAACTTGTTGAATTTTGGGCTGGGGGTCCCCAATCAAGTACCATGCTCCGTCAAAGAGGCTTCGGCCAAAATTTGGAGTGGATCGGGCTTTTCCCGCCGTTTTAGTGCCTTGCTCAATCGCCCTTTAAGAATCTTCATTTTCACTTTGCAAACATGCATGCGAGCCCAATAATGAGTTTTCATATGTCGGAGCATGTCCTTGTCCCTGTTTTCCTTTGCCAACAATTTTTCCAAATGAGTGTTCACTCGGATGAGCATAGATTCTCGCTCAATTGGTGTCAAATCCCCGGGTCTCTTTTGGGCTAAGTTTCGGTCTTGCCGGATTTTCCGCAGCTCATAAAGTGTGTGTTCATCTTCCAGCTGTTTGTTGCGCTGCTCCAAGTAGTTAATTGTCCACCTAGCCATTTCTAACTTCTCTTGTAGCAAGTGATTCTCAACCCTTTGTTGTTGGATGATCTCCTTTAGCTCCGAGATAGGAGAGCTAGTATCAAGGTCAATGATATCTATATCCGGATCTCCTGAAGGACCCTCATCAAACATAGGCTGCTTATCCCTATCCTGGACCTGTATCTGTGCAGAAGAAGGCGAGACCCTTTCCACCTGATGTGGAGATAATACTCGCTGTGCCGATGAAGTCAACGAGACCCCTTCCACCCTGGGTGGAGATAATACTCGTCGTGCAGATGCAAATAAGGCCCTGTGGCCTCTCTGATATGTGACATATGAAGGAGCACTTATATGCTCAGTCTCGGGAAAGTCTGGCTGATGTGACGGTGACCCCTCATCATGGACCATCTCGGGAGGTGGTTGTGGTGCTGTAAAGTAATCACGGGAGATGAAATCTTCCCAAGTAATACCCTGCTGTGCCAACTGATGCATCACTATAATTTTAATCAATGCATAATGATAGATGCTCTTATGCTGATGTGCCGGGCTCTTCCTTTGTACTAAAGGCACCATCCTCTCTATGTTGTGACACATGAAAAATGGAATGTTCATCATACGTACCCTTGTAAAATGCATCAACAAACGGACATGGTACGCATAGAGACGTGAGAATCTACCCTCGTAAGTGAAATATCGAATGATGAGTTTCATCAATGGTGCATACTCATCCCTCAGGAATCTGAAAGGAAAACCTGCAGTTAAGTGTCTCATACACCCGGGCTTAATATATGGCTCATAGTGAAATCTGTCTAACTGCTGGCATTTACTCCATTCCTCCCCTACATTTGGTATCCCAGTGGCCTGAGTAATAATCTCGGGTGACAAGGTGAAATTCACTCCGGCAAGGTTTACATGACCATCCTGCAAATGTAGAACAAATAAATGGACTAGTTCTCGGTGATGCTGGATTTGTGAGATCCGCTCACAGTATTCAAAACATGATTGATACCAAAAACAGTTCATTGCAAGTGGACAAGCTTGCAAATGAGCCAAAGAAGTAGGCTCCTCCCTGACATGCCGACCACCTTTGCCACCTTTGTGATACCTCCTTGGCACACTTACCTCCAGTGTAGAATCACTATCAAAATCCTGCTCATAAGCTGACTCAGTCTCTGACATATTCTTTAAAAACCAGGTAGCTCGAATATATATGCTGATATACAACTGTGTGCACAATTGACTGTAGACTTTTTATTTTTCTCAAAATGCTGTGACCAAGGGGACACAAATATACGAGGGAATTGTTAGGAAAGGTGAAACATTAGGGAAATTGGGACAATGGAAATAAAACAAGGAATTTAGGGAAGGGAAGGGACATGAAAATCTTTAAGTTTTAGGGTTTGGGATGAGGTAGGGTAGGAAAATATGTTTGTAGTAGAAGGGAGGGGTTAGGATTGGAGAGAGAATAGCATAGGGTTTTATGAGGAATTATTGGGGAAAATATTGATGAATATAGGGGGTGCGAAACACAAGAAATGGGAAAACCTTGGCAACATTTATGTTTGAAAACCCTACAACAATCTTGGAATTTAAATCCTCACAGCAAACTAATGGAAAATGAGGGTTTTTACACTTTGTTTTTCATGGCAAATATAACATAATTTCTTTATATAAATCTTTCAAAACCAAGAACGAGCCGTGGACAAAAGCCTACCTGTGATTTGATGCATGAGAAGAGGTGTTTGAGTGTGTTTCATGCAAAGTTCTGGGCATAAACTCCAATGCATAGCACGCCTCACCCAACGCGCCGCGCGCTGCTGATGCGTAGCGCGTGTGTAAAATCACACTGAGAATTGTTGCCTGATGCGTAGCGCGCCACTGATGCGCCGCGCGCCCTGGAAATGGACCAAGTTGCTCACAAATTCATAAAATTGCCAGAGAACGATGCTCTTCGCCTTTGGAATATGGAATGGGTTGCAAATGAGGAGAAATGTCTTTATATAGGCTCCTTGTTGATTTTTGCTTAACCCAAAACCCATTTTCTAATGTTTGGTTGTTGACATTTTTTCAAAATTAATAGGCTCTGACCTTTTTGGTTTCCCCTTTAAAATTGGTTGAAATAATGATTTTCTCTGATAATGTTTTGCAGGGATAGCTCTGATATGCTCTGGCAAAGGAGACCAAGGCTGCACTTGAACGATTGAAGAACTGGAAATTTTGACAATTTTTTACAAAAATGAGATGGCGACTTATTTTCAAAACAGAGTTTTGAAGAAAAGTCCTAATTCAGCTGTACAATGATGAAAATTATTGAAGTGATGATCTATCAAAGACATCCCTCTGGCCTGCTGGTCTTCTAAGACTTTTCAAGACAAAATTGACTCAACCCTACACCTAAGACCTCAAAATTTAAAACATGATTGTAAATGACCTTTGAAGACTTATTTAAATAAACAGGCCTAAACCAGCAGTGCCAAGCACGAGGGGAATGGATGACACAAACCGCTCCATCAGAGTTATGGCATGCCTAACGAAATGCAACTAATCAAAACTGATGGGACACCTAATCATGAAATGCAAAAGAGCTTTGATCTCTGACGGAGGGATAACTAGACCGACTCTAACATTGGCTCCAATGGGGATGGTAGCTCCTTGGAGATGCCAAGAACGGAAAATCTCTGGGAGAGCAGACCAGTGCCTTCATCTATTGGGCAATGGAGTCATTATTTTAACATTTAACCCAAAACTTTGACACCTTTATTGACTGTAGATTTGACTGAAAACTGAACACAACTCTGACCTAAACTGACTCGATTTTGAAAACAGAAAGGACTGATAAAAACAACTCGACAACCCTCAAACCAACTAACCTTCATCTCCAGAATTATAGCCTTCGCTGCGGGCCCCAGACTGAAGATGAGAGATCAGTACACACATGCAACTAAACAGAAATAAAACGGTATATACAATGATGATGACAAGAGCAGAAAATGCTCAGAAATGGTACCGCTTTAGCAGCGGACCATTGATCGGCCCTCTAGGACAATCATCTCCATTCATTTCCTTGAGAAGAAATGCGTTCTGACCAAGATATGCTGCAATCTTATAAGGGCCCTTCCATAAATTGTCAAATTTGCCGTGCTTTCCTTTGTCTTCATTTCGGGCATCCCATCTCAAAACCACCTCATCCAGCTGAAACTCATCTATTTTTTCCTTCCTATCATAAATCTTTTTTATGCGCTCCTGTAACTTAAAAGTATTTTGAAATACTTCCTCCTGTGTCTGTTGTAAATGAATCATCTGATTAATCCGCCGCTGCATCGGATCTTCCTCACTATCAGCTTCTTGAAGCAATTTGACCATTGAAATAGCAAGCGAAGTAGGAAAAACCGTGTCTGTCCCATACACCAACTCAAAAGAAGACATGCCAATAGACCTTGCCTGACTTACGCTATCAGCCCACAGCGCATTCACTAATTTTTTGTGCCAGCTCTTTTTATTGATTTCCAGCAACTTTTTAATGATATTTACCAAGGACTTATTTGAAGATTCTGCCAACCCATTTCCTTGCGGATGGTAGGCGGTTGAATGCCCCAAGCTGATATTGTACTTATAGAAAAATTCAACCATTCTCTTTGACTTGAATGCCGCTGCATTATCTGTGATTAACTTACTAGGACACCCAAAACGTGACAGTATATTATTTTCAAGAAAAGAAATAATTACCGCATCCGTGCCCTACCGGGTGGGAATGGCTTCAATCCATTTTGTGAAGTAGTCTGTAGCTGTCAATATCCATCTATGCTGTCCTGACAATGCCGGATGAATTTTACCGATGAAATCCAAGCCCCACTGTTGAAATGGTGCGCTGACCTCAATTGGTTTGAGAGGCAATGGCTGTAGTTTCTGTTTCCCTTGAAAAATTTGGCACTCGTGACAATTCTTAACAACCTTATACACATCTGAAAATAACGAAGGCCAATAAAAACCTGCCCTTAAAATCTTATTCGCTGTGGTTTTCCAAAATAAATGGCCCCCGCAGTCACCTCTATGAAAATCCTCCACAACTCGTTTGGCTTCCTCCTCTACCAAACAATTCAGCAACATTCCACCAGGGTCCTTCCAATATAATGCAGAATTGAGTATGCAAAACTTGACAGCTTTCAATTTCAATGTTCTACTCTTATTTCGAGGCTTCCCGGGAGGTGAAGACAAATTTTGAAGTACGTATATAATGTCAGCATACCAAGGAGAAGAAACAAAAATATCAGATACCTGTTTTGCCGGATTCTCCTCATCTTCATTGGACATAGCAGCCATCAAATTTATATCTAGAACATGCAGATTTGTTTCAGCCATTAATTTGGTGAGTCCTTGACCTTTGATCAGCTTAGTTGGTTTAATCTCCACATCATACTCTAACAACGCAGCAATCCACTTACCACGCCTTCCTTCTGGATCTGCCTGTACCAAAACATCCTTTACTGCTGCGTTAGGAACATTTGCTATAATGTGGGAATGCAATATATACATACGAAAATCCTTCAAGGCCTTTACAAGCGCAAGTTCTTGTTTTTCAATGATGTTGTATTTCAATGCTCCGTCCCTTATAATACGGTTGAAAAAAGCAATAGGCTTCTCAATTCCGTCTCTTTTTTGCATTAGTACAGCTGCCAATGTGTGCTTAGAAGAAAATGAAAACAAAATAAAGTCCTGTGTGTAATCTGGGCTGATTAAAGTAGGGGCTGAAGAAAGGACTAACTTTACCAAATTGAATGATTTCACCGCCTTTTCTGTCCACTTTAACTGACTGTCCTTTTTTAGCATGTTCGTGATTTCTCTAAGATGCTCAGCAAGATTTGGAATGAAACGACGCAGAAAATTCAGTTTACCGTTGAAGGACTGTATTTCTTTCTTGTTCCGGGGCTGTTCAATTTGTTGAATGGCTTCAACACGTGCAGGATCCACACGGATTCTGTCTTTGGAGATGATGTGGCCCAAGAGCTTGCCTTCACTCATGGCGAAAAGACTCTTTTTTGGATTTAGCGAAATACCATATTTTCTGCACTTTTGAAAAACAATTTTCAAGTGATATAAATGTTCCTCATCAGTCTTTGAAAATATAGTCAAATCATCAAGGTAAACAACCAAAAATACATCTTTCTCGTTGGCGAAAGCCATATCCATCGCACGCTGAAAAGTGGCACCTGCATTTTTCAAACCAAACGGCATCTTTGCATAATGAAACGTTCCCCATGGAGTGGTGAACGTAGTTTTGTCACGATCATCCTCATGCACTAAAATCTGATTGTATCCGGAATAGCCATCGTGTAGTGACATCCTTGATGCTCCAACTACTCGCTGCAATATATGATCCATCTTGGGCAGCGGATAATTGTTTTTTAAGGACACCTTATTCAAATTTCTAAAGTCAATACATAAACGGATCTCGCCGGTTTTCTTTCTTACAGGTACCAAATTTGATATCCAATCGGAAAATCTGATAGGCACAATGATTCCTGACTTGTACAACCTATTCACGTCTTTTTCGATCAATGGCAGCAGCTTAGGATTGATTCTCCTCAACTTTTGACGGAAAGGCTTCTGATTTGGTTTTATAGGAATAGTATGCTGAATGATATTAGTGTCATATGTTTTCAGATCTGAGTAATCCCATGCAAAAACATTAGAAAATGAAGATAACAATCTGATATACTCCTCCTTTACCTTTGGTGACAATGACTTTGATAGCTTTACCATCTTGTGATTCTCAGCTGTCCCAATGTTTACCTCCTCAACACCCTTTTCAGTCGGTCTCAATGTCGGTTTGCGGGCCACGTCGTCTTGGTCAAACAGCTCCTCCAAAGGAATCAATCCCTTAGGAATAATGTTATCCTTAAGCTGCAGCACATCCATTTGATTTACATCATCATGCTCTGTATCTATGGAGGTATCTTTAAAATCACCCTTATTCTGCAGAAAATCATTAATCTTTTCATCATCCTGAAAGACTTGCCAACATCGCTGATTATCCGGAACTGTGGGGCGGTGTTTCACATAAATCTCAAATTTGTTGCTGGAATTCATTGGAATTTTTAAGTTACTTGCTGCCTTGGCCAGTGCATCAGCAACACCATTTTGTATGCGGGGCACATGCCTCAAAGTATGATCAGAAACTAAATTCAAAATATCTAAAACTGCATTTTGATACGCCCTCATACGAGGATGCTTGGCCTGAAACTCACCCTTAACTTTCTTTATCACCAACTCGGAATCACCATAGACTGCGATCTTCTTTGCTTTCAGCTTTCGAAGAATCTTAAGGCTAGCAATGAGAGCCTCATATTCTGCCTCATTATTTGAACAGTCAAATGCTAGTTTATAAGAACACACTCTCACCTTGCTTGGAACTTTGTCTTGAGCAATAAAGGGACTTCGAATCCACACACCAATACCAGCACCATCACTGCCCATGGCACCATCAAAATCCATCGTCCAAAGACCATTTTCATCCTCCTCCAAGTGCTGAAACTGTGTTGGCTCTGTTTTTTCTGTTTGCTGCCTCTTATCTTCAACTGATTGCTCCATAGTAGCTGACTTTTCTCCTCTTTCCTTTTGCAGAACTTCTCTGAAATTTTCAGTGATCTCTGGTATATCTTCCGCCTGAGCTAACTGACTATCTATCTCATTAAAACTATCAGCAAACAAAACAAATGACTCCAAATCTGTATGTACATAATTTACAGGATGATTGATTGGTTTTTCTTTGCTGGTTATCATATATTTCATCTTTTGCTCTCGATATAGCTTTCTCATTTGACCGAAGACTGGAATTGTAGCATAAGAAAAATCTAACTGTAGTGTACCTTTCAACTTAGCCCCCAAGATCTTGAAAGCAACATACCAAAACGCGGAGGAATGTCCGCCACAACCACATCCATCAAGACATTCTTAGCTGGAATTTGATCTAAGCTTACCACCAAGTCCTTGATCAATCCGATACACTTTACCCGGCTAGAATCAAATGAATACAAATCACGGTATTTTCTTGTGATATCTAATCCCAACTTTTCCATGATTGCTTTCGGCATCGAATTGTGCGAAGCACCCTAGTCAAACATAGCATTATGTAAAACATACTCATGCAACCTCAAACTGATATAAAAGGGAGGAACATCACTTTCAGGAGACTCACCATCTAAAGCAGGCCCAAAAATCAATTCCAGCTGATCATCTTCAACATTTACCGTGTCAAACATTGGATCAAAATTCAGAATTTTGGAGATTTGACCTCGGTAGCTGCTGTTTTTCATGATTTCAATCAAAGGAATAGACACTTTCAGTTTTGAAATTTCATTCTCCAAACTAAATACTGAAACCTTTTCAATTTCTTTGACCAGAACTTCTCTTTTTTCAGCTTTATCCCTCATTGTGTTTGGTGACTGATTTACCTTGTCCGCTGATGATGATTTACTTGCTGCAGGATCAATTATTTATTTTCCTTTTTTCTGTGGTACAGCTGAATCATTTTTTGCTGAAGTTTCTTTCCTCTTCTGAATGGGATTGACGGGCACATCACGATTTCTTAATGAGTATTGCTTCTGTTGGGAGGACAAAGCGTTCAGGTATCCTCTTTGGTACTCCTCCGATTCTTCCTCAAGTGCTGCATCATTTGATAGAATATAATCCTCATCTTGGTGTGTGGTAGAGTTCTTTACAAATTCTTCCTCTTCCGTAACATAGGTAGGCAGATCATCAGGAGTAAAGAAATGATTTTCCTCCCCTACAGTGTCACCTTCATCCTCAGATTCTTGACTAACAAAATTCTGCTGAAGAGGAGTCTTTACCTGCTGCTGAACTGCCGGGTCTTGTGTTCTTTGTTCACGCTGTTTAATTATGTATTGTGGTTGTTGCGGACCAGGAAATTGGGATTGCGAATCTGCAGTTCCGGCTTGTCAAGAGTGACCTTTTCGAGCATCCTCTCTACCTTGCGAAGTATCTGATCTGATGTAGAATCTTCTTCTTTGATGATCACTCGCTTTTCAGCTTTCATCCTTGCTCTTTTATCATTCAAATTCGCTTCAACACTAACAGCAATCTTTTGCATATCCTCCAAGGTAGGTGGATCTCTGTCTCGTAATGAATAAGCCATCTCTGGATCAAATCCATCTGGGAATTTAAGAAGAGCTGATTTTCTAGATGGTCTTAAATCATCCGGAATAGCATTATAAACTGTGTTAAATCTGATAATATAGTCTTGGATAGACTCACCATGATTGCGTTTGAGATTGTTGTACTCGGCATTGATCTGAAGTGGATCTTTTCTGATTTCCCATCGATCTAGAAACTGTCTCTGAAGTTCATCCAATGTAGGTATACTTCTAGCTGTCAAGCCTCTGAACCATTTTCTTACCTCTCCTCCGAATGTTTGCACAAACAAACGCATAGTTACATCTTCTTCATCAATCTCATATAAATCACAAAAATTTGCCATTTTGTATATGTGCTGCTGAGCGAAAACACTTTGAGGAGTGCCATCAAATGTAGGAATCTTACTCTGATAATTTGCGGGCATATCATGCAAATTTTGAGGAAGAGCGAGAGGAGCAAACCGAGCAGCCATTGCTCTGGGCAGATTTGGTCTAGGAGTTGTTGGTGGAGTGGGTGGAGCTGAAGTATGAGGAGTATGAGGAGGTGTATGCAGAGGAGAAGCGATGTGGGATGAAGGAGGAGAATTAGCTGCAAATTCTGAATAAGTAATAATAGGTTGCAGGGGAATAGTGCGAATGAAAGGCGGTTTGGTAGGAGTTTTCGAAGCGGAAGCCGTGACATCAAATCCAATATTTGCAGATGCAGCTTCTAGGAAATCAACAAGATTTGCAGCTTGGATGTCACTCTGAAGGTGCCTCAAGATAAAATTTTCAATTAATTTATTATGTTTTTCAACTTCAAGAGCTGCAGCAAAGTCAGGATTTGGAACGAGAGAATCGAGTGCACTTTCGGATTGAGTTTTAAACAGCGACAATTCAAATTTCTCGTCAAAGTCAAGTTCTTCAAGATACTTAATAATTGCAGGACAAGAATGAGACTTAAACAAAGGAATGATAGGAGTTTCTTGTCGATGTATTCTTGCAATCAGATTTGGGCTCTCATACACTGGAGGTGGATCTGGATCAGGATTTAATCTCGTATATCTTTTGGAAGCCAGTGTGGAAAAGGACACAACAATTTTTCAGCCTATCAATTTCTAGACTTAATCATCCAAGGTCTAGAACGAATAAGTATACTGGGGTAAAATGCAAATGAAGTGCTACATTCACAAGCTCACGGAGATTGACTGAAGCAGCGTTTATCTACTTTCGCTTATGCATAGCAAAAGCGTTTCGAAGGCTACCTAACATGTCTTCAGACTCCGTCTAAGACTTATGAAAAAAAACACATCAATCAGCAAACAATAACAATTTTCATCCCCAGTATGGTCGCCACTATGTTAACGCTCAAATTTTCCTCAGGCTGAGGAAGGCAAAACTCAAGGCAACATCAAACCACGCTCAGCCTCGTATCTAGCCCTACGAGGACAGGAGAGGGCTCTCTCTGGGTCTATCTCGGTATAAGGTTTGAAAAAGGGATTGAGATGACCAATAATGAATGCTGATCTTAGGCTAGTAAAGAGATAGGAAGGTTTGATTTAGAGTTTTTGGGATTTTGTTGGAGAAAAGGGAAAGGCAATTTTGGGTGCGGGGATGAGACACAGTTTTTGCAGAGGTCTACTTGGGGCAAGGTAGGTGATCGTCTTGATGCTTTTAAAGGAAATGAGGTGGATAGATCAGACTGGTGAGGAGCTGAGGGGAGCAAGGAAGCCACAAGAATTCTCCTTAAACAGATGAATACATATGATATCAAACAAACTTAAAGGCAGAGCATAAAGATTATGAATTCTACCTTAATACTTCATTTGTTTAATTGCAGAAGATAAGAGGAGGAAAATGATACACATAAACAACTTACAAGGACTGAAAGAAGCACACCATCAACACAAATAACCACAGGAATCCCAAACAGTGCTGCAAAACCCTGGTCTTTCCTTTGCCAAAATTGCAGAGATAAAATGTACAATAAAGCCTCAAAGCTTTCCCAAGAGTCCAACCATGAAAATGACTAAGAAAATACATAATATAGGCAAGCTAACACATTCCCTTGCCTCTAGGGGTCGAGATCATCATTTTAGGAGCTGTTTCAACCAATTCTAAACAAAGCACTACAATCTAGGCAATCAAAACAATTTGCCTCTATAAGCTAGGAAACCAATTCATTCATTAAATTTTTGCAATTTTATGAATGAATCATCTAGAATAGGTAAATAAGTGTCAAGTCAACATAAAGTTCCATTAATTACATCAAGGAGGGTGAAAAATCCCATCACAAGTCAAAACTGGTCAAACTAGGTTCGTTTCCTGAGCTGAAGATGAAAATTTTGCAAAAAATCCTGATGCGTAGCGCGCCTGAGCCCTATGCATAGTGCGCCTTTCCACCTACTTTTGGGGCACTTCCTGGCATCCAAATTGAGCTCAGGTTGGCTTGTTGGAAAGCCCTGGATGTCTACTTTCCAACCCAAGTGGAATTTTCCAATTTGATGTTCATTTGCTCCTCCAAAAGTGCATTCTCCCAAGGCTGCTACCTGTGTGTCCAAAAAAGGGCAGTGAGGTCATTTTTTGCATGTTTTTTGACCTTTTGGGGACCAAAACCTTGATGAAATGCCTTGGCAGTGGCTGAGCAGGTGTATTTCATCATGACAAATCCAAAAATGCAAACCTTTCGTGATTTGGACCTCCCAATCTTAAGGGTAGCGCGCAGCGCGCTACGCGTTGAGCCAAAAAACCTGTTTTTTACCCAAAAATTTCAAAATTGACAAAACTTTCCCCAAACTTGTTGAATTTTGGGCTGGGGGTCCCCAATCAAGTACCATGCTCCGTCAAAGAG
>Ga0115848_100311_pt1 | contig 17825 bp, 7 predicted proteins | sample InSIn3gowninarea_FD_83862 | JGI IMG/M metagenome (GOLD analysis project Ga0115848, IMG submission 83862) | reverse complement strand
AAATTTATTGGGGTTCCATTTTCTTTTCAAGCTTCCCTTACTCATCTTTAGAATGATTATGTTTAGAAAGTGGAGAAGAAACTAGAGTATTGTTCCACTCAAAAGCTCTCTTGTAGGGAAGTTGATAGAACTAGAACAACACTCTAATCCTAAAACCCCAAGACTATAGGAAACTCATTCATTCAACATGTAAACTATAACACGATCAATCACACAAGATAACACCAAATATAAGTGGTTCCTCCCTCCTTGGGAGTACATCCACAACTAGAACTCAATTCTCAATTATGCACCCTCTTACTACAATTCCTTCCTCTTCTACACAAACTAGTAGAGTAACCTTACTCCAAATCTAAGTGCTATAACAAGAGGGAAGACCCTCTATTTAACCTCCCTTTAACCCAAGGGTAAGGTTAGGGTTACATTAAAAGATATCACCTAACTTTAACCTACCTTTTTACCAAAGGGTAAGGTCAAAGTTTTCATAATAAAGAATTCAATTAAACCTTTAAAGGTATCTAAGGGTCCTTTAAGTGTTTAATTGAATTTACAAGGAGCTTAGAGATCTACAATATTTCATTACAAATTCTAACACTCCCCCTTAATGCAATATTGGGATAGAGCATAGAAGAGAGAAGAGAGAGAGTAAGAGAGAGTTCTCCTCCATAGACATACAAGCATAGATGAGAACATTTACATATTTGAGAATCATTTGAGAACTAGTTTGAGACTCACTACATTACCATTTGACAAAATGGTTTACAATACAATCATTAACCACAACTGGTTTCACTGTACATAGTAGTCGATCAACTTTAAGTTGACATGTGAGTCTCCATGAGCTTGCTTACACAAGGTGAGTAACCTGCATTTCTGAAGAAGATCCTGCCTGCTACAAGCAACTCATGAACAAAATCAGTTAGATGCATCATATATTCATTTTATTATTAACAAGAGAATCAAATAATGCCATCTTATAAATAACTGATCAATGGTGCACTATAAGTCATCACGAAGATGCCAAGCCAATACTCATAGTCACCTGCTGTATATAAAACATGTGTTGATCATCATTATAAAATAGAGCATGCACATACGAGTTCCTCACACATGGATAACTGAACAACGCCAAAAGACACATACGAGTTCCTCTCATATGGATAACTGAACAGTGCAAAAAATCCATCATATGCACATACGAGTTCCTCCCAAATGGATAACTGAACAGTGCTAGGATCATCAATTATATTGCTCATAAATTTGTACAATAAGTTCCTCTCACAGAGCGAACTCACCACGAAGGTGTACAACAAAATCAACACTATACAGCAAAGAATCCTCTTAGGGGTGAAGTTGTCATCACAAAATATGAATTCAACATAAGAATTCAAACTTCACTCCCCCTTGAGGGCAACTTCACCAACCCAATAGCATCCTTAAGCTTGCTAAACTGAGCTTCAGGTAAGGGCTTGGTGAACAAATCAGCAGAATTCAAGGTGGATGGGCAATACTCCAGGTGTATGATACCATCAAGAATTTTTTCTCTAATAAAATGTGCTTGGATTTCCACATGTTTAGTTCTCTGATGGAAAATAGGATTCTTAGCCAAAGAGATAGCCGATTGATTGTCTGAAGAAATCAAGGATGGATCAGATTGCTCATACCCTATTTCTTTCAGAAGATGCCTTAGCCAAATGGCTTCCTGGGCTGCAGCAGACATGGCTCGGTATTCGACTTCTATGGTAGAAAGAGATACAGTAGGCTGCTTCTTGGAAGCCCAAGAGATAGCGCCTGAACCAATGCTGAACACATAGGCAGAGGTTGACTTCCTGTCATCTCTATCTCCCCCATAATCAGAATTTGAGTATCCAAAGAGAACAAATGAGGGCAACTTAGAATACTTGAGAGCAAGATCCTTTATCCCTGCAACATACCTCAAGATTTGCTTAACCGCATTGAGGTGCTCAACATAAGGTTTTTGCATGAATCGAGCCATCAAATTCACTGCAAAGGCAATATCTGGCCTGGAGATAGTCAAATACAAAAGACTTCCAATCAATTGCCTGTAAGCTGTAGCATCTGCCAACTGAGAGTTGGAGCTAAGAGACACAATGATTCCAAGAGAAATCAAAATTGCAGCATATCTACATTCCTCCATTCCAAACTTTTGCAGGATGTCTTATATATACTTGGATTGACTTAGGTAGGTAAAATCCTTGTATTGATACACTTGCATTCCAAGATAGTAGTGCAAGAGACCAAGATCAATCATTTCAAAGGTAGCCTTAAGTTTGGATATGCACTCTTGAATGATCTCATCATTGTTCTCAGTTATCAGGAGATCATCCACATAAAGAAGAATTAAGATGACGTCTTTTCCCTGATTGAGCACATAGAGATCAGAGTCAGAAAAGCACTTGGAGAAACCAATATCTGCAAAGTACCTTGAAATCTTCTTATACCAGGCTCTTGGTGCTTGCTTAAGTCCATACAAGGACTTCTTCAGCTTGCACACAAATGACTCTTTTCCTTCCACAATAAATCCTTCTGGTTGAGTCATAAAGATTTCTACATCCAAGTCACCATTGAGAAAAGCACTCTTGACGTCAAGTTGAAAAACTTTCCACCCTTGAGCTGCTGAAAGAGCAAGGATAATTCTAACAGTAGGCATCTTTGCCACTGGAGCAAAGGTTTCCTCATAATCGACACCATATTTCTGAGCAAAACCCTTGGCAACTAACCTTGCCTTATATTTCTCAATATCTCCAACTGAATTAAACTTGACCTTGTAGATCCACTTATTGCCAATCACATTCTTTTCATTGGGATAAGGAACTAAATCCCAAGTTTCATTTTTCATAAGAGCCTCATATTCAACTTTCATGGCTTCCTTCCAGGACTCCTGCTTTGAAGCTTCAGCGAATGATGAGGGCTCATTTTTGTTATCAATTTTGGCAAATAAGGATTTGTTCAAGGTCATACTTCTTGTAATTCTTTGAGTTGAAGAATTTTGTTCCTGAGGTGACTTATCTGCATTAATATCCAACCAGATAGGTGCAACTAAAGAGTCATCTAGATCATCATCCTCTTTAGAAGCCGATTCATCAAGAAGTTCATTGAACTTTACATCCCTTGAAACGAATACACCTCTATAGGATGGAGAGTACAACCTGTATCCTCTATGCTGATTATCATAACCCATAAAGATGCATTTCTCAGCTCTTTTATCTAACTTTTTCCTTCTTTCAGAAATAATGTAGGAGAATGCTTCACACCCAAATACCCTTAAGTGTGAAATGTTAGGTTTATTTCCTGTCCATGCCTCATAAGGAGTTTTACCTTCAACAACTTTTGTAGGACACCTATTCAAGGTGTAAATGGCAGTATTCATAGCTTCTCCCCATAGGAAGCTAGGAAGATTACCCAACATACACCTAGCCATCTCCATGATTGTCCTATTTTTCCTTTCTGCAACACCATTTTGCTGAGTAGTGTAAGGAATCGTAAACTGCCTCTTGATTCCATACTTAGCACAAAATGCATTAAACTCATTGTTGTTGTATTCTCCCCCATTATCTGATCTCAACATTTTAATTTTGAGGTTAGTTTGATTTTCAACTAAAGCCTTAAAATCTTTAAACCTATCAAAGGTTTGATCCTTGTGCTCAAGAAGATAACCAAATGTCATCCTGCTGTAATCATCGATGAAGGTCAAGACATAAGATGCTCCCCCAAGCGACTTAGTCTGAAATGGACCCATCAAATCTGAATGTACAAGTTGAAAAAGTTGAGATGCCCTTGTTGCCTTATCTTTTTCAAAATTCTACCTATTCATCTTGCCTAGAATGCACTTCTCACAAAGACCAATTGATGGTGAAATTGAAGGCAAACCATTCACAAGATCTTGGTCTTTCATAACTTGAATGCTTTTGTGGTTAAGGTGTCCCAAACATTGATGCCAAAGATTGCCTCTAGAACAAATATTCGTAGCAAGACACATCTTTGTTGGAACTTGATCCACAATGTAAAGATCATCTTTCATGGACCCTTTAACCAAAGTGGCAAGTCCCTTCTTAATGCATCAAGAGTGTGAATTAAACTCAAAAGAGTATCCTTTCCTTGCAACTTGAATCACAGAGAGAAGGTTCATCCTAAGCTTAGGAACATAGAGCACATTCTCAAGAACTTTACCGTGAATCAACACACTTCCAATTCCTTGGACATCAAGGACTGAATTATCACCTATCACAACTGCATCCTTCTTATACTTATGAAAATTTTCAAATTTATCTTTTTCAAAGCAAAGGTGATTAGTGCATCCAGAGTCCACAATCCAATCAGTTGAAAAAGTGCGAGACAAGGAGTAAAAAGCAGTAACAAGTCCAGTTTGCATTTTCTTCTTTCCTTTGTAGTCTTTTACATTTTGATTTTTCTGATTTCCTTTATTCTTTTCTTCTCTTTTCTTCTTGTAGCAATCAAATTCTTTGTGCCCATAGCCACCACAGAAGTTACAATTTCCATCAAATTTTGCCTTAGAATTAGGATGGTTTACTTTGCCTTTTCCATCTCTTTGCTTGTAGTGGAAATTATTGTTGCCATTTCCTTTTTTCTCATACTTCTTGGAGGAAGAAGGATAGGATTTCTTTTGATGCTTGAACCTTTTATTGAATGGAGTTTTAGTTGCTCCTAGAGCAACGTTATTATCCTTAGGAGAAAGGGTCAACATCTTCTTGTTGAGAGTTTCCTCATGCTTCAATAGGAGCCTAGAAAGATTGTCAAGGGAGAAGACTTTCTCTTCATCATCAAGCCTTGTTTCAATAACTGTCACAAAGTTTCCAAACTTGGAAGAAAGGCTTTGAAGGATAATGAACACCATGAACTCATCATTGATCCAATTGCATGCACAAGCAACTAGTTGTGTCCTTAAATCAATGATTTTGTTCAAGTAAATTGAGACATTTTCATCTTTCCCTTGACGAGATTGAAGCAACTTTTGCAGAATTGTAAACCTCCTTGAAAATTTGGACCCAAGGTAAATCTTTTTCAATCTGTCCCAAGCTTCTTTTGTCGAGTTTGATGACGAAATCATAAGGAGCACTTCATCTGAAACTGCATGAAAGATCATTGAGGTAGCAAGTTCATTCTTCGTGTTGTATGCTTCAAGTGCCTTCTTGTCTATCGGAGCAACAAGGTCCTCATTCACTATCTGCCAAAGCTTTCTTGCCTGCAACTCAGCTTTCATCCGAGGTTCCCATATACCAAAGTTGGAACCATCGAGGATGTGTTTTGGTAAGAAGGTTTCACCCATGGTTACACAAGAATGTGACAAAAGTAATAAGCATGTAATCAAACATAATTTTACATTTTAACATCAATTATCCATGTACACTATGACAAAAGATTTCAAAGGAACATGCTTAACCAATTTTCACAATGATCAAAGGTTTACAAAGAAACTCAAAGAAATACATCATAAGTACCCACATATTTGCCATCCCAAGTGCCAAAAAGTCTATAGTTGAAGCTTGTTTTCTTATTCTAAATTAGGCCTTCACCTAGATGCCCGTAAAGTGGAGCCCAAGTACTACCAGTCCTCAACCAGTTCACCTTGGTCAGTAATATACTCTCACAAGGAGAAGTACCAACTATTTTCCAAGGATTCGACGTATGTTGGATCGACCATTTTAATTAACTTGTTTAAGGTTTTCAAGTTTTCCTCCTAGGTTATCAGGATAATCCTTGAATGGACGTGCGGACATGTGGTATCACTACACACATGCCTGTCCACCTAATAGAGTTATGTCCAGTCCAACAGAGGTCTTAGGGGCAATTAAGACGGCCTTTTCATCACTTGGTTCTTCAGACTAAAAAGGCTCCAATATGCCCTATCCTCCCCTCATGGCTCCCCAAACAAGTCATGTTGCGGAAAATACGTGCGGATGTGTTCATTTTAGGGGGTTTCTTTCAATATTTGCGATTTGCAAGTATAAAGCAAATATGCAAAAACATAGAGTAAAGTGCTAAAAAAATACACCATCCACAAAAACTTGAATTTCAAGAGTCCAATGGGTTTTGTTTACAACCCCTAAAGGACATCTTTACATTTTCATACTTTTTGCTTAAGTCCTTAACAAAAAAAATGCCTAAGTCCTACCCATAACTTAGCATTTATACATTCATACTTTGCATTTGAATATGCATTAATCATAACTTAGTATCCACCTAAAAAGGCATAAGATTATTCATACTTAGCTTAATGAATTCAAAAAACTTGCATAAGTACTATACTTAGCATGAATTCAAAAAAAATCTAAGTCCTACTTATGACTTAGTATAAATCCATTTATCACTAGCATGAAATCATGAAGCCTAAATCAACTAGCACTTAAATTTTTTTTTTTTAAGTCTATCATGAATTCATAACAAGATGCCTAAATTTCTTAGCATTTAAACATGCTTAAATCTTGCAAAAAAAATGCTTAAATCTTTTATAACTTAGCATTTATTTACTTTAGCATTTGATTCAAAAAATGCATAAGACTATACTTAGCATTAAAAAATTGCTTAAGTTCTACTCAACTTAGCATTAAATAAATTCAAAAAATATTGCACATAAAATATTTAAGTAAAACATAAATTCTCTCGTTCTTTTTACTTAAAAATGCTATGATCCTTTGCATTGTAATTTTAATCCTCACAAATGCCAAAATATAATAAGTTAAATAATGAAAGCATTTTGGTCAAATATGCACACTTGCAAAAATTTAATGACAATAAATAGTACTTTGAAAAAAATAATTGGTTGAGAGGAATTAATGAAAAAACTTGACTTACAATGCTTTGTTGTTAAAAAAATATAACTTTCATTGACTATATACTTGAAATTAAATAGCCTCCTTTGAAAGTAAACAATATTTAAAAAACTATCTTTATGTTTGATAAAAAAAAGTCCAAACATTTAAAAACAACAACCATAAATTGGTAAAAAAAAAATTTTGTTTGACAAACATGTCAATTGTAAAAAAACTCAACTAGAAGTGGTTAAAAATAAATGCCTCCTTGACTTACATTTGCCTCTTAATGTTTTGTTTGTAAAAAAAATTACCTTCCCTATAAAACTTGATAGGAGAGAAAATAAATTGAATTGAAAGAAGTTTGTGTTGTGTTTTTGTTGTTTTTGTTTTTGTTGCTGTTGTTTTTTTTTTTGCAAATAAAGAGGCCTCCAAAGGGGGGGCCGCGGGCTTGCAGACGGTCGTGCGCACCTCCCAAAGAGGTCGCAGGCCGAAGTACTGGCCGCACGAGCCACCAAAGGGCCGCGGGTCGGGTGCTGGCCGCGCGAGCCCTAGGTGGTCGCGGGCCGGGCGCTGGCCGCGCGAGCCCTAGGTGGCCGCGGGCCTGTCCACTGGCCGCGCGAGCCCTAAAGGGCCGAGGGCCTCCAAAATTTATTTATTTATTTATTTTTTGGATCAAGCAAAAAAAAATTATAAATGCATTATTTAAAAAATACATGCATAAAAAAAAACTTTCTCCTTTTAAAAAAATTGCACAATTTAATGATTAACTTTTATACATATAGCAATATAAAAAAATTGCAATTATATATAAAAAGTTGATATATTTAAAAAATTTACACTTTGACATAATATGTTATTGCTCAACAAAAAAAATATATTAAAAAAAATGAATACTAACATATTTGTCAAAAAATGTTAGTTCAATTCATAGCTTAAGGATTACAATTTTTGTATACTAACATCTTTAATTTCTAAAGAAAATTAGCTATATGCTTAGACAATATAAAGAATTGCATCTTAGCATAAATAGGTTAGTATACAAAAACTTGCATAGTGGAGCTAGTTTTAACCACATTTTATTAAAGAAAAAAAATGAACTAGCACATAACTCATAAAAAATGTTAGCATCATAATAAGATGATCAAATAATCAAGAAGGAAAGAATTTATACCTTCTCTTGAAGTTTACCTCCAAAGAATGTGTCTCTTCAAGGATGATGAGAAAGTATGAAGCACCTTCAAATTGAAGAAGCTTCAATAATGTTGAAGAAGGAGCCTCCACCCAAGCTCTAGATACCAAATGAGAGAAAACTAGGAATGCTCTAACTCCTAATTTGCCCAAGATTATAGAAAGCTCACTCAATCAACAACTCAATAAGCAATCACACAATTAACACAAGATATAAGTGGTTCCTCCCTCCTTGGGAGTACATCCACAACTAGATCTCAATTCTCAAACTATGCATCCTCTTACAACAATTTCTTCCTCTCCTACACAAACTAGTAGAGTAATCTTACTCAAAATCTAAGTGATATTACAAGAGGGGAGGCCCTCTATTTATAGCAGAAGAGCACCTCCTTAACCTCCCTTTAACCCAAGGGTAAGGTTAGGGTTACAATAAATATATTACCTAACTTTAACCTACTAACTAACCACATGGTAAGGTCAAAGTTTACATAATAAAGAATTCAATTAATCCTTTAAGGTATCTAAAGATCCCTTAAATGATTAATTGAATTTACATGGAGTTTAGATATTCACAATATTTCATTACAAATTCTAACACATTCTACTACCAATTGTATATAAGCTTTGTTTTGGGTCTTATTCTTAAAGGCCAATATCTTTTAAAATTGGTTCTTATGAAAAAGCCTCATATAGATTAGATAATTTAAGGCAAAACTACCACCTAAAACATATCTTTTTCATTGTGTCACAAGTTTGGTCTTGTTAAAAGTAGCTAGACAATTCACAAAAGAAATAAAGGCCCTAAAAATAAGAGAAACAATAACCCCCAATAGGTCAAACCTTTGTTAAGATTTGAGTATGCAAAGTATTATGGTATTGAATTTTATGTCTTTGCCATTATAAAAATTAATGAAAAGGATTTTTAGGTGTAATGGAGACCTTATGATCTTACTAAAGATTACATGATGTGCAAAAAGCATATTTTGATATTACTCATATTTCTCATGATTTCAAATATTTAAACTCATAATTTAAGAAAATATCAATTATAAATTTATAAGGGAGAACATAGTGAACTTCTTGGCCCTAACAATCCAAGTAACAAAGGTTGCATAGGAACATATCATGGCTTTTTTGTCAAGTATATTAGGGAAAGAGGTCCAACTCAAGTTTGAAGATGAGATCATTCCTATGGTGCAAGTATAAGAACAAATTCATCTCGCATTAATCTCATTCACTTCCTTAAAAATAAGGTCAAACGAAATTGAAGCTAAGTATGAACTTTTAATCAAGGCCTCATATAAATTTGAGTTAATACTTACTAAAATAATTATAAAAGGGAAGCAAATTAATCTCTTCTAGGGTTTATAGATTGGTTAAGATGTCAACAAAAAAGTATAATGGATCTCTTCTATGGTTTTTACCCTATGTTCCTAAAAGGTTATCTAATAAAGACATAAGAAGAAAGCTCAAAGAAGCTTAAATCAAATCAAGTGATGTGTCTATAAATTTATTTGCTTTGATTCCTACCTCAAGAGAGAGAAACATTGGAAAAACATATTATATAGGCTTATGAGAATACCATAAACATTTAATAATACAAATTTTATCATGCGTAATAAAGGCACCATTGCTTTTAAGAAGGAAACATTGGAAGAAATCACATTGCATCAAGACTTATAACACAAAGACATTTAATCCTTTCTTACAAAGTTCATACATTTCTTAGAAGTAGACCAAATTATTGTCAATAAGCCTACTAGTGAGGAAACTTTTAGTTTATCCATACCAACTCCTTTTCTCTTTAAGACCATTTAGGGATAAAGATAAATATTTATGCTAATAATAGAAATAGTACATGGACTATTTAGCATTGTACATGGCACCTTAAGCACCATAAAGGTTCATACGAAGAGAAGTTAAAAGAGAGCCCAACAAAAAAATGGAGAACTTAATGGCATGTATAAAATTTGATTAATCTTTATGAAATAACAATCAAGAAGAATGTTGGACTATTGAAGCAAAGAGATTGAGATAAGAAAAATTTAATAAAAAATATATGACCAAACATCTTCAAGACAACACAAGCTACTTTCCTTTGTGAGCAATTTTTGGTAACCTCAAAAGGTAAAATAATCTCCATTCTTGCTACTTATCATGATGTTAATTAAAAATGCTCTCATTCTCTAGAAGGATCAAAGATATTGAGAAAATAATATTTTAAGCAAAGGAATTGGTAACAAATATGGAAAAATATTATAAATACATAAATCTACAATTACCTTTGCTTAGAGGGAAAATAATGACATCTACCTCTTCTAAATTGATAAGGTTCTTTGAAGTAATGGCTCATTTGAAGAGTTTTTAAACCAAGAAAATAGTGATGAAAAGATAACTATATTATAGAATATAAATATTGATTTTACAAGAGAAGTGTTGAATATTAAGCTATTAGATATCTTATATGAGAGTAAGAAGTTAACACCTCTTGAAAGTTTTTATAATAAATACCATGAAGTTATGAAAGGTAAAAGACTATTGTTGTTGATCTTACAAGCACAAGTAATTGAAGAAGAATTAATCATATTACATGAAACTTGATGACCTTGAAGAACCTCATAACAACATACCAATATCAACGTAAAGTCTATCTAGAATAGGTTATCACAATGGAAGATAGTATAGAATCTATGTAAGTAGAAAATACATAACCATAGATTCAAATGAGAGACTATATCAATATGCAATATAAAGGAAAGGATCCTATGGTCTAAGTTACCAATGTGTTATGTTAAAAAGTTGGTATGATTGATAATATTATCCAAAGGTACAATTATTTTATCTTATATGATCCTAATCTTATTAATCATTCTATAGTAAATTGATACTAGAAGATATATATTATTAGATCAACATCAATTAACACTTTGCAATAATCCAAATTCTAATATAACATATAGTATGAAAAAAATTCTTGAGAACATTTTCAATAAGTTTAATTCCATTTAGGTATGAGGAAAAATTTGTTCAGGTATTGTATTTCCTGTGTTTTTATATCTTCTCCTTATCATCTTTCTTTCTTTTCTATTTAGTTTTATGAGAAAAAGGTTGCATTGGGCTCTAATTCTAGTCAATTGTAGTGTGTGTTGAAGGAGAGACTACAATAGATCCAATAATAAAAAATGACCTCTTATTCCATAGAGGTGTGTTTTTTTATTATGATATAAATGCTATTAGAAAACCTTAAATTTTATGTGGATATTTTGTAAATGTTTCATGTTATTAAAATAATATAAAATGGTCTTTTATTAACTATTGCTTAAATTCTATGCATATGTTTTTAAATAAATCATTTTCTTTTTTCTAAAAGTATAATATTTTTTCTTTCTTTTCTTTGTACGCATCTTTGGATAACTTTCTATAGACTTGTTAGAGTGTGTTTTGAATTATTTGTTCTTGGTTTCAATCTAAACTATTAAGTATCAAATCTTGCCACATACCCTATGGATAGTATACCAATATTTTAATTTCTTTGATTTGAACTCATGCTTTTGTTCTCATTTTCACAACTAAATCATTAATTCTCCAAATCAATAAGGATGGTTAATGAGTCATACAACATAATTCTTACATAAATATATAAGGAGACATCCTCGACTAAAGTCCTGAATCAATCTCATAACTTAAATGATTTAAATGTCCATAATAAACTCCACTACAAATTCTTGTGTTCTAACATGATACAAATTTTGAAATACTGTAATAATAAACATTTGATATAACAAATTCATAGGAGGATCCATTTAATTATGACTCTAACCTTACCAAGATTAGCTTCGATACCTCTATAAGAAAATATGAATCCTTAAACTAGATGGTACATTGGATACAGATATTTTGGATTCAAATGAACCATTACACCAAAAATCATTGATTATTTTTTGAGGTGGTTTAAGACTACCCTAATAGACTTGAAGAGAACAATTAAAAATTGTCTTATAAAAAAAATTGCCCTAAAATACAATAGTGGTAAAAGCTATCCTAATAGACATAAGAGGGTAGTTTAAAACCACCCTTAAAAAATTAAATTTTATATTTGCACGTAAAGAGGGGTATATGCGAGAAATGAATACATGAGAAGGGAGGGAAAAATATACATAATATAGTCCTTTCCATTTCATTCTCCAAGTTTGTCTATGCAAAGGAAGAAACAAATGAGGACGAAGAAACTATTGCAAAGGAAGAAGCAGATGAGGATGAAACAACTATTGCATAGGATGAAGGTGGCAACACATATGTGGATTCTAAAGATGTAGTCCATGTAAGCTAAAAGTTTCTCAAGTATTTATATATACTATAGTTGTATTTTAGGTAGGAAATCATTTGATAGTTGTGTTACAGAATTGGAATCCCTTTAGGAATTTATCCCAGCTTGTTGTTAGATTGCAAAAACCTTCAATTCTTGATTGATGCTTTTGATCTCGAGGTCTTGCTAAGATATAATCCAAATAATTGTTAATGTTAAATTAGTTAAGCTATTGATATAAACTTTCATTAAAAACATGTTAACCTAGCAAGCTTAGGATTTTTTTTTTCAATGTTGGATGATCCTATTCTCTTTTGTTACCATCCTCGACATCTCTTGTGTTATTATGTGTAGATGATTTATTGAATCAGGAAGCTAGAAGGACCATGTTGGAATTTAAATTTAAGAGTTTTCTATGATTCAAATATTTTGGTATTGTTATATTTTAGGAATGAAGTTCATGTATTCAATGATAAACAAGAGTTGATCAAAGACTATAGAAAATTTTAAAATTTAAAATTATATGAAGTGTTTGCAACTTTGAAATTTTAATTGTAAAGAATAATGCTTAAATAAGAGTGAAATTGGGTTAGTTCTAAATGGATGATTTGTTTGAGAAATTATTGTAAGGGATGTCAATCATTTTCACCACTTCAAGGATGAACAATGTTCATGTGGTGATTAATTGTGATTGGCTAAAGGATGATTGTTGTAGAAATGAAATAAAGCTTTTTCTAGTAAATGATTTATTTCGGCAAAGTCTTTGACTACCGTAATCCTATGTTTGTATTATAGGTAGTAAAGGATCCAATAGTTATGTTATATATCGAAATCCATTTGGAAATTGATCCCAACCTATTGTTAGATTGTAAAAGCCTTCAATTCTTTGGGGGTGCTTTTGAGCTTGGGTTTTTTATAAAATATATTCCAAATAGTTATTAATGTTAAATTACTCAAGCTATTTTTATATATTTTTATTAAATACATGTTAACCTTGTGAGCCTAGGTCTTTTTTTTTTTTTAATGTTGGGTGATCATATTCTCTTTTAATACCATCCTCAACATATCCCATGTTATTTTAGATAAATTATATATATATATAATATATATATATATATATATATATATATATATATATATATATATATATATTTATATATATATATATATATATATATATATATATATGATTTCTTGAATAAGGGAGATGGAAGTACTGTGCCATATTTTATATTTATAATTTCTCTATAATTTATACATTTTGGTGGTTTTATATTTTAGGATTGAAGTTCATTTATTGAATTATAAATAAATTTGATGCAATATGTTATGCTTATGTTAAGTTAAATGATAGATAATGCTATGAAATGATATGATATATACTGATAATGCTATGATAGATGATAAAGATTAATGAAAGTGCTAAACTAGTATAAGATATAACATGAAATTAGCCTAGATATTATATTGCATGCACACAATAATGCGATAGTGCTAAAATATGTTATACAAAAGGATATGTATACTCTAAATAGCTCCAAATGCTCCAATATACCTACAAAAACCTTGAAACAAGCAACATGTTAAAAAATGGTAATGATATACCTCCAAGACCATCCAATATGATGATAGAAATGTGTTATGCGCAATAGCTTTAGTATTGTTTAGAATGTTGATGACTCAAAAGGGAAGGATTAGGAATCAAAATTACTAAAGAGAGGGAAGTGATTCAAAAAGTTGTTTTTTATAATTTTATATTTTTGATAGGATGATTGGTTTAGATTACCAACCCTAATTGATAAATTAATTCTTTTACTGGTCGTTTGACTAGTTGGGCGATTGGTAGGTCGATTGGGATATATTATGATTTTGATCATTAGATTTTGTTCAATGCTCATGCTATGGTTCAAGTTGATATATATGTTCAAAATATGCATGTTTATAGTGTCTACATTAACAAAGTATTTGATTATCAGATCTTGTAGTTGTATTTTAGGTAGGAAAGGATTGGATAGTTATGTTGTAGAATTAGAATCTCTTTGGGAATTCATCCTGATCTATTATTATATAATGAAAATCTTTAATTATTGAGGGCTGCTTTTATGATATGAAATGGAATTTATGGATCGTTAAAATAGGTCAAAACCTAAAAATGACAAAGTTAATATTGTTATCACCAAGGTGAAGTCCTCTCTCTTCTCTCTCCAATGGTGAAAATGACACAGAAATCCATTACCATATATGAAATATATTACCCTCCAAAACTAGAAAATAAAAGAATATGTAAAATAAATAAATAAGCCTTTGCAATGTGGTCTATAAAATCCTAACAAAGATTATGGTAAAAAGAATAAAACCAATCCTGCCCAGTCTAATTTTAGAGGAACAAGATGGTTTCATGAAGGAAAAATAGATAACAGATGGGATTGTACTAATGCATGAAATTATTCATTCAATGCATATCAAAAAAGAAGAATCAATGTTTCTAAAACTAGATATGGAGAAGGTGTATGATAGAGTTAACTAGAAGTTTCTGATGGAAGTCCTGAAGAGATTTGGATTTGGGGAATAGTTCAAAAACTGGGTCCTTTGGTGTATCTCAACACCAAAATTTTCTATCATTGTTAATGGGGAACCAAAAGGTTTCTTTAGTACTAATAGAGGTCTACGACAAGGTGACCCTATCTCTCCTTATCTATTCATCCTAATGGTTAAAGTGTTAGGGAGATCCCTAAAGAGAGATAAAGAAGAGGGTCATATTATTGGCTTAAGACTAGCAAGAGAGAGTATATGCTACACTCACCATCAGTTTGTTGATGATACCATTCTCATGGGCCAAGCAAATGAGAAGGAAGCAAGGAATCTCAAAGAAATTTTAAGCCACTATGAGAAAAATTCAATGCAAAAAATCAACCTTCAAAAAACAAAGTTGTTCATTCTACATTCTTCACAGGTAAGGAAAAGGAAATTAGCAAATATCATTAGGTGCCAAAGCAGTGAATTTCCCTCAGTGTACCTAGGAATGCCTTTCTTTGAAGGAAGAATAAGAGCTAGCTATTGGGAAGTCCTAATTAATAAAATCCAAAGAAAACTTGTAGGGTGGAAAAATAAGATTTTGAGCTATGCTGGAAGGTTAAATTTGATTAAACATACCTTATTAAGCATCCTTGTCTATTCAGCTTTGGTTTTCAAAATCCCATCTTCTATAGCAAAGAGGATTGACAGATTATGTAGAGAGTTCCTTTGGAATGGTGAGCAAGGAAGAAAGAAATTTGCTTTAGTGGCTTGGAAAACTATATTTAGAGATAGAAAGGAAGGGGGTTTGGTTATACATAGCACTTTAGTCATGAGTGAAGCTCTTTGAGGAAAGATGGCCTAGAGGCTAGTAACAAAAGAAGACAAGCAATGGATAGAAGTATGTAAAAGGAAATACCTACAGAAAGACAACCCATTCCTGAGAACCAAAAACCTCCCTTATGGCTCACCTTTCTGGAATGGACTAGTTCAAGTGCAAAGGAACATTAATAGGTGTATCACTTGGCAAATTGGGAATGGTGAAGACACTTACTTTTGGGAAGACACTTGGTTGAGAGAGCAACCTCTAATTGCATATGATGAGCTAAAAAAGATAGCTAAGTGGGCTATAAGAAAATAGGGTGCCAAAGTAGCAAACTACCTTGGCAAGGATGGTAAAAAGTGGGTCTTTAAGGAGGTGGAAGTCCAGCACATCAAGGACCAACTCCAAAAAATAAAAGAGGAAATTAGTGAGAAGGGCATGGTAGGAGCAACTGTAAGGGATAGACTCAAGTGCAATTGGGCAAAAAATGGTAACTATAATGTTAACAATGCCACAAGAATGCTCCAAGGAGTGGGAGAGAACTATGATGAAGACCTATGACAACAAGTTTGGGATAAACATCTTGTTCCTAAAATTGCCTTCTTTAAATGGACCTTAGCCCATAAAAAACTTCTAACATGGGATAAGTTTTAGAGAGGGGCCATCCTAGGCCCAAATAGATGCACTCTTTACAAAAGGGAGAGTGAAACAAATGTACACATCTTCTTGAACTGCAAGTTTACTAAAGAGTGCTTGCATAGATTAAATCAAGCTTTAAGGTATAATTGGGAAGAAGACACCTCTATTTAGAAGGCCATTACCAGTTGGGGGAACATAAATAGCAATAACCAAGAGAAAAAGTTAAGGATGTTGGTCCAAGCCCACCTTCATTGGAAAATTTGGAAAGAACGTAATAACAAGCTCTTCGAAGGTAAGGAGAGTAAAGCAACCCAAATTCTTAAACTTGCCATCATCAGAGTGATTGAGAACATCAAGAGTAATGGAGTTAAAATCCAAGAGGGAAATAGTTTTATCAACAAAATTAAAAAAATTATCTAAGCTCTTTCTCTTTGTTAGGCTAGCCTTTGTCCTCGATACTTAGTAATTGTCTCCTTTACTCTTGTTCCTTGTTGATTTTCCTCCTTTCTTTAGCTTTTGCTAATTATCCTAGTTGTCAACCTTAACCTTAGGGAGATACGCTAACATCTTTCCCCCATGGCCCTTTACTACCCTCGTGCCTAGTTATCCTTGCACCATTTCAGGCATGATAAACTCCAATCATTCCAACCTATCAACGAGTGGCCCATCTTCATATATGATTATTTTTAGTGCCCAGATCAGGCTCATGATGTATTGATTCTTTGAAACGTAACTTTTCTCCTATGTGTCCTTTCACTTTCCCCCAAGTGGTTTTCTTGCTATCTCTTGTTCTATTCTCATCTCGTCCAAGCTTATCTCAAACTATAACAAAGTATGGGAGGTGCTCTAGTCTAGATTGAGCCCTCAAATATGGGTCTAGTCTCTTCAAAGAAAGATGTTTGGTCCATCCTCTATAGGGGGCATGAAGGAGTTTATGGAAGCATGCAAAGGTTATGACCAATCCCTATCTCTCAAGGTCCTGAGGACTTGGTAGGAAGGAGTGTGTAGTGTTAATAACCTAAGAGTGGAATTCAATGCTACCACTATTGTTGAAGCAATTCACATGCAGAATGAAGGGAAGGAACTTAAGAGGGAAACCAAGCTTAATAAGTTGTAGGAAATTGATTCATTCAAACAACCTGGCAAGATTATGATGAGGAGTGGACTTGGGTTTGAGAGAACAAGCCTACCAAAGCCCTGGAATGAAGTAGATAAAGTTGTTATGAGATATGTTACCTTGGAAGGTCACCATAAAATTGTATATGCCTATCATTTTGGTTTGCTAAACCACTTCAAACATGGAGTAGTAGTCAATTTCCCTTTTTTTATTCACCACTCAATGAAGTTATTAGTCCTGAAGTGCAAGCAAACCCAAGGCAAGGTCCCTAGGAATCAAGGAGTAATAAAATTAGTATACGAAGTAGCCCTTACAAAATAACCACCCAGAGCTTTTCACCTTCAGATCAATGATGAAGATGAGGATACTCCCCTTGCTGTGCTTTTTGGTAGAAAATAGAGTTGTATGAAATTAGCCAAAGGTTTATCTTCTTCTGTCCAACCT
>Ga0115848_100309_pt1 | contig 17838 bp, 8 predicted proteins | sample InSIn3gowninarea_FD_83862 | JGI IMG/M metagenome (GOLD analysis project Ga0115848, IMG submission 83862) | reverse complement strand
AGCAGGCTCGACCATTGGTTACTTAATTTGAGGGGCCAATAAGTAAATTGAACCTTTAGGTGCATTGGTTACTTAATTTGAGGGGCAAATAAGTAAATTGAAGAGGACCTTTAGGTGCTCTTTGGTTACTTATTTGAGAGGGGCCACCCAATAAGTAAATTGAAGAGGAACTTTAGTTGCTCGACCACCGGGAGAGGACCCGGAGGGGCTTGCGCTTCCTAGTGCAAGGACCCGACAGGGGGCTCGACTGATAAGGAGAGGAATTCATTGCTTGCTTGACGTTAGGAAAGCAAGGAACGTAGTCGCTTGCTCGACAAAAGGAGAGCAAGGGCCCTTACTTCTTAGGGGTCACTCACTATTCATATGGTGAGGGTGCGTAAGCACGCTCGACTGTCCAGGAGAGGGCCGGTAGGCGCTCACTCATTCCGATGGGTGAGGGTTTTCTTTTCTTAGCTCCGCCTTCCCTGGAAGAGGGCAAGGGCTGGGCTGGCCCACCTTCTATAGCTACTCTGTTAGCATCTGTGAATGAAGGACCGGGGGTGAGGGATGGAGGAGTTAGACAAGTAGTTAGGCTCCTTCCTCGTTCGGCCATTGATAAAGCATGCTCAACACACCCCCCCGAACAGTTATAGCTTACCTGAACTGCCAGTGAAATACTCCCCGGTGGCTAGCCTACCTAACTTTCTTTCTTTGCATCCATCCGTCTTCCCACCACTGATAGAGGAGCAGCAACTAAACTAAGTCCCTACGCTAGCCAGCCAATCTCCAATTCCCTCTCTTACCGGGTGTGAAGCTCTACAGGCCTTTCATTGAATTCCTTCTTTATCGTTCGTTAACTCGTTAATGCTTCGGCTATAGTTCTATTCGGTTACCTAGGGGTGTGGGCAACTAAACCTAACTTCCTCCCCTCCCCCTCCCCTTGCTACCCCGTAACTATGATGGCAGCCCCGCCCGGGTATAGGTCTCAACGGCAGCCCCGAGTATAGGTATCAGATTAGTTGAGCTGATCAGATGCCGTTGATATAACTGCTCCTCCTCCGCCTACGGGGATTGGGGTGGGTGGGTAAATAGTGCCGGCCCCTCCCTTATTTCTTATCTAGCTCGAGCATGCTTTCATTTTAGCTAGCCTACACCCCCGGGTTCTACAGCGTGAGCTTGATCCAGTTGCCCTGCTACCTGGGTAGCTTTCCCTGCCTCCCGGGAGTTCAGTTACATCTTTCTTTCTCCTTGTCCTCCCACACATAGTTTCAGGGAAGGGACTCCGAACCGGGAAGCTTGTCCTCCCATCCGATTGTCCCATCCGAGGGTATATATTATATTACGTAGATGAGCGCAGAGGAAGGGCAGTAGTTGAGGGACCCTGATGCCCCAGCCTAAGATTAGAGGATGGGCGGCTTTTCAATGAAAGCCTCCTCCCAGAACCCACGGATAGAAAAAAAGCTTGCCTGGCCCTAAGAAATAAGGGAGGGGCCGGTAGAATTCAATTACTTCAATGTAGTTTCCTTCCTCCCTGCTGGAATAGCACTAGTCTACTCCTTATCCTTGTTGCCTTCTCGTTCACTCCTCCATGAACTCGTCGCATTGATTTATCCACACCCGATGGAAATGAAAGCTCAGGTAGGCCGGCCATTAAGTAGGTAGGCTCCTCGTTTACTTCCGGTTGAGCTATAACTTATATCTAGTTGTATGGAGTTGACTTCCTTCCTTCCATCCTTACTTACTTCCTTCCAGCTGGTCCCTAAAAGAAGTGGGGGTCAACTTCACTGATGGTCCTTCCTTCCGGGAGGGAGGGAGCAGGAGCCCAGGATGGTAAGACCTTCCGGTTGAACGAACAATCCATATTCTGGAAGGCCAATATAACGTATGTAAGGATAGAACTAGCCGTCCTTCACCCTCTATCGGAAATACAGATTGATGTTCTAATACTCTTCTCCCCTCCCCAGAGCAGTTGTTCTCGACGACCGACCCTCGCCTACACAGGATGGAACCAGCCAAACAAGACAAATCGACTATCGGGGGTGAAGGATGGAACCGAGGGTGAATGCCCAAACAATCAATCGGGGGCAGTTGTTCGAGCTAGTCGTTGGATGGAAGCTCGTCCGTTAGTTTAAGCTTTCACTCATCACCTGAGAATCCTAACCGGAAGTAAGGAAGGCAAGGGAAGCTCGTCGAAGAGTTGGATGGAAGCTCGGAAGGCCAAAACATTCATTCAACCGGAACCTGGCGGTGCTTCATTTAACCGGAACCTGGCACGCGGAATCGGAAAGCAGAAAGAAGGTCCCGGAGGGGCTTGCGCTTCCTAGTGCAAGGAAGTGAAACGAAGTAGTAAAGGTCTTCGTCGGAAGGTGGGTAAAGGGTAGATAGGTGGTGGCGATGGTGATTGTGATAGCGCTCTAGTAGTTTTATTACTGTATGGCTGTATGGACACTTAATTAAGGCGGTCTCAAAGCCCTTACTCTCCACGGAACTCCTCACTCTTAAACAAGTCCTTTATCTATATAGGATCCAGAAATCAAAATGTGTGTATGAACTGAGAGCATCATAAATAACATAATGTTTCCTGAAAGCATCAAGGATTGGGTCCTGAAGTCGGAATGGGGTGGGGTAATGCAAATTGAATAGCGTACTGGGGAATATGGGTTGGGTAATGTAAACCGGCAAGCATCATCAGAAACCTATATCTACCTTAGAGCTAATACTGCCAACTGGCATCGCCTATCGGATCGACTACCGATGACTATGACTCTTGGATCGACTGATCGAGTAGCACATGGAGTATAGCAGCATCGACTCTTGGCTCTCCTATTGGCATACTGTCAATGCTCCTCCCTGTGTCAATTTACTGGGACCGACCGGCGGGTAATGAGGGTATCCCGGGTATCGGCTCTAGCGGTAATTGGGACTTACTGGAGGATTGACTCGTCGGCTGACTTGACCGGGGCTATAAGCAGACCTTCTTACAATGACAACTGAAAATGATTAGGGACAATGGCTGGGGGCTATGACTAGCGTCTATCGGCAATAACAACTGGCTATAGAAAATTAGCGACTACGACTATCAGCCAGCAGCTTTTACCCTCAGTCAAGGAGAACCAACTATGTGTTATCGGCAGCTATGATCGACTGTCACTGACTAATGGGCACACATGGACTATTGGTCACAGACTATGGGTACGGACAACTCCTTCCTGGTAACGTATAAATACGGGGTTTTGGGATATCGGGAATGACCCTCTGGCTGTGACTCACCTCACTCACTCACCCTACCGGGGTGTATGTAAAATGTGTTGGCGGACAAGGTGCGAAGCTGCTTGCTCGACCAAAGAGAGAGCAAGGAAGGTCGCATGGAAAGAGAAGTTCTATAGATAGGATGCTACACCCCCGGGTGAGGATGGGCGCATGGGAAGAGAGAAACCCCCGCCACCGAGGAAGAGTTCAATGAGAAAGAAAGCAAGAAAGAAAGCAGTTAACCCCGCCCGATGGACAGTGTTCAACGGCATCTAGCTCCGGAAGTAAGTTCAATCCTATCTCGGGTGGGAGTGTTCACCAGTTCAAGTTGTTAACAGTTCAAGTTACTCTCCCTTCCCGGCGTGGTGGAGCCTACCTTAAACCTTACAACTCTCAGTTAGAGCTAACCGTCTTTACAGTATCAAAACTCCCATGCTGAACTCCCTTTTTTCTTATGGATTGAATCCCAGAGTACTATCAACTAGCCTCGCTGGCTTTCTGGATTGAATAAAGGATCAGAGGAACAAGCTTACATGCCTGCTGACTTTCCGGATGGAATAGCGGATCAGAACAACTCACATTCCTTCACTATAAGGGCTCGGTTTTTCTGGCTTCTGGATGGAATTAACAGGAGGATAGCTTGCTCCTAGCTTGCTTGCTGGCGTGCCTGCTTAGAGCTGGTCTGGTCTCCCTTTCTGACAGTTGTGATAGCTTGCTGGAATTAGCTTACTGGAGAATAATAACTCCTTTGCTTATGGATGGATTTAATTAGCTTACTATATAGCTTCTTCCAGAGCAACTACTCTAATTCAATAGCTTGCAACAAGTTACCCTGTGTAAGTAAGAGAATAGGTAATAGCAAGCCTTAGAAGCTGCCTTAACACTCGCAATCAGTCTGATAGTAGTTAGTCTCCCTTCATTCCGCTGGCACAGTCTGTCTCATATGGAAGACTTTCTTAGAAGAACTAGAAAGAATTAGCTGGAAGTGATAGGTTAGAGCTAGCCTACCTTAAAGGAGAAGCTTGCTTCTTGCTGGGTGCCTGCTTGATTCAATTGCATACAATAGAAGAAGAGTCACTCCCTTTTTGAATAGGGCTTTCTTTTTTCAATTCCTTACTTAATTAATAACTGCCTTGTATGCATGGTGCTTCGCTTGCTGGTCTTATAAAAGCAGCTTCTCGGTCTTGCTTCACTCTGAAGCTTCTGGCAGGATTGCATACTGGATAAGAACAACTTGATCTAGCTATGAATTCGCTTCCTGTGCTTAGCAGATCGAGCTAGCCTTACTGACTACTCGCTTAAAGTGCTTATTCATTAGCCATCAGTGCTGGCCTTCTTTTCTTGCTTCGGTCAGGCTCTTACTTACTCAGACATACAGAAATACAGACAGAAAGGAAGGATCTGTTGTTCGTTCCCCCGCCCCCATTCCTAAAAGTTTGGGAGCACCAAAATCACTTTATAGGCCATCTTTGCTTACTTCATTTTCCACCCCTATTGAATAAGCTCTATCTCTCATTTTTCCGCCTGGTTAGCTCACTCCACTATTTACCACATACGCCACCTTTCAGTAGTGAATTTACCGTATATCAGGGCGTGGTACGGCTAGTATGACTCTGGATGGGCAACGCCTTCCTTCCATAATCAATTTCCCATAATATCGTATAAAATGTAAGTCCCGACGGCTTTCAAAGCTTCGGTTCGACGGGACGAAAAAGAGTCTCTATCGCCCCACCATCCCACTAAGTGACTGACTGTGTTCTTGGTGCATTTAGGTAAGAGCGTGTTTAGCACCCAGCGATTAGCAAGGTAGCCATGGCGTTATCCGGGGCCTGGGCCAGCCGAACACCTACCGATAAGCTGAACCGGAAATGAATGGTACTGCAAGGGACCACCACTCATACGCATGATACAGACGCACCTGAGACGGAAAGCTTGCAGATACGATAGCTACTAACCGGGCCAGGACAGGAAAACTTGACTCCTTCCTAGCTATGGTTACTAGCCATGTGAGCTACCTCTGTTCCTAGCCGTGTATGTAATTAAGAGACCGTGTAAGCTAGCCAGAGAAGGGTTCCGCTAGTCATCATGCCATAGAAAAGAAATGATCTCTCTGGGATACTTATGGGTTCTTTATTCTCTTCTTTTTAGTTACAGATCCACCTTCGAGTGAGTGAAGTGGGTCAGTATGTTACGTTACGCCGCTCCCTATCTGTCTCCCTATAAGTAGTGATCAGCTCCCTAAAAGTAGTGCTTCCTTAAAGTAGTACTCCTTTCAAGTAATGCCCAGTTCCCCTCTCCCCTGTCTGTAGTTACCAGCTCCTAATTGCGGTATTTAAATGAAACCAGTCACCCATTCATTATTGAGTTACCCGCCTCATGAACAGCACCTAAGGTCTGGTGGGTAAGGTCGGGTTATTAGCTCTACTCTTCAGCAACACATAGAGGAACACAGAGCTTATCATACTCACGGCTTTCACACTCCTTTATCTATAGCGTTAGGCTTAGTCCCTCAATCAATACTATCTGTGTACTAGATTAGGAATCAATAGAAGAGCAAGAATTAGGATCTCCTACTCTTTATAACAAACTATTGGTCGGTATACATCATCATATTACTCTCATGCTCCTCAACGTGGATTCTTGGTAGTGGTGCTTCATTAAAAACTCTATGTTACTCCTTTCGATCCACTGACTGCAAAAGGCAATAGAACTACTTCATCTACTTATGCTGGGGCGATGATGCATCTATCTATTTTGCTGGCTTAGTGTTTCCATTACTGGTTAGTAGGAGACTCCTTAAGCTACTGCTAAGGGCTTTAGCTGCTTACCATTTGCAATTGGTACTTCTGATGATGCTACTGGTGCCAGGTCAGTAACTCGCTCTGGGATCTAAAGGCTCTATGCCATAGACTGGATCCAGCTTACTAAGGTAAGCAGCTGGGTCTCTATTCCTAGTGTTAGGCTCTGCTACCATCTCTGACTGCCGTTGAGTGGCCTTATGTATACCTTTGCCCTTGCCTCTGCGCGCTTCTCTGCTGCCCTCCCCTCTGGTGTTTATACCAGTTATGCATCAACTGAATATGGCTTTGGAACTACTGCTTAATGCTTAAACGGATGCAACCGCTGGGGTGCTTTCACCGCTTAATATAAGAATTGAAACTACTCAATATGGCTCTCGATCTGGTCCTTATTAAACGTATGCTGAAATATGTGCTATAGCTGGTGCTGCTACTCGTGCTTATGGGTATGGGTATGAGTCAATAGCTGCTACTAATAATGCCTACGCCTTCGCTCCGTATAATCCTGCTTGCTTTGGATAAGGGTCTCGATCTTCTATATTCGTACCTGGGACTGCTGCTGATGCTGGATCTACTGACTCCACTGTAAGGCCGGGTCTTCTAATAATGGCACTGGGTCTAGATCACGATCACGAGCATAAACGGAGCAAGGACTGGTTCAACTGACTAATCTAGATGCGTAACCGGGTATCAATCTCGATCAAATGGATCAACGACGGCTAATGCTATTGGCCGGGATGCTTGCTTTCCAGGTCAGGCTATCTCCATGCTATCCAACCAAGCTCTATCGCTGGCTGCCTTTTCCATTCTCATTTCCAAAGGAAGATAGGATCAGTTGTGTCCTCCTCCGGCCGGGCACCGTACTGAACCCTGAAAGCTCATCAGACTCTCTTTGGAACTGAGATCAGTTCTTTTGTAGAAGAGGGAACTACAAGCTCGGAGAAAAGGTAGGACTAAGAACTAACTCTCCGCGTAGAGCTACCTGGGTCCGCATAGAGCTCACCTGGCTAACCGAGGTCACCTTCCTACCTACCGAGGGACCCTGGGTCTGAGGAAGAGTCTGACGTAGCTCTTCTGAGAAGAAGGGACTGAGAAAGCACTAACTCAAAGAGGTGGAGTAGAGGTCAGCTATCTCTATTAGGAAGGATGGCTCACCTGACAACGGAAGGTGAGGAAGGACTTTATAGCTTTTAGCTTAGGGCTGAGGAAATGACAAACCATCTATCTTAGAAGATGAATATAAGCTTCTGGGTCCATGCCAGAATCGAATCTTTGCTACAGAAAATTCGCTTTTCTCGATAGTTTGGAGATTTAGATGATAGATTGTACCTTGATGAAAGGAAATGGAAGTTGTTCTTTAGGAAGCTACTACGAATATAAGAGTGATTCGGGGAAGGATACAAGGAGTTCATAGTAGTTAGGTTTCAATAGGAAGAACTAAAGAAAATAGGTTAGTTCTTAAGCTGGTTCTGCTGCTAGCTATCTCCGGTTGATCGATCCATCAAACTCAGAACTTGACCTTTAATTCAATCTATTAAGCAGAAATAAGCTTTCTTGCCACTTTCAATCCACAAACAAGGAATCGTATTCTAATATGGTGCATTAGTGTCTATTATAAGGGGCGGAGGCAAGGGAGGCAGAAGCAAAGAGAGCAGACCCCGAAGTAGCCAGAAGTAGATCCAGATCCAGTGGATGATGCAAGTAAGCTTGTTTTATCACTACCTGCGGAGCAAGCAACAGTTCGAAAGCCAGCAGGGGGGCAGGAGCAGAGCCCCGATGCAGATCTATCAGTTGCATATCCTTAAGTGAAGTCCGCCAATGTTAGTATGTGCTGCCAAAGTCAAAGGCTCACCAGGCGGCATCCCTAGGTCGAAGGATCTATAGCTTGTTCCTGCATCGGTGGATCAATATATTAGACCTTCCGATTTGAGAGCCAGCACCATGTATAGTGGAAGTTGAACCATTTGCAGTTTCTCCTGTTCCAGCTCCCCTCAGTATTGTTCTGGCATTCACTATATGCTCTTAGTCAAGCTTTGGCATACCCTGATATTCTACTAAAAGAAAAGAAAATCCTATTGCTCCAACTAGTGATGTTCCAACATTAGTGAGTGCTCCGATAGAAGCTAGTGTTCCCGCTAATGATGTTCCAGCATCAGGCCCTACTACTAAGGATGTTTCAATATTAGCTAATGTTTCTAGCTGTTCTGCCATTGCCTGTGCTCCCTTCCTTCTCCCTCGCTTCTAGTGTTTGAACAAGGGGGTGCTTACATTGACACTCGAACTGAATATGCTACAGAATCTGTTCGAATTCCAACTCGGTCCGCTGCTACTAGCTATTGAACTGGAAGAGAGGCTTCGGGCTTTGCTCGGTAAACTGAATCAATAGGTGCTGTGACCACCTTAGCTGCTTACTTTGCTGCTAGTAATTATGCGCCAGGCGGAGCTAGTCGCAGAGCCACCGATTGAAAAAGGCCGTCGTAAAACGAGCATATAGGTAAGGTCAGCCGTAGGGCAGAAAGGTTAAGGTGTAAGGAAGGTTTACTTTGACTTAAGGACGCTTGAGGCGAAGTAGTGGTCCTGGTCCTGGTCCTGGCTTGGTCAAGTAGGAATCGGGATTGATCTTGGGCTTGTCTTGGCTTGGACCTATAAACGATCTATTGGGGGTGGACCGCTAAAGTATGGATTGAGTACCTCGGTTCGGCATCGACCTTACTTGGCCTGCTAAATAGACAAGATTATAGTTATTTTGTGCTTGGTTTCTGACTCTGATCGTGAATTGGACCTTGATCGGGCTGATCCTTTATTGCTTCCGAAATAGAAAGGCTGGTAGGTCCGGATTCAATTCACTTTCTTTGCTCGAGGGAATAAGGAAGGTGAGTTGGGCCAAATAAGTAATGGAGGCATAAAATCGTAAGCTCGAAAAGTGAGATGTATCAGTAATGATAGCCAGCCACATGCTTCCATCTGTTCCTTACATTTATACCTTTGCTTTGATGACTGAAATGAGGAGCATGCTTTGCTGGGACAAAGTGCAAACCCCTGTCTACGATGCACCTACGTGATTGAATAATGGAATTTCTCATTTGTGAGTCGGCGGAGAGAAAAGATCCTCCACCCATCGGTATTTGGTAGAATTGACCAGTTTATGACAGTGAAATGCCTCTCCTCGACCTCGTAACCTCTATAGAGTCCCTCCGGGCCTTTAGTCGAGAGTTCGGCAAGCTCACCCTAGTTATCGCTGGTCCAATTACCTAATAAACCTTCCGTCGATTCAATGAAAACGGGCATAGATGGCACTCGAGAAAGGACCCGACAGGGGGCTCGACTGATAACCCCCCCCCACCAAATAAGTAAATTGAAATTTCTATTGGAGTTCTCAAAAGGCATTGAAGTGCATGGAGATTGTGAGCTCATTTGCAGACAGTCTTTTCTTTCTTTCTTCGAACTTGCTGCTTGCTGGATGGCTGGACGGAATGATTGATGGTACCGCTGCCTAGAATAATGAAGAGGGTGCTTACAATCCAAATTAAGATATTATATATGTAATTACGTCATGATGCGCTTTAAGGCTCGACCAATTCTATTTAGGCGGCTTATTTACACACGGACAAGTTCAACGTCTCCATGCGAGTCTCATATTGAAATGGATTTCTCTCTTGTTATGAACAAGTTCAACTTCTCTATGCGAATCCGGAAGGAAGAAGTGAAACAATCTCAGTAAGCAGGTAGGGAGAAGCAGCAGCTGGAATTAAGCTAGGTGGTTGGTAGAGTGAGAGAGGCATGAGACCAGAAGCCATCAGCTAGAATGAAGGCATGAAATGTAAGCGACCGTCCAACAGAAAGAATCCATGTATATTTCGTAGAGTCAGAACGAGGTTTCATTTAGCAAAAACCTCATCAAATTAGACGAAATGAAAAACTAAGCATGCATGGCTTTTCCAACTCTTTTTGGTGTAGAAGGAGCCTGCCTGGGTAGGACATGAATTCTACGGATTGTGCATTTATAGTCGTTGTTAGAACTACTGCTTCTGAACAACTCTCATTAGTTAGAGTCAGGGCGACAAGCTGAGAGTAGCCCAGGCCATGTATGAACCTTGTTTTCAAATGTCAAAGTGAAACACATATATCGAGTGATTCTGTTCCAAGGAATAGAGCTAGTGGAATTAGATCCGCCGGGGAGCAAAGTGAATTGAATTAGAGAGTTAATTAATAAGCGTAGCCCGGTGGATTAGCCCGAGTTAGAGGTAGGTACCTGGCTGGCTAAGGCTAAAGATGAAAGAGACTTACGCAGCCCGGGCAAGAAGCTCTCTGTGGTTGGTTGGTTGGGGTGACAGGTAGTTGGTAGTTGGTAGTGTAAAAGGTAATGGGTGTGTATCCGCGTCAAACCTCAGTGGTAATAACCTAAATAAACATAAGTGAAAATGGTGGGTTGGTGTCCCCGGGCTGACCCCGGTCCAGCTCTAAGGTTCCATCGTAATCCTTTGTTTGGTGATCCTGTCTTACAGTAGGCTGAAGCTTTTTCAAAGTCGGGGGATGGCGTGAAGTATCATCGGCTGGCTGTCCTTCCGCTTGTCCGAACACGTGAAGCAAGCTTCATTTCCTTTCCATAGTGATAAACCCGGGTAGCAGGCTTGGGTTGGCTTAAAAGGTATCTGGTCTGGGTGAGGTGGTGGCATGCATCGTATAATAATCATAAAGGTCCCTGGCAGGGTAGGTCTCTGGTAAAGCAGCACAGTGCCTTCCATCAATCAATCCCTCCATAAATCATCCATAAATCTATAAATCCATCCATCCTTTGGCGGGTGTCTGGTGAGGTCTGGTGGTAAGTCCCCCTGGCTGGGCAGGTGTATTGTAAATATCCGTGTGTCTAACCCCGTAAGCTTGAGCTTTTTTTGGTGTTCTGGGAGGGCAGTAGCATCCTAAATACATTTTTCTCTCCAACTCACATAGAAACCAGTTTTGTTCTGCATATTCTTCAGCTCCTTTACCTTAGTATTCTAGATACTGCATGGGGGATCCACCATGAGACCCATCCATTCTGGTTGTCAGAGATCCTACCAAAAGAAAGACTCGAGGACTTGGTTGTGAAACCAGATTCGATGCCACAACTGGAATGGAACTACTGCTACTATTCTGACTACTAGCCACTGAACTAGAACTAGGACCACTATTATTTCCTCCCATTACTACTCCAACTTGGAAACTATGGCTACTACTAATGTGGTTATACCAAGGCAAATAGAATATGGAACTAGATAAAGAGAATACTGTATGATTTATGGACACCCGGGGAGTGGTCGAAACTGGTTTGGTTTCATTGCTTTCCGACCTTTCTTTCGCAACTAAGGGGGGTTCAATTTCCTGACTGTATCCATTCTCAGCTGGATCAGGCAGGTTTTTCCACTACCTTTTCTTGGACTGGCTCTGCATCATTGGTTTGTATCTAAAAATCCCTCATAGTAACCTCATTATCTATCTCTTTTCACTCTGTAGACACTCCTCCCAAATTGAGATCGTATTCAAGTAAAGAACCTCGCCCTCCTGATGGTCTTTAGAGCGGCTCTACAACTCGCCCCTGGTGTACACGGGTTAGAGTTTGAACGGCTCAACTGCGATGGTTGATGCGAATGAGAGCCCTGCCTTCCTTGATTGCTTATTGGGTGGGGCTTATGGATGAGCCTGCTTGCGCATCCTCTACAGTTTAAGTTCTCGAGAGATCTACTCTCTTTCAGTAAGTTCAAGTGGTAAGGTTGGTCCTTAAAGGTAAGATTCTCCAGCAAGTAGGGTTCGGCGGGTGATTCGTTCTCTGTTCCAAACTGCGAGTAATTGAAGTCTATCCGGGCGTAAGCCCGGGCCAGTCAATTCTATAAATAATAGGTGATAAAGCCAAGTAAAGAAAGCTAAGGCAGTGAGGTCAATCAATATCTCTCTAGCAGCAGGGTGTCTATCTAATAAGTGTGGATCTTATCAATCTGGTTGTTCCATTCCATTCCCATCTCCGTGTTCTCCTGGTATCGTTGGACCATGCCCTTCTAAGTCTTCTCCAGGTGTGTCACTTCCTCTAAAGCTAAGTTCCATGCCCTGTCTCTCTTCAGCGTGCACCTCAAAGCGCCCTTTCTAATCCATAATCAAATCTGCAGGCGAGGTACATCAACATCCAAAGTAATCCATCTGAGAGAGAAATAGAGAAAGAAAAAGCTCTTCGAGGGAGGGGTAGCTTGTTGGATGGGAGACTATCGTGTCTGCTTCCGCTGGCCCTGTAATCCTATCAATTAAGCCAATCAATCCTGTTTGTCCTTCCTGCCCATGCCATGCCATTTATCCGATCTGATCCGATTCGCTAGCCCTGTTTGTCCTGCCATTGCAACGAAAGCGATCAATTACACGTGTACGCCCTGCCAATAAATGACAAACCCAAGAATGTTCCAAGCGGGGATATCAAGCTAGACCTTGTTTTTAAGCAACAATGACGTAATAAATAACAAGCTTAGCTCTCAAGAATGTTCCAAGGTGGGGATATCCACAAAAAGCTAGACCTTTTTTGAACCCACACAATGACAAGCTCTAATCAACGTATAAGCTTGTGGTGTACACCTTCGTATCGTTGCCCTTGAGGCCCTGCCCATGCCATGCGATGTGCCGCCATGCCATCCATCCCCATCCTTGTCCTGCCCATGCCAGCCTAACAACCCAATTCACACCAAACCAATCCATTCAACGTGTGCCCAGCGATTCACCAAACCAAGAATGTGCAAAGCGGGAAAAATCCCAATGAATTTCTCCCTAATCGTTAGAATCATAAGGCCAGGTAATTCCGCCAAAGGACTTTGACTAGTCTTTTTTCCATACTAGTGTAAAGGTTAGGAAAGATGGACTGCTTTAACGAGTGGAAAGAAGGATGGACTGACCGGTATGGTTGAGGGAGGGTTCATTTTATCCCGTAATAGTGGAGGGTGAAGGTTTACGTTTGAAGGTGCTCTACCGAGGGTGCTTTGCTACTCCGCTTGGATTGGTTATTCAGAATGGATGGCTGCTGCGCTACTTGAATCGGCTTGGTTACTCAGCTTGGGGGATACTTGACTGGCTACTCGACTGTGGCTTGGCTAATCAGATTGGCTAATCGAATAGGATGGCTGCTGCGCTATTCTACTGCTTGGCTTGGATACTCAGCTGCTTGGATTGACTGCGCTAATCAACTGCGCTAATCGAATTGGGCTAATCGAATGGGCTAATCGAATGGGATGGCTAGTCTCAAACTTTCAGGGTATGGGAATGTATGACCTCAACCTTGTCGAAACAGTAATTCGATGTCGTCCAAGCTGCTTGGCTTGGTTACTCAGAATTGGATACTCGGGCTGGGCTACTCGGCTGATCAAATCGATTGGCTACTCGACTGGGCTATTCGACTAGGCTACTCGGCTTGGCTACTCTCTCTATACTTGGACATTCTACTCGGCTACTCTACACTGGGGCTTCTGGGATGGGATACTCTACTGGATGGAAGGAGCTCCCGGGATTGCTGCTGGGGGGGACATTGATTCTGTGAACAGATGGATTCTGGGACATCTGAACTCTATAAGGCTGGGTCTGGGGTTGCTCTCTGACTATTAGTCATTTATATACTTATATCCTATGAGCGGGGTTCTTTACAACTTCATAAAGGGGTATGGGAATGTTCAGTTTGCTCAGCTCATGCCTGATGTCAAAGGGTGGAGGTGCTAGAGGGGTATAGTGCCAAAGATAGACTCCCTCAGCTCAGATCCAGGTTTTGTTGAGTGGCCAGTTATCGATTTAGAGTGTATTCCCCTTGACCTTTAGTGGTAGGATTTTTTTGGCCCCTTGATCTAGGGCTCATATTGGGATCCCTCCTAGAGTTATGTAGTCGTGGCCCCTCAGCCTTGGATACTCTCTGGACGACCTTCTTATACAATGTATTGATCCCTTAATGAGGATTGAAGACGGTAGGCCTCGTCTTTTCCCCCTTATCTCTCAGCTCGGCTTCTAGTTCCATCTCTAGTTGACATGCCCATTCTTTGATGGGGTTTTCACTTCCATACCTAGTGCATTTATTGGTTTTGTCCTTTTCTTTCTTGTATTAGTTTCCAAGATTTTGATGGATGGGTTCTTAGATCTTAGATCTTTTCTTCTTAATGAGAGCTTAGAAGTTAGATATCAACGCTACTTTGGCTCAGATTTCGACGTTGCTTAGATATCTTTGACTATTCAGATTATATGTTGTTCTAGTTGCACTGACCTACTTTTGTGGTCGTTTGTTGGACAATAAGAAAAGAATATCATCTTAGCAAAGGTTGTTAAGAAGATGAAGTTGCCAATGATGTCACACCCCCAACCATACACCATCGGTTCGCTAAGGTAGGGACAAGGCATGCGTGTCAATCAACAATGCTGCCTGCAATATGACATTGATCCCTTTCAAGATGCGGTACTATTTGATGTTGGTTTGCTTGATGTTTTTGAGTTTTTGTTAGGATGACCATATACGTGGAAACATCTTGTTGTTTACCAATCTAGGGCCTAGGCCTTATTGTGTCATTGTTACCCTAGGAGATCAGCTATAAAATAGACCAAAGGTAGTCCCAACTACTGCAGTCTCCTTGATAACTACTAAGCAGTGTAGGAAGATAAGCTCTCAAAATGGTAGATTTTGTCTCTTCATGTTTTGGTCGGAAGGAGCATAGAAAATCACTGCGACAGCCAAGGCCTTTGCAAGTTCCTCTACACAGTAGAGACAGGTAGATAGGTTGATGGAAGAATATAGAGACATCTTCACTTCACTTACAAGCATACCCTTGCATAGTCAGGTAAAACATGCAATTGGTTCGACACTAGGCACCTATCTTCCATCATGTGTACAAATGCTTCATCCTAGAGAATTATGATATTAAGCACTAGATTAAGGTTATAATATGGAAGGGCAACGTTATACCAAGTTTTTCACCCAGGCGGGAGCTCAATTGTGTTGGTTCAAAAGAAGGATGGGACATGGTGACTTTGCAATGCATTGACTATAAAGTTTGAAACAAAATAATAATGAAGAATTGGTAATTAATCCCCTGGATTGATGATCTACTTGATCATCTCAAAATTTCCAGGTTTTGAAACAAGATTGATCTGATTTTAGGCTATCACCAAGTATCGATCAAGCCAAATGGTGTGTAGAAGACATTCTTCAAGTTTAAGGAAGGTGGTTGGTCATGATGCTCAACATGACTAATGCAACAACAACATTCATGAGGATGATGGATGATATTTGCAGCCATACACTAACTCTTTTGTGGTATTCTACTCCTCGGCCATATTATATACGTGATAGCCTAACAGGCAGAGAGTAGACAATGAACGACTGTCCTCAGGTAGGTCGCCCAGCAGCTAGTTCGGAAGGAATGAAACTAGTGAAACCGTTGGTGCGGGGTGGTTTAATCGGCCAATAGAGTGAATTGGTTACCCGGCCAGAAAGAAGGATTGTTACTGTGTTGGTCCGGATATTCAATATTGGGTTGGGGGCAGTAGGGCACTAATGAATTGGTAGGCTTATCCCTCCCTCTTAGGCAGGATCTTCCCGGTTCGAGCATGCTTAACTTCGTTGAACTCGAGAAACCCATCCCGTCCTATCTATAGTTGATGGATGGGGGAAAGTATCTCCCAAACCCCCTGTTCCCTCTCTAATCCTTTATAGGATCTCTAATAAGGAGGATAGTGGGTGCCTCCCTTCGGTTGGAAAACCTTCTTATCCCCCTAACCTTCTTAGAACCGTAGTGGCAAGTTGAACCAGCTCACTAGCCTTCGTAGGAGCATACAGATGTGGAACCAGCTATCGTTGTTTGAAGTTGAACTCACTCACTCCAGAAGGATGGATAAAGAATGCATGCATAAGAAAGATGCGGGACTACTCACTTCAGAAGGATGGGAAGCTTAGAGACATAGTTAGAGTACGCAGCTTAGAGAAGACAAGGTTTGAATTAGCCTTCTTAGAGCAGCTAAGTGGGATTAGAAGCCTTAAGAAAGCATAGTCAGAGTACGCAGCCTTAACTAGACTGCATGCAGAGAGTGGGATGATAAGCCTGGACGGCAAAGCTTAGAGAGGGTAGTAGAAGCCATACCACTATACGCCTACCATTAAGCCATAAGAATCCCACTACTTCAGCAGAATGGGCTTAACTTCTATAGGTATGGGGGGGGTTTGAACCTAATTCATTTTATTAGAAGCTAGCTAATAGAGATAAGCACCACAGCCGGGAGAATAAGAAAGACTAAGAGACTTACTAAGAAAGAAAGACATATAAGTACTTATACCCGGCCGAAGGGAGGTACCCATTAAACCCTACATAGAAGGATTATAAGCTTATATAAGAAGGTAGTAGTTGGAAGCTGGGCGCCCATATGTTCAGACTAGTCATAGAAAGGGGAAACTCATATGCTCCTACATCTAGGCATAGAAGTAAAAGCCAGTATTCTATTTCAAGTGGGAATAGAGAAAGACAGACATAGGGAAGGAAGGCGGGCGTTTTGCTCCCCCACTAACTCACTCTACGGCCTATCTATCACTACTATGGCCGGTAGGCAGGGCGTATTTTCAGACAATAAGTCAATAAGGACCTGAAGAAGAGAAAGGAACCTGACTGAAGAAGCGAGAAAGGCCAAGACATAGCTCCCTTCTAACCCAAGTTACCGAAGCTTCAACAACTGGCTCTATTACTGGTACTGGATCGACTTATGCTACTGGTGCGTTGCGTCTGGTTATGCTTCTGGTTCAACTGCTGAGGTGACAACCTTAAATTGCTTAACCCCAAAGTCAAGTAAGGTTATCACTAACCTACCCTACTATAGATGAACCTACCTACCACTACCATAGCCACGGGCACTTTCCCCCATTTCCTTCCCGCAGCAACGAGGGGGCAACCTTACCTGAGCTAGCTCTTTGAGGGTCACAAATAGAGAGTTTGCTTACTCACTCTAACTTTCTGTTCGTGAAAGACTTCGTGTCAAGTAATAAGACAAGCAAGAATATCGTAGTATAAGCAATCCGCCCAATAACGAAACAAAATCACCTATGCTCACGAACAAAAGAAAAATACCACTAACTAAGTGGATACAATCCAGCCGCAGATTCCCCTACGGCTACCTTTTGACTTTCCTTCGCTAGCACTAAACCACCTAACCTAATAGGCATATATCGATCGATGGAAGGCTCTATCAGCTCTATGGGTTTGGTTTGGCAGGTGTAAGCTACAATAGATTTTCCCATCTATTTCCTATAACCAACCCATTGAGGGGATTATTCGTACAGATGTCTTCACCTACAGATAGGACCAGTGGGAACGAAGGTGGAAGCAAATCGATCTCTCAAAATTGCATAATGACATATATAATATATCTCATGAATGACTGGAAGAAATGACGTTTTAGCATCGTAATGGGAAGGACAAGTTCTTACTAAATTATGGCATTTAAGGTGCCTCCTAAAATGGCAAGAATAGGACCTTTAGGTGCTCGACCATTTTTTGACTTATTTGAGGGGCAAATAAGTAAATTGAAGGGTGAGGCAACGAACGCTCGACCACCGCCATCGGAATCTTGAAAAACCTCCGCCAAGCTTGGCCTAACACACCCATCCTTTACCCTTGAACCTTTGGATCCTAATCTCATTGGAAAGCAAGGTCCCGGAGGGGCTTGCGCTTCCTAGTGCAAGGAACGTAGTGCTTGCTTGACGTTAGGAAAGCAAGGAACTTTAGTTGCTCTTTGGTTACTTATTTGCCCCTCAAATAAGTCAAAAAAAAAGAAGTAAACCCTA
>Ga0115848_100308_pt1 | contig 17848 bp, 15 predicted proteins | sample InSIn3gowninarea_FD_83862 | JGI IMG/M metagenome (GOLD analysis project Ga0115848, IMG submission 83862) | reverse complement strand
CTTTTGTGAGAGTGAAATTTGTTGTACTTGGTCTTGTAATTTTGATATATCATGTTGCATTTCTTCCTCTTCTTCATGAGTCAGTTTCAAGTCAATTTGTGTCTTTGAGTCGTCAGTTTTCAGTCATCCATTTCAGTTTGTGTTGTTGACTCCTTGCCCAATGGATAAGGCTACTTGGTCTATGGTGTTCTTGGCACCTCCAAGGAGCTACCATCCCCAATGGATCCAATGTTAGTGTCAGCCTTTGAAGCCTTCCATCAGTGATCAAATATGCTCTTTCAAAGTGGTCTTAGGGTGTCAAAGTCAAATTTTGTCATTTCAGTGAGTCTTCAAGTAAAATTTGGTTACTAGGTATTAGGTCTAGGGTTGTTTTCACTCCTTCCAATTAGCTATCATGAGCTCAATTTGGAGTTGAGGAAGACCTTCAAAAGTTGATTGCAATAGTACTCTGCATTCAGGTAGTCTCATTCTGCACATTTTGACCAGTCTTGGGAGATTTGACTTTTGACCGAGCAAATGAGCTCTAAATTGAAAAATTCAAGATGTTTTCAAAAGTAGACTCGACAGGATTTCAAATGAGCTATCACACGCCCAATTTGGACACCAGGAAGGCCTCCAAAACTGGTCTGCAAAATGGCGTTGGGCATCAAGCAGTTCTCTCCTGTGTTGATTTACATTGGCGTTGCACATCAGAGAGGCGCTGTACATTGGTGAGTAGGCACTACGCATTGGCCAGTAACACTTCAAAACCCTCAAAATTCACCTCTAATCACCATCATTGCTGCATTTCTCTTCCAATCAAGTAAGTAACCTCACTTTTGATCTCACATAGGGTTTTTATGCTATAATTGTGGTTTTATCATATTAAAAATCAAAACCCTTGTTGTCTCCTACCAAATTTCTCACCATTTCTAGCTCTTGTCACTTGTCTTCATTTTCCCATTATCATTTGCCCTAAATCTACCCCTTGATCCCATTCTCCCTAACCTATTTTCCCTTCCCCTATTTTCCCTAAGAAACTAATCCCTTTATGAAACCCTAAGCTCATACATCAAAACCCTAGGTCCTCTATCCATCCCTCTCACTTCCCTACCTCACCTCATCATTATTGTTCCTTTCACAAATCTCTTCATACTCATCTTTTTCCCCCATCTATTATCCACCATTCACCATATCATCACCACATCATCCCATAGAGACAAGCCTGGAAAGAGACAATGACCTTGATTTTGAGGAGGACACCCTAAGTGATAGATCTAGGGAAAGGAATTTGCAGCATATAGACAAAGGGAAAGGAAAGGTCCTAGGAGAAAAGCTTGATGACAATGTTGAGAGGGAGTTTTAGCTTGAGGAGCATGATGATGATGTGCCACCTCATCACACTCAGGTAATTGATCTTGACAGCCCATCCTTAGCTCAAAACATGCTTTTGAAAGAGCAAGAGGAGCAAGAGAATGATAAAGTGGCTAGAGCTAGATATATTATCAACTATCAAGAGCAAGAAAACAAACAGCTGGAGGATAAACAAACCCAAATGGAGTTAGAGATGCTAAAAATTCAATGGCAAAGCAACAAAGAGCATCAGGTTCCCTTGACTCCTATTGAACAAGAAGTGGAGCATGAGAGAGAGATACGGCTTGAAAGGGTAAATATCCACCTTGAGGGCCTTCTGAAGAAAGCAAATAGAGACAACAAGATGCTAAGACATATGGCACATCATTATTTGACCCAGAATAGAATATGTAACAAGAGGATCAAGCACCTTAAGGAAAGATTAAGGAGGGCCTTAAAAGGAAAAAAGAAGGATGAAAAGCTCAACATTTTGGCTGATGTGACTTTAGCCCAAAAAAAAACCCATGATGCAACTTTGAGCCAAAATTGGGAAAATTTTGAGACAATTTTGTCATTTTCCAATTTTTGAATTAAAAACATAGAAAATTTCACTACGCATTGAATTGGTGTATCCTCTTTACAAATGGCTTATAGATTTGGATTCAACATCAAAAAATAAGGAAACCCAGAAAGTTTCATCAATTTTGGAGAAGATATTGGCCACCAAAAGGGCAAAAAACACTCAAAAAATGCCCTCTCTGCCACTTTTTGGACCCATAGGAAGAAGTCTTGGGAGAATTGATTTGTGAAGGGGCAAATCAACTCCAAATCAGGAAATTGAAGATGTTCCAGAAACTCGACAGATAGAGCTTTCCAAGAAGCTATCTTGGGCCTAATTTGGATGAGTGGAAGGCCTCCAAAAGCTTCCCTAAAGTGGCGCTGCGCATCAGGCTCAGGGCGCTGCACATCAAGCAAATTTTTGTCAATTTTGCCTAAAAGTCAAATTTCACCTAGTTTCTTTAGAAGTTGGATTCTTCTTCTTTTCTTGGTAATTTTTTCATGGTAAATGATGTAAATATTAATGGAAAAAACTTGATGGGGTAGATACATCAAATCAAAAGTGGTTTTGAACTAAATGTATCAGTTTCCTTAGTTTTAGAGGCAAGCTGTTCCACTGTCTATTTTCTTGTTCCTAGTTTAGATGTTTTTGAAATAGCTCCTTGACTCATGGATTCGACCCTTGATGACTAGCATGAGTTTTTTTATGCCTATATTATGTTTTCTGTTAGTCATTTGTAAAGGTTGGACTTTGGTGGAAGTGGTGGTACTCATGAACATTTGTATGAGTAGTTTGGCAAGGAATAAAACCAGGTTTCATAGCTATTTTTGTGGGATTCTTGTGACAGTGAGTTTATGTATTGTTTCTTCTTTGTAATGAGTTTTTCTTATGTTTTATATGTATCCAAATCCATCTTTCTCTTCTAAAACTAAATGAATCAAGGTGAATGGAAAAAATACACTGTTGTGCTTTGTCTTGGGAATGCATTTGGTTTTCAATGTTTTCAACTGTTTGAAGAGGATTCATAGTTTCTTTATGCCCTCCCCAACTCCTCAACTGTCTTAATCTACCATCTCAATCCATTTCGAGTACATAAACCCTTGTCTACCTCGCCCCACAGAACATGATTGTATCCCTGAGTTGATTTCCTGGACCCATCTACCTTCTCCAATTGATCCAGCAACCAAAACCTAAAAATCAAATCAGAAACCCTAATCTACTATACCTAGCCTAAAATCAGCATTCATTTTAGTCATCTCAAGACATAATTTCAACCATCTTCACTGAGATTGACAAGGAGAGATCCCTCTCCTGACCTGGTAGGGCTAGCTACCAGGTTAAGCGTGGTTTGTAGTTACCCTAGGATTGCCTCCCATCAGCCTGAGGTCGATCTAGGCTCGAACATGTTCAATGCTTGATTGTCTTATGGTTGTCCTCATTTCCTCATTTGCAGTGGTATGAATGTATGTTACTTAGAACTCATTGGCAATGTTCTAACTTCCTTCATGCATTTGTAGACAATGTTTCCTACATGTTCTTATGTGTTACTGATATATTGAACTCTTGATGCCCTGACTTCCATGTTAAGCTAATATTGTTGTCATACTAAACATTTTCTGACTCCATAAGCCCAATGGATGTTTATTGATTGTGTTCAACCATTCATACTCCTTTATTTTTTTCATAGAGTTAGCCATCTAATCTTTTACTAAAATCTTTAACCTAGTGAGAGAGCCCTCTCAGGTTGGGGAGGCTAAGCCTCAGCCAAAAGTTGGTTTGAAACAGTTACTCATGGTATTCCTGGTCAGCAGGATATCAGGAAAATGTTTTGTGATAACAGAGTCTTCTCTTGATGAATATATAATACCTGCAAAAAGTCTTCAAAGAAATACTGATGACATGATAATAGAAAAACTTACCTTATCCTGCAGAATATATGTCAGTGCTAAACAAAAAAAAACAAATTAGAATACAAAGAACTAATGTAATTAAGAGATGAACATGCATATACAGAAGATATTTACCTGTAGCTTACCTCTGCTACATCATTTTTCTACACCTTGCTCTTTGCTGCCCTAGAAAGTCTGGTCCTTTGCACCCCTTGACAACACTTGATCTAGTTTTTCTTGCCTTGTAGGAGCATGATATTTACGCTGATGTATCCCTACAATTTCAGATCCCCAACATCTGATATTCAGTCTTGTAGAATCCCTCTGAGTCTTCTTTCCAATACCACAGGTTTGACCTGATTTGGACTCTTCAAGGCAAAGTTATGCATAATCTCTCACAATGACCTAATTATGGACTAGTTCAGTAGAGCGAACTTGTACGACATACCACGTGTTATTATTTCTTCCTTTGGCTATAAAATTAATACAAAAAAAACTATAGTCCGTGCGCTGTCCACCACTTTTTATAGAATTCCAATCCTCTTCTCCAAGAAAGAGTTATGACGATTCTCCCAAGGTCACTTCTTTGAGATGAAATTCAGCAGCTTGCAAAATCCCTAACTTCCACAGATCATATATCTGAAAATATAGCGAAAAAAGATCTAAAATTTTGTCACCACATTCATCACGATTTTGAATCAAATGGGTTTTAATTTTAGAATCTAATACTTCGCAGAAATGAAGTTATAGCGAAAATTCCATGATCGCTACTTTTGGAGGATATATGAGATTTCTTTTTATAGAGTTGAGAGGGGCTTCTATAGAGAATGTTGGAGGGATTTTAGGAGCTTAAAAAATTATTAATTATTGACTATTCAATGACCAAAACCAATTATGAGTTCCATGCCACAACCCCATAGGGTATTAGCCCACTAACTAGGGTTACTAACTTCAAACATGAATATCTCTCAAACCGTGAAGAATTACTTGGCGTGCCATATATCAATGGAAACATCTCGACGAGTAGAATCTATCTAGAAGATCCTTGACTCCAAATAGAGTACGTTTTCAAGTAAAAATTTCCATGCAAGACCAGGGTAGACCTTGGTGCTGCTTGGGTTGACATCAATGACAACCTCAGATCATCTTTAGATCAACAGAATGTTGCATTGGTTTATGGGTCTAGGAGGAAAATATAATACGACGTGGGGTAATATGAAGAAAATTTTCCTTGAGAAGTATCAGGACTACTGCAAGTCTCGAGACATTAATGGAGAGATATTCAAGATAATGTAGAAGGAGGATGATAATATGGAGGATTTTGTGGAACGCTTTAAATACACCTTGCAAAGATCAAGCCACAATGATATGGATAAGGGTATTTTAAAGATAATATTACTTTGAGCATTGAAAGAAGAGTCTTTGGAACTTATGAATGTGGTAATACATGGGGATATATCAAAGAAATATTTTGATACCATCTCTTAACTGTGTGTCAAATGTTTACGAGGAGCTGTGAGGCATAAGAAAGGGACATAAGAATCTTATAAAAGAACTCTCAAATCATCCAGTAGTGGGGTCAAAAATGTAGAAATTAGGAACTTACTGGACAATTTGAGGACTGACATCCTAAGCACATTTTATTCATGACTAGATGTTCTGCAAGCAAAACAGAAATAGATTGAATCTGAGAAAGCAATGGCCATCTTCTACCCACAATGTAGGAATAAGCACCCGCTAAAGGAGTGTCCACTTAATGTTGTAGAAACCTATGCAATATGTGAGCAAAATCACTCCACAAGCATGTGTCCATCACTTCCTAGGCTGAAGGCAGTTTTTCAGGGGGCAAATGAAGAAACATACCAGCTTTATTTTATGGTACCAAAGAATTCATGGCAACCACGACCTCATAATATGAATATAGGTATGAATCAAGACCCTTCTCAATATTTTAATAATTAGAATTTTGGGTCTCAGTCTACATCATTTCCACCTTCATGGTCGCAGTATTACTAGTATCCTATGCCATGGCAATCACGGTCACCCCAACCTGGTCCATTTCCTTCATGGTCTCAGAACTGGCGTGGACCCCCTCATCCTACAAATAAACTTCCTCAACCTATGACACAACAATAGTTACAAATCCCACCAAACACCTACACTAGTACTCCTCTTCGTCCTCAATTAGTTGTTCAAACCAACACAAATCCGAATAATAGGGGTGTCCAACAGGATGAGACACTTAGCCTTCCTGCATATGGTATTGCCACTTCACAATTCAATGAATTAAACTTTGATCCGTACGAGTGGTGAATACAAAGAATTCACCAATAATTATTGAACAAACTGAAGGCGAAGTCTTGTTGTCAAAACTAGAACTTCAACACCCCTCTGGGGAAGTTGGGGGTAATCCAGCACAAATTATTGTGGAATAGCAGCTCCCCACCAAAGCAATTTTCACTCAAGGAGGTCACTCAGGCCCACCTTATCCTTAGAGGTTGTCCTTGAGTAAACATATCCCTCAACTTCAATTTGATCTCTTGGGAGAATTACATAATCTATTTGGTAAAATCCCATTGCTCCAGGCCATGAAAGATGTTAGGTCCCTACAATACTAGTGATTCCCCCATTACTATTGTCATTGTAGCCCTTATTGTTATTATTGTGCCCTTATTGTCCCCATATTATTATTAGTGTGCCCCATAGAAACCCACTATTGTTATTGTTGTGCCCTTATGTTATTACTGTTATGTTGGCTTGATTATATTGTGACCCCTTAGACTCCTATATATGGAAGGGAGGTTTAGTCATTTGTATCATCCAAGAATTTGTCATTTGTGTAATGTAAAGGAGGTTTCCCCCTCGAAGAGGCTGAACTCTAAGGCGTTGATCTATCTTTTCTATCTTTTTGTGAGCTAGTTCATAACATTTGGTATCAGAGCTTTCGATTCTAGGGGTTTGCTGCTCCAAATAGGTCATCGTGGAATTTTTGCTATAACATTTTTTCTGCGATATTTCAGAAACTAAAAAGGAAAACCATTTGAGCCAAAATCGTTTTTAACTTTGGGTCTGAATTTCAGAGCTTGTCTCGCTATATTTTCGGAGATATGATCTAAGGCATGTAGAGCTTTTGCAGACTCCTGAATTACATTCCAAACAGGTGACATGGGTAAAATCGTTATAACTTTTTTTTCTTTTTTCTGAGCATCAGATTGAAATTTCGTTAGAATTTTCAGAAAGAGGATGACCTGTATTTGCTTGTAGATTAGTTTCAAGTACTAAGTTTGAAATAGTGACACGTGGAACTTTGTACAAGTTCACTCTACTGAACTAGTCTATAATCAGGTCACTACGGGAGATTTGGCGTAACTCTTCTTTGGAGAATCCAATCTTGATAAGACTTGCAGGGTTAGAAAGAGGACTCAAAGGGCTACTGCAGGATGTGATTTTAGATATTCAAGATCAACAGTTACAGAGATACAACAGATTCAATATCAAGCTCTTACAAAGTGAAAAAAAGGTGTGTAGTTTTTTTAAAATTTTGCATAAGATTGGTTTGAAAAATTACTTTGAAGGAATTCAAAGGGAATAGTAAAGAATTATTAGCATTAATTGATGCCTTGAAGAAAGAAAATGGAAACACCTAGTAAGCAACCTGAAAGCTCTAACATGACTCATGAAGAAGAGGAAGAAATGCAACATGATATATCAAAATTACAAGACCAAGTACAACAAATTTCACTCTCACAAAAGGTAATTGAAGCCAAGATGAATGGCGTGGTAGCTAATATGAATGGCTTTCAAGTTAAGATGGATGGTGTGGAAGCTAAGATGGATGGCATGGAAGCTAAGATGAATGGCATGGACGCTAAGATGAATGGCATGGAATCTAAGATGGAAGAATTGAAGATAATTTTGAATAAGTTGCTACAAGAAATGGTTACTAATGGTGAAAGGGTAGTAAAGGAAACTCATGATGAGAACAAAAGAAATGTTAATCATGATTTCATAGACTCTAATGTTGGATTGAAGACCCACCATGTTCCAAAAATCGATATGAGGAAGCTTGATGGCAAGGATCCCAGAACATGGATACTATAGATGGGGCAATTTTGTGATCTCCATAATGTGAAAAACAAACAAAAGGTACGTATTGCAACTTTATATTTGGAACCAAATCAGTTTTTATGGTATCAATGGCTTTGCTCTCATAAATAAATTGTCACTTCAACAATCTTTGCGAAAGAAATGATGGCCCATTATGAGGATACAAAAAGAAACACATTTTTTAGCCAATTGATAAATCTCAAACAAAAGGGTTCAATGATGGAGCACATTGAGAAATTCCAAAAATGGAACATAAGGATAAAAGATATTCTAGAGGAGCATAGGATTGATGTGTTCATATGGACTTTAAAAGATAATATCTAACATGAGGTTCACTTTTATGAACCTAATTCATTGGAGAAGGCATTCAGGTAAACAAGAAAAATGGAAAGCAAAATTATGGCAACCAGGAAGCCTACCACTCACAACTATAAAGATGGAAGTGTTGTTACCCCTAGCCTTCCACAACCTACAAGGTTGACACCACAACAGTTGGAAGAAAAAAGAGCAAAAGGGCTTTGTTACAGTTGTGATAGCAAATACACTAAAGGTCATAAGTGTGCCGAGAAGAAATTATTCTACATAGATTGTGAAGAGGAGGAAGAAAAGGAACAAGAAATGTCAAAAGAAGAGGATATACTCTAGGAACAAACCCTAGATAAAGAATAAATGAATCCAACCATATCTTGTAATGCATTGTCTGGAATTACCACTCCTCAAACTATCAAGATAGGAGGACATATCAAGAAGAAAAAGGTAATAGTTTTGATTGATTCGGGAAGTACCCATAATTTTATTCATTGTAAGATAGCCAAGGAATTGAATTGCTTCCTATATCTCGCACCAGAGTGTCAAGTGATGGTTGCAAGTGGAGGAACCATAAATTGCTCTGGAAAGTGCCATAGTATCAAGTTATCTAGGGGAGAATATGTATTGAATAGCCCAATGCTTTCCATTTCAATGGGTGGTGCTGATGTTGTACTAAGAGTCTAATGGCTACAATCTTTGGGTACAATAACTTTTAATTTTCAAGAACTTTTCATGAAATTTTGTGCAGAAGGAAAGGAAGTTGAATTAAGGCGTATTGGAGGGAAACCGGGAAATATAATAAGCTCTAATGGTATGAAAAAGCTTCTAAAGAAGGAACAACGAGGCGTAATTGCACAATTATGTTCGCTAGAGGTCCCCACATCGAAATCATCTATTTCTCCATATCTCCAAAAAGTCTTGGACAACCATTCCAAGGTATTTGAGACTCCCAAAGGCATCCCACTTATTCGTGATCATGATCATGCTATTCATTTGATTCTAGGAAGTGTTCCTCCAAACATCAGGCTATACAGATATCCCTATGCCCAAAAGAGTGAAATTGAATGTATGGTTGCAGAAATGCTAGAGGCTGGTATAATTCAACCTAGTTAAAGTTCTTTCTCTCCTCCAATAGTATTGGTGCACAAGAAGGATGGATCATGCCGCATGTGTCCGGATTATAGGGAGCTCAACAAGCTCACTATTAAAGATAAATTTCCCATTCCTGCCATTGATGAATTATTGGATGAATTGCATGGATCAATTTACTTCACCAAGTTGGATCTTCATTCAGGATATCATCAAATTAGAATGAAGACTGAAGACATTCCAAAAACAACATTTAGAACTCATGAGGGTCATTATGAATTTTTGGTCATGCCTTTTGGCCTTACCAATGCACATTCTACATTTCAAGGTTTGATGAATTCCATTTTCAAACCCTTCCTTAGAAAATTTGTGTTAGTATTTTTTGATGATATACTAATCTACAACAAGTCTTGGAAGGATCATGTTCAACATGTTGACAGGGTGCTCAAACTATTGGAGGAGAAACAATTAAATGCAAAAATCTCCAAATGTTTCTTTGGAGTACAAGAGGTGGAATATTTGGGTCATATTGTATCTCATGAAGGTGTTAAGGTAGACCCTAGCAAAACTAAAGCCATTAAGGAATGGAAAATCGCCACATCCATAAAGCATCTGCGAGGATTTCTCGGGTTGACAAGGTATTATCGCAAGTTTGTTAAGAATTATGGGAGAATAGCAACACCTCTAACAACATTATTGAAGAAAGACGCATTTTCATGGACTCCAGAAGCAACAAAGGCCTTCGAACATCTTAAAGAGGCAATGTGCCAAGCACCGGTCTTAGCTACGCTAGACTTCACAAAAACCTTTATTGTGGAATGTGATGCTTTAGGAAATGGAATTGGTGTTGTTTTAATGCAAGATGAATGAACCATTTCTTTCGAAAGTCATCCAATCAAAGGAAAGTATTTACACAAATCTATTTATGAGAAGGAAATGTTGGCAATACTACATGCACTTAAGAAATGATGACCCTACCTAATGGGAAGATACTTCAAGGTAAAAACGAATCATGATAGTCATAAATAATTTTTAGAACAAAGATTATCCTCTAAAGAGAAACAAAAATGGGTCACAAAGATGTTGGGTTATGACTTTGAAATCATCTACAAAAACAGGAATAACAATGTTGTGGTAGATGCACTCTCAAGAAAGGATGAGGATGTGGAAGCATTGTTGTGTGCCATTTCTATTATCCAACCAGATTGGATAAATGAAGCAAGGGATGAATGGAAGAATGATGAAGAAGTGTGGGCACTCATTCAAAAGATACAACAAGATCCCAATACATCTGATACATTTTAGTTGGAAAAATTATTCGGTATGGTACAAAGATCGCTTATACCTATGTAATAATTCCCAACTCAAACAAAATATTCTTATGGAATTGCACACTTCTCCCTTAGAAGGGCACTCAGGATTTTTAAAAACTTACCGTAGGATTAAGAAGGAATTTTTTTGGGATGGCCTTAAATTGGATATTCAAAAGTTTGTGGTGGAATGTTTGGTTTGCCAACAAAATAAAGTTGAAACAATTAAGACCCCAGGTCTATTACAACCTTTATCCATTCCAAGACAACATTGGGAGGAGGTTTCAATGGATTTTATCACAATTTTACCCAAGTCCGAAGGAAAGAGTGTCATCATGGTGGTAGTTGACAGACTTACCAAGTATGCACACTTTTGTGCATTATCCCATCCATTTAAAGTTAGTACAGTTTCTAATGCATTTATGGAAACAATTCAAAAGCTACATGGAAACCCAAAGATTATTGTAAGCGATAGAGATCCCATTTTCACTGGAAATTTTTGGACAGAATTATTTTCTTTTCTCAGTACTCAGTTCGCTCATAGCTCATCTTATCATCCTCAATATGATGGGAAAATTGAGATAGTAAACAAATGTTTGGAAGGATATCTTCATTTATTTGTATCTAATAAACAGACACAATGGGTCAAATGGTTGCCTCTGGCTGAATGGTAGTATAACACTTCCTTCCATACTGCAACAAAAATGACCCTATTTATGGCACTTTATGGATATCATCCATCATCCATCACATCATATTTAAGAGAAAATTCTAAGGTTCAAGCAATGGAACTTCACATCGAGCATCAACAACAAGTTCTCTAACTCTTAAAGGATAACCTCATGTTGGCGCAGAATAGAATGAAACAACAGGCAGATCAACATTGCAGCGAAAGAAGTTTTGATGTAGGTGTCTGGGTATTCCTACAGCTACAACCATATAAACAAATGTCCCTCAAGCAAGCTAAGAAGTATAATAAATTATCACCAAAGTATTATGGTCCGTACAAGGTGTTGCAAAATATTGGTAATGTGGCATACAAATTGGAGCTTCCTGCAACTTCCTAAGTGCACCCAATTTTCGATGTTTCATGTTTAAAGAAGGTTATAGGTGATAAGGTCCCAGTTCAAACAATATTTCCAGAACTTGACGAGGAAGGAAAAATCATATTGGAACTAGACACAGTCACAGAAACAAGAACTTGACAACTACGAAATCGATCAATTTCGGAGCATGTCATCAAGTGGAAGAACTTAGCTGCTGAAGATTCCACACGGGAGGATGAGAATTTTATATAGAAGCATCCAGAACTACTCAAGCGTTGAGGACAATGCTTTTTGGAAGGAGAGGGGCATGTTAGGTCCCTATAATACTAGTGATTCCCCCATTACTATTGTCATTGTAGCCCTTATTGTTATTATTGTGCCCCTATTGTCCCCATATTATTATTAGTGTGCCCCATAGAAACCCACTATTGTTATTGTTGTGCCCTTATGTTATTAATGTTATGTCGGCTTGATTATATTGTGACCCCTTAGACTCCTATCTATAGGAGGGAGGTTTAGTCATTTGTATCATCTAAGAATTGTTCATTTGTGTAATGTAAAGAAGGTTTCCCCCTCAAAGAGGCTGAATTCTAAGGCGTTGATCTATCTTTTTGTGAGCTGGTTCATAACAAAAGATGTGTCGATCTATGCCAAAACAATTAAGGCATTGTGCTCAAAGAAACCTAGGAGGAAGCCTAAATACCCACCTACTATTCATGTCATGGGGAATTTGTCAAACATGATTTTGGGAAACTCGTCAAATATGGTGACCCAGGAAACCTAATTCTCATAGTTCATATCAATGGTGTCTATATTCCAAATGTTCTGGTAGATCTTGGGGTCACAATTAATGTTATAACTTTAGAAACTATACTCACATTGGTCTTATTCAACCTTAAATCAACCCCAATGGTTCTAGAACTTGCAAATCAATCTACTTTGAGACTTGTAGGAAAATTGGAAGATGAAATCATTTCTATGGATTCTTGGGAATACCTGGTTGATCTCCTTGTACTACACACTCAATCACTATTAGGGGGGAACCCCTTTATCTTAGGAAGGCCATGGCTCACTACAACCGATGCCTATATTGGGTGTTGATCCAAGAACACGGTAATATCAAATGGGAAAATTACGAAGAACCTTGTTCTTTACCCTCCTGTAGAACCAAGCTCATCGGTCAAAACTGGGTTTACCCTAGCACAAAATCCTTCCCTTTGAGATGAATCTGGACTTGAAAATGAAAATTTTAGACCAATCATTACTATTGGGAAATCTCTTTGTTTCAAGGAAGAAATGGAAGATGATGCTATTAGTACGTTTATCAGTGATCCTGACTTTGTCTTTTGCCCGACCTGATGACTATTTGAATCTGTTATAAGTCGTATTACCCAGGAAGTTATTCAACTGGAAACTGAAACTAAAAATGTTCCTATCACAACAGCCCCTAGTAGTATTTTAGTAGAGATTGATCTAGGGAAAACTCTGAATATCAATCCCAACCTATCACCCTCCCAAAATGAATAATTATTAAAAATTCTTTGGAATGAGAAGGAGGCCTTTGATTGCGAATATATGGATATGAAGGGGATTCATCCTGATTTATGTACCCATCACATATATATAAGAGAGGAATATCGTCCTATTCGCCAACCATAAAGAAAAATGAACCGTCCTTTGAAAATCATTCTTAAGGAAGAACTGCAAAAGCTATTGGATGTTGGGTTTATTTATCCGATCTCTGAAAGTCAATGGGTATCCCCATTAGTCATAGTCCCAAATAAAATGGCAAGTAGAGAATTTGCGTCGATTATAGGGAGTTAAATAAAGCTACCCATAAGGATCACTTTCCCTTACCTTTCATCGACCATGTTCCCAACAAACTAGCCGGAAATAAGTTATTTTCTTCCCTGGATGATTTTAGTGTGTATAACCAGAGCCAGATAGCTCTTGAAGATCAAGACAAGACCACTTCTACTTTCCCTTAGGGAACTTTTGCATACGGGGTCCTCCTTTTGGACTCTGTAATGCACCTACTACTTTCCAATGGGAAATATTGGGAATATTTTCTGATTTGATTAACGACAATGTTGAAATTTACATGGATGAATTTACCCCGTATGGTGATTCTTTTGAAGATGGTTTGGAAAATTTAGAAAAGGTACTTAAATGATGTAAACAGACTCACGTTTCTCTTAGCACTGTGAAATGTCATATGATGATGGAAGAAGGGATTGTCCTGGGGCATTTACTTTCAGTGGCAGGAGTATGCATTGATCTCGCTAAGGTCGATGTAATCTTAAATTTTCCCACTTCGAAGACATAGACAATGGTGTGAAGCTTTATTGGTTATGCTAGGTATTATCTATGCTTCATATAATTTTTTTCTAAAATAACAATTCCACTTTTCCAACTACTATCTAAAGATGCAGAATTTGTGTGGATTGATGCTTATGAGTCAGCTCTTTAGGGATCAAGAAATTAGTTTGTGAGGCTCCAATATTGTGTGGCCCCGATTGGAAAATTCCATTCCATATCTCTGCAAACACTTCCCATATAGTGGTTGGGGCATTTTTGGGACTACATGAAGATAAGAATTGAAGAATTTCCTCCTCAAGTATTCCTCCAAAGGTCCCTGGTAGTAATTCTTATGAAGGGCATAGGCTTAAAGGAATTTCCAAGTGTAATCGGAGATCTAAGCGATTTGGAAGGTCTGGAAATTATAGGATATGAGTTGCGATCTCTGTTGCCTTCCTTTGGTTACCTAAAGAACTTGAAAATATTGTGCATCTCGACTTTATATTGGATAAAATTTCCATTTGAATTTAAGGAATTCATGCCTAGGCTCCAAAAATTAACAATTTCCTAGTCAAGGGTATCAAATATATTGTTCAGTGAGGGAGGATACCTCAACCTTCAGGAGATTTAGATCACAGACGCCAATAATTTGAAGAAAATAGAAGGGCTTTGCGGTCTGCCAAAACTTCGTTGGATATGTATCTCGGGGTGTAGTGAGTTAGAAGATTTGCAGAGTATTGAACTTTGTAGGTTGTTAAAGATCTTTTAGATAGTAGCATGTCTGGAACTGCATTTGAAAGAGGAAGTAACAAGGTAGCTGTGAGAACAAGGTTGCGCCGTTATCAAAAGTTTCATGGGCCTTTTATGAAACAATGTTTATTTAATGTTTGTTTGAGTAAGCACAAAGATGTTTTCGCTTAAAATATTTACAATAAAGAGTAGGAGTAAATTTTTCGAAGATTTTGATGTTTTTATAGATTTTTATGCTTTTATTGTTCAAATATTTTGATGGAACCACACTTTTGGAACAAAACTTTTATTTTGATTCTTTAGTGGATGGGTTAATGTGCATGGATGGAACAACCATATTATCATATCACTAGTCAAATTGGTTTTTGACTCTCCTGAGGGTTCAAAATATAAACATGAACAAACACAAATATATTATGAACATTTATAAATATATTAGGAACATTTCTCATCTACAAAGTATAGATTATTTAGCTTGTATAAAAAATGTTTTGAATTTCTCTTTTAATGTTATTAGCATGAGGGTTGGTTCACTCGATACATCAACACCATTTCTTGTATGGTGGTCTTTATAAGAGAATATGGAGGCAAATTTCTAGCATCCATAAAAACTATAACCAAATTGTTTTAAAAGAAAATTAGGAAGTCATATAGGTCTTTCAACTCAATCCATTTTCAAAGTGAAAACCTAAGGAAATATTTGCACCTTCAAATGTTTGATCACTCTTGATGCTTGATAAAATGACTTAAGATATATTTAAGTTGTTTAAAATTATAGGTAGTCATTTTAGTTTTTTCATAAATTAGAGTATATATTTACCCATTAAAGTTTATTAGATATCATTCATTTTTAAATCATAAGGTAAATAATAGTAAAGTAACAATCTTTATATAGTTAATAACACATCTTAAAGTAATAAGCTACTCAAATTCCAATTGTTCCTTATTTGAGTGAGAGCAGATGTATTTTACTCTTAAACAGTGTACACAACAGGGAAATCTATGGATACCAAACAACATTAATTCTAATTGTGAACATCATCGATTCCAAACAAATGTATGGCCTTATTAGATCCCCTTTTGAGAACCATCCAAAGAAGTATCAATACATATTATCAATAATTCCCAATCTTCTACGTGGGTATTTAATAACATTCATTAGTAAAATGCAATACCTTTCTAATAAAGGCTTTATTCATCTTTCTTGAACATTGCATCTAAGTCTATAATCTCTAATACATGATAACATTCCATTTCACTTTATTTGCAATATATTATCATATTTTTCGACATTATCTTTCTTATAATTAATTTTGCAATATACTCATGCTCTTTGTGCTCCTTCTATTTCTATTGTATGTTTTTTACACTCCTAACAAACAATTAGCTTTTGGTATTTAAAATTGATTTGTTAGAAGAAACTTGCAATTCATTTCACTTTATTTGCATTATATTGTCATATTTTTTCACATTATGCTTTCATAATAAAAGAGAACGATAAAGGCATGCCCTCAGTTGATATGATGCAAGGTTTGGTAATGGTCAAATTGATTGATTTGTTTGGTTAAACATACTTCATGAAAACTTGGGTGGACTTAATGGTTAGGAACATGTTCTTCCTCCTTAGAAGCCACATGTTAAAAACTAGAGGGGGGTTGAATTTTTACATGTTTGATTAATTTTGACCCACTATGATGAGGCTCAAGGGGTAGGTGTCCTCCCTGGGTGGGGCCCCTAAATGATAGTTGATCAAAGTGTCTCTGAATGCCTTGAACCATATCAGGTCACAAGTTCTTGATAGTATTTGCTTGTGGGCTATCATTACTAGCTTCACCCACCTTTTTTGTAATAAAAAAATGGAATTGGCATTCACTTTAATCCTTCATGTTTATAAAATTGTACATACATTTTTTTTCCAATTAAATTAACATATCTTTATTTCGAGAGAAAAAAAAGTTACAATCCTTAGATTCCACAAAACCTTCCAAAACCAATACATTCCATGCTGATAGCAAATACAAAAATTAGCCCTAAAGGCACATATTTCTACTATCCTAGACAAATAATCATCCATATCTACTCAATACTTTGACTACATCAATAATCACACAAGTTATATAAGTACATATCTGTCAATTAATAATCCTAATAGGAGATCACCTCCCCTTCTTCATGTTCTTCTAAATATAACACATTTTAAGTCGTAGGAAAAGGTTTCTTTAGGTACTAAGTCTGTAAAAGAATTTAATTCTTTGTATACATGTGTAAATGTAAGTGTTGAAATATACTTGAGAACTATTTGAAGATTGACCAATGATCACAACATCCAAATTGGTCAATTGAGTGTCATTATTCATTCAAGGAATATATAGCTTGGTATCTCAAAATACTTGTAGTTCATGAATATCTCTACTCGCAATAAATTTAAGAAGGGAAAGAAGAGCTTGGATTATACCTTGATTGTTTGTATTCACTCCTGAATCATCTTTTCCATTGAAGTAATGATGGCTAGAGAGATGAAGAGAAAAATTGATGCCACAATTCTTATTCAACCCACGACTACACCATAAAAAAAAAAAAAAACCCATGTCTACATTCACTGATATGCACCTGCCTAGATGCTTATCCTTATTTGACTCTCAAATTTGTCCTGTAGCTTGAATGTAGTGACAAACATTGTTGAGACACTTTGAATGTAGGAGATATCATACCATGAAATGTGTTTGCATTTCAGGAAGTCTAACCCACCGAGCCATTAGGTTAAGGAGACATTGAATATATTTCAACGTTTGATTCTTGAGGAACTCATGAAAGAAGGTAGATACAAAATCAGTGTTCCAGAGTTAATATACCCTAATTGCCTCTTGGAGTTCCTGCCACACATGTAGCGTGAAAGGACACCACAAAAAATGAACATTTGTTTCCTCCATTTTTGCATAACATAAATGGATTCCATGCTTCCCTCTAGTTTTCATACAATCCCAAGTTGACACCCTTCCTTGAAGAACTAACCAAAAGAAGATGATGCTCTTTGATGGACCAAGAAATTTCTGCAATTTTTTAAACCACAATTTGGACTAATGTATTGCATCATACAACAAGGAACTATAACCCAATTTGGCTGTGTGGCCCTCCAACCCCCTCCCCCCCTTCACCATT
>Ga0115848_100301_pt1 | contig 17998 bp, 10 predicted proteins | sample InSIn3gowninarea_FD_83862 | JGI IMG/M metagenome (GOLD analysis project Ga0115848, IMG submission 83862) | reverse complement strand
ATTTCTACCTTTTTCATTTCAAACCGGCAATAGGAGGTCCGATTCCAGGGAGAGATTTAGCTACAACAGCGTAGGGATTGCGCAGTTCATGGTGGAGGCACTCCGGGTGGTTAAGGAGTGATGTGTGGTTGAGGCTGAAACTTGGAGAGAAGGACGAGGAAGTATTTCATGAGGATTGCAGCAATTTTGGAGGCCATTTGCAGTAGGATTTACAGGCGGTCGAATCACCCTGCAATTGAGCCATTGAGGGAAAGTAGGGTCAAATTTCCAAAGTCAATCATTAGCCAAAGCCTTTGTGGGTTATTCTAGGTATTTGGTGGAGAGGTCGGGATTAATTTCCTAGAATTTTCAAAGCACTGGAGAGGGCCCTAACAGTAGTTCTATTCAGCCAACAACATATTTCTGGGCATCTTCAACGCAGAGCTAGAGCAATGCAACAACATATTTGAGAGAGGTGACTTATCTATCATTTGGGTCTTTGCTAGCTTGCCTTGAGCAAGCCCAGGTGCATTCCTTCCAGCACCACATTGTACACCCTTTATTTATCAATAAAAGAGCTCAACAATGCAATTTTTGGTGTAGTTCATGGTCTGATTGTGTGTTCACTATTTTATGGCTTTTGGTCTATTTTTGCTTTGTATATTTACTGTAAATTTTCTCTAGGGATATTACAATGGTATCAAAGATCATAGACTTGGCATAGCCTGTGGGAGCAACGTAGTCTATGACATCGGAGGATAGACAAAATGAGACATACTGAAGGCAAAGGTATAGGAGCAGAGAAAGATAGTTGCCGGCTACCCTTGATCCTGTGACAACCGAACCAGAGGTTGTGGAAACAAACATGGGGGACAATGAGGGAGACAAAAAGAGCGAGGAAAAGGAGTTTGCTCAACTTCTATTGAAGGCAGTATAGGACTTGTCCAAGAACATTGAAGAGATGGGCCAAAGGAATAACACCGACAACAAGGGTAAGGGAGTCCAAGGGGATTTCCAATTAGGGGAAGGATCTGGCACTTCCCCCTTAATCCCAACATGCCCCTTATTCCAAACACACCCCCTAGTTCTACCATTCCCACATTCCTAACATATGGAGCTGGAGGGCAACCATAGCAGGAGGATGCGCCTTATGGGGATTATTTCTTGGAGTATTAGACCTATGGACTTGCTTTTGGGAAGGCCATCACTTTTAGGGATTTTTGTCAGTTGAAGGGCAACAATAGGTCCAAGGGACAGAGTGGAGGAGCCTACACATAGTGGGAAGACTTGTAGGGCACTATGGGGAGGTTTTTTCTCCCAACTTTCAATGGCTATTCGAAGAGTTCAGCGAAAGCATGGGTCGAAAAGATGGATGTCTATTTCCAGCTGAGTTAGATGACTGAGGGAGAGGCAATCAAGATTGCTACATTACATCTAGGAGGGGAAGCTGATGACCACATTGGGACATGCAGGAGTGATCACTTATGATGATTTCACTAGGAGGGTGTTGGAGTGGTTTGAGGAAAGATCTTAAGGATGCTTCGGGGAGCTGGCAAGCCTCAACCAAACCGGGAGTGTTGAGGCATATATTTCAGAGTTTCTGAGGGTGTTTGTGATGGTGCCGGATTTGTCGGAAACTACGAGGATCTACATGTTTATAAAGGGGCCAATAGAGCCATTACGAGGGTTAGTGGGGTCCAGTAGGCCCACTACATTACAAGATGCAGTAGGGAGAGCCAGAGACCTACAGGTTGCCCTACCTAGGGCTCGAGCACCACTACCTCCCAGACAGGGTTTCCAGGAGAAGGGAAGAGACACCAAGGCTCCACCACCAAGGCCCAATGAAGGGTGTGGGCAGTTGGACAAGGAGACTCAGAGAGATCTCTGAAGGAGGAAATTGTGTTTCACGGTTCACCTATCACTAGCTGCGGGCACCTAGCCGTGGATGTGAAACAAGCATGACCCATTATATTGAGGTCTTCTCTGATAGCGATGCAGAGGATGAGACATATTTTGAGATGGGTGGAGATGACAACGCAACACCTCAGGAGGGAGGACCACCACCACTGGTAGGGGGAGGTTCCTTTGCACCTTTCGGAGGGGTCCTTGCATCATTGCGCGGGGTACCCAAGTTTTTGACCCTAAGGATCAAAGGCACTATTCAAGGGTAGCGTGTATCAGTTCTGGTGAACAGTGGGGCTACCCATAATTTCACTGATGCCCAATTGGTTTAGAGGAGGGCTATCACAACTGAGGAGTTTGAGGGATTCTCATTTCTTGTGCCTAGGGACAGGACCATGCAGTGCACATGCTACGTGCCAGCGTTAACAGTGACCATGGGGAACTACTCCATGACAGATAAGTTCTTTATAGTGGACTTACCAAACACCAGCGTGGTGTTGGGAGTCCAGTGGCTCTATGCACTTGGTAGAGTCACGACCGATTGGAGGATGGCGAAGATGGAGTTTGTAGGGTTAGGTGGAAAGCTAGTGTTGCTACGATGAATGCACTCATACCCACCACAAATTGTTTCGGTCCACAGGATGGAGGCTGATTTGGGAAATGGGGACATCGAGTGGGTTGTGGAGTTGAGGATCTCAGAGGTTGGGGCTTGATTCAGAGATATAGGCTATTCTGGATAGGTACCTAGTAGTGTTTGGAGACATACCTCCGGATCAACCACCTGACCACGTGTTTGAGCGTAATATTGAGATGGAGCTTGGAGTACAAGCCATGATCACCACTCCTTACTGACATCCCAAGGCATATCGGGATGAGATAGAAAGGGTTATCTACGAGCTGCTAGCATTTGGGCACATCAGGCCCAGTTTCAGTCTAAAGCACTTTAAATTGTTCGTTGACGGTTGTAATGCTTAGATACATTGATGTTTCTTTAACATATTAATATATATAAAAAAATTATTCAGATAAAAGATGATTGTTACAAGGCTATGGCAATTCTCCTTTATAGGAGTTGACTGGGCATGAGTCCAAAAGGCACATCCCTTGGGATTGATGTCTATTAAAAAATAATTAAGTGTTTTATCTTAATTAAATTTATTTACTAATTTATTAATTTATTAATATGTATTTATTTATTGTCATAATATATACATTGTTGGAATTTCTAAGTTTATCCTGTTAGAAATTCTTCCTGTACTATCTGATTTATTTCTTCCTACTTGTTCAATTACTTAACAAGTTATTTACCATGTAAAAACTAAAAGTAAATACAAGTACAATATCAACACATACAGATCATCAACTAAAAGTAAACAAGCACACAAGTGACACCATTGTTTTTGGACTAATGTACCCAGAAAAATGCATTGCAGGAAAACCGGTGCAACTATTTAGAGGGTTTTATTATTATGCAGTTTCAGAATACAACCTGGGTGCCAGAAATGGCTCACCCAATAGAGAATGGCCTCAGCAGTAGTACCTCTCAGTCGAAGACAGATATTCTGGCTAAATCACTGGATGAACGATTGCACAACAACAATGCAACTTCTGCTGCTCTGCGTCACTCTGATAGGGACTGTGTCACCCTATCCGGCTCTCCAGCTCTCAGTTTGCCCCGTGAAATACTCCTAGCGCTGCTTGTAGGCCCTGTGTCAACGTCTCTGGCCCAGCGTCAGCCTCTCTGGGCTCTGCGTTAGCTTCTAGAGCCTCTGCGTCAGCCCTTGGACCCTCTGTGTCTCACATGCTGGCCCTCTTTGGCTCTGCATAGCTCCTGGATGCCTCTGCGTGGCCTCTAGTTGGCTCTGTGTCCCTCTGCCGGCTCTGCGCTAATCCTCTTGGTACTAACTCTGCGTCTCTGCTATGTATTTACTGCCCCTCAACTGCAACTCAGATCACTCACTCAATTTACTCAGCAAACCCTGCCCCAGAAAATCGAGTTCTTGATCTCTCTTGGTGTGTTCTGCAACTGACCCTTAAGCCTCCTCTTATACTTTTCTCGTTGGTCCATCAACGACTGAGTTTAAATCTCTAATCAACGACTAAGATTAGATTTGGCTTGATCCATGACTTTTGGACCCTTCTAATCCAATTTTATATTAATACCCATTAATATTTTATTTTTTTAGACTTGGGAACTCCATTAAAAATATTAATTATTTTAATATCTGCCAAACTTGTTAGAATCTGCCCAAACCATTTATGGGTCTTGGAGATCTCATGTGTTTTAGCCTCTCCACCAATTTTTGTGGCTAGAGCAGATCCGATGCTACCCTAAATCAACACACACACACGCAAATATATATATATATATATATATATATATATATATATATATATATATATATATATATATATATTTAAGTTGTTTTAGTCAATGTAAGAACCAATGTAAACCTAAAAGGGTAAAGTTAATGGCGAAATGCATGTAGAATTGGGCCAAGAGAGAGGAATGAGTTTTTTTGAATAATTATAAGTACAAAATTTGTTAAATCAAATTATTTGAAAGCATCTCTATGCTCATTATTGTATTTGTGGATGAATGAAGGAAGCATTGCATCATCTCTGTGCAATTTGGAATTAAGTGAAAAGAAAAAGTTTGTGTATTTGTATTTGTTTTGCAGGATAGATAGGAGAAATCTATGTATAAGCAAAGTGGGAATGAATTCAAGTCAAAGAATTCAAGGAAGGATTTCTACATGATTAAATCTTGTAATCTAATTATCATATCTTGTTGATGAATACCTCTAAAAAATGAATTTTTTGGGGGCAACTCACCATAACACATGTGTGCATGGGCCCCTCTTTTGCTTACACTCTCTATGTTTATGTTGGGCATTCATTTCTTGCCTTCCACGTAATCTCGAAGCCAATCACCTTAGATATTCCTTAAACAAAACTCTTTGTATCTTCCGAGCTTTAGTTCCCATGATGACATAAGGAACCATGATGAATGCCAAGTCACCTTTCACCCAAATAAAATCTCGTCAATTGTCACCACTACAAAGTTCACATATTTACTTGGAAATTTTATAAGCATGCCTATAATTTCTTATGGGATTTCAATGCCAAGATTACATGACATGTGACATCTGCAAGGCATCATATGATATAATCCTATCATATCACCACGCCATTCCATGCATTTTCTTTCCACCAACACCATTTTCAAGATAATTTGGGTATGTAGTAATTTATGTAGATTTGGAACTCTCCCTTAGTCCTAGTTATATATATCGCTCCATGTTAAAAGCCCCATGATACAAAATGCTTGAGTTCTCTTTGTATTTATTAAAATGCCACATAGGTTGGGACTTTGGCATAATTGCATGGGATTTTGAAAAATTTTGGGGCTGATATAAAATAAAACTGTTATCATCTAGCCTGCACATACAAAGAACATGATTTAAATCAGAAGTGGTAAAGAGGATAATCACAAATGTAATACAAAGCGAAGTACATTTTGATAAATTTTTATTGTTTTTATTCTTATTTCTAATGATTTTTATTTATTCCCTATTTCTTGAACATGAACTATTCTTTTTGGCTTAATGCTCGCTCTAGTTTAAATTCAATAAATTCGATGATCATAGGCATATCAACTTTGATAGAGTTGCAACTTCTTTCTATTATTTGATCTTAATCATAAAAGGAAGTTTCTTCTTAAAAAAAGTGAATTTGGAGGAAATCAAGATATCTAAGGAAAATCTTAAAAAAACCCTTCAAGATAAATTTCATACACTTATTTTCATCCTCTATTATTTTTCATTTTGATTTTAGTTTCTGTTTTGTTTTAATAATTTCCAATTTTATCTCTATTTTTATATGTCCTCATTACTTACACTGAAGGTTTTATTTTCTTGGGAAGATTGCTTAGAAATCCTTTAGTTTACTTTGCATCCCTTCTAGCTTATAGAAGCAATTGAAATGGTGATTCAAATTGCAAACAAGTTACATCAAGAAGTCTCTTTACTTTACCTTGTTTTCATTTAGAATCGTGTTCTTTGTTTTTCAAGACTTAATCATGAAACAAGATATTCATGACAAAATGACATCTTGATGTGACTTTATTAATAATTTCTCCCCAGTAAAAAAAATCCTAATCAATCACAACTTTGCAAGACATAACTTTTTAGGATCTCAACTTAAGTAAGACACACATGTTTTCTTCAAATTTGCTCCTTTGTTGAGACATATTTTCACATGATGTCTTGTCGAAGTTCTCTTTCAATCATGGCTTTTTCATTTTTCTTTTCTTTCAGGTTTGCATTTTTTTCTTCATTTACAATCTTTGTAGGGTTTGATTTCACTTTCAATTTGGATTGGATTTTTGATATTTCCAAAATCTATATGGGGAATTTTTCCTAATTACTCTATCTTTTCAATAGGATTTAATTTATCTAAAGGTAATTTTTGTCAAGTTTTCACTTTTCTTATACATTAATGGTGAACATTGATATTTGATTCAAGTGATTTAAGTTCACCTTTATAAAGGAATGTATTTCCTGCAGTCTTTTTTTTTAATCCCTCCCATGCGCCCTCCACACTTAAAACCTCTACATTGGTAAATGAAGAGAAAACTAGTGGGGTCAAACTTAGCTAGTATCACATCAATTTATTTAAGTAGAAAACCTCTTGTACCACCCCACTATCTTCGCCCAATTGCTAAAAGAAGTTCTCCAAATATGCTAATCAAAAGGGTGGCACATAAAAGAGTCAAAAGCACATATTTGTGGAAAGTGTATGTAAATTCCTTGGAGCATTGAACAGGCTTGCTCGTAGCAGGCCAATGCATACATGGTATCAAGACAACTTCATTAGAGGATTAAACAATCCTATTGGCAATGCAACAATGTTGGGAAAATGTGGTAATTTCATATTTAATAGACGCATAATAATCATAAAATAACCTCCTAGATAACTTTGTTATTTGATTGTATATGATTTATTATTTTATTTGAAAATGATCAAAACGATGAGGGATTCTTGGAGCTCTACAAACCTGATGATCTCGCAGCCATGAGGTAGGCAGCACGGAAAACCTCGAAAACAAGCAGATAGGCACAGAAAACGAAGCAGACAGGAGGCACAAAAATGACATAGGAATCCAAGAGGGGAGAGATCCCCTCCTACAAAGATGCAACAGTGGGTGAGGGAACAAGCAATAGTAAACTGGAGGACGAGAAAAGGACACCAGGACCAGTCCTTGGAGCAAGATGGCAGGCAGGGATCAAAGGAAAATGCCTACCATGTGCAACAGAAATACCAAATTTGTTATCCCTATAAGAAAACTCAAGCGTTACAGAAGTTTCATGAAAGACCATGCATTAATATGCAAGTTTATTGGTGTTTGGCCATCTGAGAAAGCCCTAACAATATGGATCCAGCAGAAATGGCAGCCACGTGGCCACATAGAGCTGAAGCTAAGCGCACACGGATTCTTTATGGTAATCTTCTCAAACCTGCAAGACAAATAAAAACTATTTGAAAATGGTCCATATTTCCATAATAATGCAAGTTTATTTATGAGGTATTGGGAGGAATGCTACAACCCAGACAAAGAGAAATTCCTAGCAGCCCCCGTATGGGTCAGACTGTTTGGGTTACCCATGGATTTTTGGGACCCAGAGATCCTAGAAGGAATAGGAAACACCATAGGTAGCTTTTTTAAAATAGCGGAATCAACTAAGAAAGGAAGATATACCTCCGATGCAAGAATCTGCGTATACATGAACATTACAAACCCCATACCAGGATCAGTAGAACTAGAATACCACAAAGAGGTGTAGCAATAGGCTTTAGACTATGAACACATACCTTTTAGATGCAAAAAATGCCATGAATATGGGCACCTCTACAAGGAATGGCCCTTAAATGTCGAGGAGGAAGAAAGAAATACTAAGCAACAGAGGAAAAACACAGAAGATAATGAAGGGTTTCAAGAGATCAAAACCAGGAAAAGACCTGCAAAGGAAACCCATAAGGAAGGAAGAAAATAATAGCCAGCTAAAGAAAATGAGGTGAACAGGTTCGAAATCCTGCATGTAGAAGAAGAATAGGAAGAAACTCGAGTCATGGACTACTAAGAGGAAAAAGAACAAGAAGGCAGAATAAATCAAGAAACAAATAGCACTAAATAGAAAGCCCAAAGAGAAACAGGGGAAAAGGGAAGAAAAGAAAAGGAGGATAAACAGGTAAATGAAGTAATGGAAACAGATATTAGTAAAGGGGAAGACTCAACAACAGAAGAAGAAATTCTGAGGAAACTATTGGACAAGTGGAGAAATCTGGATGAGAGGTTTATCCCAGAAGAGGATAAAAAATTATACAAGGAAATCTTCCAAAAATATAAAGAAAAATAAGAGCAAGGAACCACAGGCATAAATGAACAATTAGGAATACAACCTGAAAATAGCCAAGAACAACAAAGTAGAGGAAGAGGAGGGAAAAAAAGAGGAAGAAAGAATCTCCAGGAGTCAATACAAGTAATGGAGAGATGATAGTTAATACGGGAAAAGGAGTACCGCTCTCAGCGGTCTTTCACCAAACCACCCCACCTACTCAATGATAATTACATCATGGAATATTAGGGGGCTTAACAACAAGGGTAAGCAAAGGTACCTTGCAAAAAGGAGTAAAAGAGAAAAACCCTAAATCATGTTTCTTCAAGAAACAAAAATAACGAGCGGGGGAATCGAGGAGATTCTTAAAAAAATCAAGCCCACTTATGAATGCATGACACTTGATGCAAAAGGGAGTGCAGGGGGCATTGCAATCTTTTGGAACCCCACGGAAGTTATTGTAGACCATTGGATAGGAATGAAGAGGATCCTCTTAGGGATATTCAGAATGATAAGGCAGAAAGAATGGTTCTTAGTATCGACGATTTATAGGCCTCGTATATCGGTGGAAAGAGAGGCCTTCCTAACACATCTACAATGGTTGGGAAGCCTGCACATAGAAAAACTATGGGTGATAGCAGAATATTTCAATATGATCACTTCTATCGAGGAAAAGAAGGGAGGACTGCAACGGGAAGATTCGGACATGGAAAGATTCAGGGAAAACCCAAGTAGCCCTAAAAATGATTGATATAAACACCATTAATGGAAAATATACTTGGAATCACAGAAGAGGAGGCAGCAGGCAGATAGCCTCCAAATTGGATAGGTTCCTAGCAATGGAACATTTTCTTGGGAAAGATATATTCTATGAAGCAACTATCCTACCATGCCAAGAATCAGACCACTAGCCAATAAAGCTCGAAATTGCCATGAACAATCAAAACCAAAATAGACCATTCAAGTTTGAAGCCTTTTGACTGTGAGACCCAACCCTCATGGAAAAAATGGAAAACTGGTGGCAGAGCAATGAAGAGGAAATGAAAGGAAAAAACAAGATGCACACACTCCAATTAAGATTAAAAGAGTTAAAGGGAAAAATTAAGAACTTGAACAGATAAGAATTTGGTAACATTCAAAAGGAACAAGAAAAGTTGCAAACAGACATGAAAAGGATACATCAGAAAATAATAGAAGAAGGGAGAACAGAGGAGCTAGCGCAGGAAGAAGGAGGGGTGCTAACCAGACTGGAGGAAAGAAGAAAACAGGAGGAAATTATATGTAGACAAAATTCAAGAGTACAATGGCTGAAAGAGGGGGAAAGGAACACAAAATTCTTCCACAGAGCCACGTATCAACATAGGCAGTAGAATAGAATTTTCTCCCTAAAAAATACCCAAGGCAACAGGGTAACTCAGAAAGAGGAAATGGAAAAACTACTAATACAGCACTTCAAAGGCATATTGATGGAGACGCAAAGCAATAGAGAAGAGGAGATAGAAAAAATAAGTCAATACACTCCTAAAAAGGTAAACAGGGAGCAAAACATGGCCCTCCTAAGGGTAATCACTGAGAAAGAGGTAGAGGTTACAGTGAAGAAAATGGCTAGAACAAAGCCCCAGGCCCGGATGGATTTACAGCAGAGTTCTTCCAAGAAACATGGAGCTTTATGAAAAAAAAATTGTAAATGCAGTGGAAGAATCAAGATGTAATAAAATAATGCACCGAGCATGGAATGCAAATTTTCTAGCATTAATACCAAAGGTCGAAAAGGCTGATGAACCCCATGGCTTCAGACCAATAGCCTTATGCAATGTAATTTATAAAATTATTGCCACCATAATGGTAAGAAGATTACAACCAATACTTCCATAACTGATAGCAAAATAACAAACAAGGTTTCTGAAAGGGAGACAGATAGTGGATGGGATCATAGTCGCTCAAGAGGCGATTCATTCATTGAAGAATTTGAGAAACAAAGGAATGATGATCAAACTCGACTTAGCAAAAGCCTACGACAAACTCAGCTAGGAATACCTCCATAGAATCCTAAAAGCATATGGTTTTGATGACAGATGGACATAATGGATAATGTCAATGATATCCACTCCAAGCATGTCCATACTGCTTAATGGAACACCAACAGAAACCTTCAAGCCATCTCGTGGGTTTACATAGGGAGACCCACTGTCACTGTTCCTATTTATAATAGCAGCAGATGGTTTAGGAAGATTAATAAAAGCAAGAGTAAGCAGTGGAGAACTTAAAGGTATCAGATTATGGGGGGAAGAATTAACCATTACATATCAACAATTTGTAGATGATGTAATGATGTACAGTCAAGCGAATCTTAAGGAAGCAAAGAAACTAGTGGAAATCCTTGAATAATTCACAAATGCATCAGGAACGGAGATAAATAAGGATAAAATAGAAATATTCTTCTTTAATACCCCAATGTTGGCTCAAGCATTCTTAGCCAGAACAATGGGGTTCAGAATTGGAAAGCTCCCAACTAAATAACTGAGAGCACAACTAAGTGACAAGCAGAACAGAATAGTGAATTGGAAAGACTTGATAGGAAAAATTCAAAAAAGAAAGGACAATTGGACGTTCAGAATGCTAAATATATCGAGTTGCCTCATCCTCCTGAAGTCATTCCTCCAAGCTAAGCCAATATATCAAATGGCCAGTCAAGCAATTCCTAAAACCATATGTCAGAAAATGGTGGAAAGTTCAAAAATTTTATATGGCAAGGAACAAGCAAAAAAAAAAAGTGGGCTTTGCTCTCATGGACATGGCTAAGCAAATCTGTCACAAAAGGGGGCTTAGGTCTGAGAGACCCTTACATATTAAACCAAGTCATGGGTGAAAAATTATGGTGGAGGTGGATTCAAGGAGGGGAAGACCTATGGAAATCATTATGGGAAAAGAAATACGAGATGGCAAGGTCAACTGAAGGTAAACTCCAAAACCAATCAGAAAAGAAAGGTTCAGCCATCTGGAACCTCACAAGTCTAAATAGGGACCTGATAAGAGAACATAGTTTTGGGGAAATTAGGGAGGGCGACAAAGAAAACTTTTGGCACGAGGCGTGGCAGCAAAGAGGAACCCTCAATCAGGAACCTCAACTCCAAGACATTCAGCAGTACACCACCCAAATGTTAGGAAGATGCAGTCAAAAATTACTGGTTACCAAAATAGGATGGTTACTGGAGAAAATGGAAAATGAAGAACAACTGGCACGAAGCACCAAAAACATAACAATGGATAAATTACCAAAATGAAATGGAAACAAGAAAAATTGCAGTCAAAGAAGGACCAGATATAATAAGGTGGGGTAAATGCATAAAAAGAATGTTTACTATCTTAGAAGGATATCATATAAAGGCTGGAAGAACCAGAAACCCAGACATAAAAAAATGGGATAGAATCTGGCAGTTAAAAACTTGGCCAAAAGTGGTGCTTTTTACCTGGATATTGTTGCACAGGCGTGCCTTAACCTGGGACCAACTGAGAAGGAAGGGGACGCATGGACCCTCGTGTTGTGCTCTATGCCAGAATGGAGAAGAAACCATGGAGCACATTGCAAATTCCTGTAGCGTTAGCAACAACCTATGGAAAAACCACCATCAACTCTTTGATATTAATAACAGGAACACAGGTAGCATAAGAACAACAATAGAGAAATGGAGCAGTAAGTCCTACTGCAACACAATATTGAATCGAGCTTCGAATCTGTCCATCGGATTCCTCCTGTGGAACCTATGGAAGGCAAGAAACCGGGTGATATTCAAGGAAGATGAAAAGGCCAAAGAAGAAATATGAAGCCAAACCATGAAAAACATAAGAGAAATAGTAATCCTCGAAAATTGGAATAAGGAAGACTGGAAGACGAAAGCAACAAAGACCTGCATTATGAATGCCTACAAATCAAAGTAAATAACACAAACATGATAGGAAGGGAACACAAGGCAGGCAATGCAAGAGCCAAAGAATGCTATAGGAACCCACCACAGGGATTCACTAAGCTAAACTTTGATGGCACGGCAAAAGGCAACCCAGGGGAGGCAGGAATACGAGGGATATTCAGAAATGACGAAGGGGAGATCAGACGGGTTTTCGCAATGGACTATGGAATTTCCACCACAACGAAGCAGAATTCCACGCGCTGAACAGGGGATTAGAAATTGCAGTCAAGGAAGGATACCAAAGCCTGCAGATAGAATGCGACTCGATGCTAGTGATAGAAACAATTAAGCAACTATAGCAGGGAGTACCAGCCGAAAAAACTGAGTAAAATTTGGCGGACGGCATGGGTAGTAACCGAAATAAGCCAGCAATTGAGGAAGGTAGCATACACCATACCGTCCCATGTGAAGCAGAAAGGTAACGCTCCAGCAGACCTCCTTGCGAATTGGGATGTCAGAAAAGAGAGCAGTAATTGGACGTGAGTGCAGAAGAGCTCCACCAGAAAGAGGAAATGGGACAATTGATTTAGGCAGTAGAAAAAGATAAGCGCCAAAGCGTGCATCCAGAGAATTCGCTCGGAGTTGACGAGAGTGACGAAGGACAAGGGCAGATGCAAGCGGGACAGAACAAGTCAGAAATGGAACAGCAAAGGACGCACGCAAGGATGAAACTGAGTAGGATGATGGAGGGGGGTAGAGGAAGGACAAGCCTGGAGAGATCATGGGTAGAGATGGAAAGGAATCGAAGAGAAGAGGGCCAAACAGCAAATCCGAGGATGGGCAGCAAACCAGTTCCAAGTGGCAGAGCGGAGTTAGCGACTGGACGGCAAGAGCAGCCGGGAGAGGAAAGAAATAAATGAACGACAACAGATAGGATAGGTGGGCAGCATCCTAAGGCAGGTGGGAAGGGAGGCATGCCAAGGGAGGAAAGCTAGCAGCAAAATTACGATGGGAAAATGACAAAGCGATAAAGCCTAAGCAAAAGGAAAAACAGGCACTTTGCATGCGGACGAGCAAGGAGAAAGGTGGCGAAATCAAAAGAGCAGACAGCAAGTGGGAGCCGAAGGTGGAAACAAAGCACAGTAAAAGGATATGTGACACTTCCTTTCCCACCCTATGAAGAAATAACCAGTCTAAAACATAGAGTAGGAATGAAGAATGTTATGCAGATCTGAGTTGAAAATAGAAATTACGGTAGAAATCATAGAGATAAGAAATAATTTTACAGTGAAGATCCCTGGGGGCCAAGGCTGGAGAGAAAGATAAAAGGAAGGGTAAGGCGAGGGAGAGAAAGGGCTCGCAGGGCCCAAATCCACAGGACCCCCACAGTAGAATCAAAGCCCTGGTAAATAACAGTCCAAGAAGATTGCATGCCGTGTTGAATAATGACAGAGGGGATGGGAAAATCCAAAAACCAGGGAGGAATGAGTGGTACCTCATGGTGAGGGGCGAAACTGTAATTAGCCATAATTTGGCTAACAGTACTGAGAAAACCATAACTAGGAAAGGGGCATGAAACCCAATTCGCGTGAGGAGCGAACTCTTGAGAAAGACTGATCACTCGACTTAGGAAGGGGATTTTAGCATGCATAGCGCAAGTCGGGGTAAACACAGGTACCCCAAAACCAAAAGAACCAGAGAGGCCATAGTATTGCCTAAAAGGGAAGGAAACCAGAGGGTGTATCCTCAGTGGGTGGGAAAATGTACGAGCAAAATCAAGAAGAGGGGGGATATAAATTCCCAGGATAAAAATGGAAACATAATTGATAAGACTAACAATTGTGCTTATTCTGTGATAGGTCTTGCCCCAGAACAGGGCGCAATTGCAAACCAGAAGGAAAAGCTATAGGCAAAGAGAGCTAAGGATTGGAAGAAAAGAAGAATGGCTCTTAGGCGTAGCAAGGGGATGGTTAAAAAAGAAGGAGGCACCATCAATGTAGGGAAGAAAAGGGGGAGGAAGCATGACGAAGAGCAAATGAAGAAAATCATAGACTCCTACATGGAGGGCAACCCGAAGGAGGTTAGAGATCAAATCTGGAGGTGGGAGATAGATTTGAGAAATAACCTCAGGGGAAGAGACTTACCCATGGAAGAATGGGAAGTAATGTTGTAGGACCCGGGAACTTCAAATGGCAGGCAATCGCTCTTCAAAAAGACCCTGCAACAATATTGGATCATGAAACACGTCGTAGCTCGAGCCATGACTCTCCACCAGGAACACATGGAAGGGGAAGTTCTAGAAAAGCAAGAAAGGAGTAAGGAGCCAGACCCTGTCCGGGCGGAAATACTGAAACATCTGGCGACAATACAGATCCAAACCTACAGGAATAATCTCACATTGGGCCGGATTGAGTAGACTCTGTCAAAGATAAAGTGGAAACTGTCACAGGGATGTGAGCTTCCAGGTTCTGATGCGAAGGCCTCAGTATAGATAGCATCCTCTGATGAGGATTAGTCTTGGTTTAAAGTCTGTGTTTTTATCTTTGAACGTTTTTAGATGTAGAAAATAAGTAATTTTGTTATGCTCTGTAAAGACGATAGGGATACAATCTCGAGAAGCAGGTGGTTTTTGATGAACTTATTCAAATTTTGGAGTGGGTATAATGCTGACCGGTGGTCACCTAGTTTCCTTCGCGCAGGTGACTAGCCGGGAGACATGGTTGTAAAAAAAATTCTTCAAAAGTAAATACAGAGAACTCTACAATGTTTATAAAAAAACGGTGTTATCCGATTGTAGAGAGAAAATCTAAAAATAATAATTATTCCTTATATTTGGATTCATTGTTTTAGAAATGGGGCATTCAAATACTTTCATCTTTAAGAGCTTATCTTACTTTGATTGTGTCTTATGTGGGACCTTTAGGAATGATACAATATACGAGAATGTTTTGAAAGCTTTTATTTCAACCATGGTAAAATTTAATCTATTATTCTAATTCAGAGATAATTGTTTCATCATCCCCGTGTGTTGCCGATTATTGTGGCCACAACACCCCCATGATTTTTTAAATGTCTTTGACTGCTTTATTTTGCAAGATTTTCACTTTGCTTAGATTTCCCTTTTGACTCCATTGCTTTTGTTTTGATGCTAGATTTCCAACGATTCAAGTTTCATCTCATTTTGACTTACAATTTGGAAGATATCCTTATTCAAAATCTGGTTAATTTCATTGCTGAGGCATTAAAAATATGTGGAGGATGCTTAATTATACCCAACATTTCGAGTGGGCATTCCACCCATCATCAAGGACTTTGAGAACTATGGAAATATACATTCTCTCAATATGGATCACAGAAGCCTCAATTCAACAATATAATTTATCTAATTTATTTATTTAATTGATTTTAATTAATTAAATTAATATAGCTTAGTTAATTAAATTAATTTAATTTAATAAGGTTAATAAAAATTAATTAGTTTATTTAATTTAGCTAATTGTACTAATTTTTTACTTTGAAAATATCATTTTTTATTATTTAATTAATTATTAATTTAATATTAAAAAAACCATTCGATTCAAGCACTTCATATATATATATAACATTAGTGGGAATATTCCCCATCCTATGAAGTTTTTTTATTGTGCTCTTTCGAAAGCGTCGAAGGATACTTGGGCTGACATGACATATGCGTTGAGTGGGAGGCTTCCAAAGGAAAGCCTATGTATCACATGTTAAAAGGGGCTTTCATATAATGGTTTTATAACATAAAGAGTGGAGGGGACCACTCTCCACTTCCTCAGGCCCCTCTCCCCTCTCCCACTTAAGACCTTCCTCTCCATGTATACTACATTCACCATAGGTTTTATTGTCCCTCATTTGTTTTAATTATTTTTTATAAAAAATGTTTTTGTTTTTATTTTTTGTTTTTATTTTATTTTAAATATAATTTAACTCAATTAAAAATTATTTTGTATTTTTTAATTTTTAATTTATTAAACTAAAAAAAATACAAAAACAAAACATACTTAGCAGTAGGTAATTTCGAACAGGGTAATATTTTGGAACCCACACTTGGCAGGTAATATTTTATGTTTTACTCAACCAAATTAAGCAAATGAGAGCTCGTTGAAAATGTACTTTTAAGGAGAAGGATGTCGAGGTTCTTGTTTGACTAAATTGGGTCATTAACTACTCCAAAAAATTAGTATAAGTTACAGCCTTGATTTTGCAACAAAATTAGTTTTCTAAGATTGTTTTGGAACGTTTTGGTTTTCGTGAAGTTTTTTTTTGCAAATTCATTCGAGATTACATTCTTTTTCCAGAGAAATATCTACAAGGGTCAATAGAAGCATATATCTTCTTTTATTTAATTTATTAATTTTATAATAATTTACAAATTTGTTTTGACAATTTTGTATTTTCAATTTTGTGTACAAATTTGATTTGTTTTTGAATGATTTCTTGCAAAGCTTGTTCGAGAGGATGAGGCACAAGAGTCTTGGAGAAATAGGATTGCACTAGAAAGAAGAAAAGATGGATTTTTTCCACCTAAAATCAAAGATCTTGGTCATCTTGTAGCAACTCTCATTTTTTATGATTTCATTTTGTAATTATAAATAAGTTTTGGAGGAAGGGTTCGGGGTTCCTCTTTTTTGCAAATAAGAGACTCTTTGCACTTATGTAAGGAAGATTTTTGTCGTAGGTTGAGAGGAATAGTCAGATCTGAGCTTTGGGGGTTTTCTTTTCAAAATCCAATCTTTGTTGTAGAATAAAATCTTGTACTATTTGAGCTATTTTCTTTGCTAGCAGAGCTAATGATCATGAGAGGATTGTTTGAGTAATTCACTATAAGGATAGAGCACGAAATCCAAATTTAATATTGTATTTTTAGGTACTTTTATTTGTTAATAGAATATTAATTTTTATGGCAGATTGGCGTCAGTAATTCCATGTTTTACACTATTGTTAAATATGTTATTTTTTGTGTATTGGATCAGCTTCCTAGTTTAATAATTGCACATATCAATCATTTAAATTTAGTTTTCTCTTACATTAAATGAATTTTTTATTAACTTTTTACTCAAAAATTTATCATTATAAATTATTTAATTGTTATTGAAATTGTGTGAACTATTTCCAAGTTTTAATGAGCCATCTTTCATTGTTTTAAATATCTAAATGGAACATGGGATGCACTTATAATACCAATTGTTAAAACTAATTCAGGAGCTTAATTTTTATCATGTTAAATCCCCATTATTATTGAATCCTTGCACTTGGTATTTGATAGTTATCTCCTAAGTATCGAGTTAGAGTAGTTCTCTTATTTTTCTGCATTACATTTAGATTTAGAGTTAGATTAATCAATTGCATTTTTAGAAGTCTCCTTTCACAAGAGAAACTTCATTGGTGGTTTTGATAAGCCCTTGTGTTAGCTTAAGATTGCTTTCTTGCAATTGCACTGCAAGAGGGTAAGTCTTTATGATATCCCTTATCTTAATATTTTTATTGTAAATAAATGTGCATGGGCTTTGTTTGACTTAAATATACTACGTTGATATACATTTAATTAGCATCAACTTAGGTAATAATATGTTTATGTAAAGTTGTGAGTATGTTTTTATTTTACAAATAAAAAAATGGAAACAAAAATTGGGAAATTAATGGTTGAGTACAAATGGTTGAAAGAGGGGAAAAAGAGGTTGTGATTTTGTTTTGGAAATTAATATTATCCATCAACAAGTCCTAGGCATCTAATCTAGGTGATTAAATTAATTCAAAAAATTATGTTATTAGCCAATTAAATGT
>Ga0115848_100300_pt1 | contig 18010 bp, 19 predicted proteins | sample InSIn3gowninarea_FD_83862 | JGI IMG/M metagenome (GOLD analysis project Ga0115848, IMG submission 83862) | reverse complement strand
TTTCCCACTATTGGGGCTAGTGACGTACATTGTAAAATGTGTCTTGGAATTTTTCTTATAACAAGAGCCTTTAAGGCCAACACGTTCTTCATGCATTGACTATGAATTTTTGTAAGACTATTTTGTGGACGTTTGTATTTCATTTTTTCTTTCACGTGTACTAAGATAGTTGAACTATTTTAGTTATTTTCATGCTTGCCTTATTGAGAATGTGTTGTAATGGTTGTTATTGTTGTCCCATCCTTGTGGACTATTCCATGGGATATTAGATAGATCTTTCCATGTTTGTTGATTGTAACGACCACTACATCTGTTGTGGACTATTCTGCTAGATGTTAGACAAATATTTATGGTTCATGTGTCTCTTCTTAGGTGGTACTATTACCTCTCACTTAGAGGCTCACTTTTCTCCCCCCTTTGTAGTAGAAGAACCTTGACATAGTTGCAATTGCACACTCACCAGGCACACATCCCTTGATTTTCAAGGACACCATTACATCCCTCCCTTGTGCTTACAGCTAGAGCCAAGGCAAATCTTTAAGGATTTGGAAATCGAGCCTTCATACCCGAATGGAACTCCTACACCAAATGATGTGAGGTTTAATTGGGACTTCATACCGAGAAGATCCCATGAATGTTGGCGGGTCCAACACCATCAAAATTTCTGACACTAGAATGAGGGAAGCCAATATTTAATGGCTGATAAACCCACCGACCCCATCATTATTTCTTATGGTCAAGGAAGCAACGACCGTTACACCTCCCCTATTCATGCTTTTGAAGTTGGTGACTCTTCTCAGCCTAGGCCTGAATGTGAAATTCCATATGATCAGCTTCGGGTTGTCCACCCTATAACCCGTCAATTTACAAAATCTATTAGGTTGATTCCAGGAGTAATCAGTCTTCCATATTCTCGAAAGAAGAATAAGACCACTTCCATAGGGATAGTAGTTTCTACTCTTGAAGAAGCGGTTCTCTGCACTCTTGAAGAATTAGCAGACTCCATGGAAAAATAAGAAGAGCCTCCACTCTTTTATGGTGGTGACAGAGACAACATTCTACTCTCGAACGCATTTTTCGTCGGGACAGATGGAGAAGAAGAAGAGGAAGAAGAGCCATCAGATAACCAAAAATTGATCAATGAAAACAAATAAGAAGAATTGGAAAACCAAAATCTAGACTGGATGAATTAGGGCCCACTCGCACTTCCGAGCGTCCTGCACAAAATTCCCAGACATTCGAAGAAGATTTTAATGAAGTATGACCCTGATAAGACAATAAAGGCTGAAGACCATTTGGACAACTTTTACCTACATTTGAAAAAGTTTGAGGTACATTATGATGATGTTTCATGTATACTTTCCCCATGTACCTTGGATGGTACAATAGTTGTATGATATCACAACCTTCCTCCAAACTCCATCCAATATTGGAGGGGGTTCAAGAATATCTTCCTTGAAATATTTGTTGATAACAAGAACCCCTCCATGTTATTGAAAGAGTTGGGTAATCTTAAGAGGGAGAAACAGGAAAAAGTGAAATATTTCAACCAGAGGTTCAATCGTATCTTGAATAAATTTCTAGAAAACACAAAATCTCATGAATCCATCACCATAGATTACTATACCTCTTCCTTTATAGCAAGCATTGCGAAGTTTGTGAAGCGAACTGCGAAATAGACATTGACAAAAAATTATGAAGAGGCTATTGCTGTCACGAAGGACTCCAAGGACACAGGTAAGGACTTGGCTCATGATCTTTGTCCGTTCAAACATTGAGATGTTGGCACAAACCTTCTTCATATCATCGATAATGTTATAATCTACATCAGGAAGACTAGTAGAGGTGTCTGGGGATGGAACTTGTTTTTTGGTTTCCGAAGTGATGGTCCTATCCTTACTATTGTCGAAAACACTTTTCGTTGAGACTACATTCCCGGACTTGCTCTGAGTATTCTGCATTGAGTTAGCTAGTGGGTTGATTTTTCTTAATAAATTTTCTTTAAATTTCTACTTCATAAAATCAGTTGTAGTGGTTGGCCCTTGGCTTCTTAGGTTGTACCGGTTGGTCTACTTCTGGGTTGGACAATCACTCAGAGGCTTCTTATCGGTAGTACTCTTTTGGGATATGAGTATATAGTTAAACATTTTTATTGCATGCCCAACACTTGGAACATCAGTGGCAGTAACTTCTTCCTTTTATTCAATAGGCTCATTCTCCTCTCCATCCGTTACTGGATAAACATGTTGTGTAGAAACCATTCTCATAGATTGGTTCCATTGTGGGAACGTCTTTTTTGAATGATGTTCTTGATGAAAGGTGTAATATTGATCTGTGCCCATCTTCTCAATGTTCAGGACGACATTGGAACTATGCGCAGACATTGTCAGTTGTTTGCCACTACTGCTAGAAGATACAATCCTTCTAAATAGGTTAAACCTAGGAATATTTCTTCTCACGGTGGTCTCACTTTTCCTTTGTTTGATTTTTTCCATTTCATTGGTCAGATACTTGGTAAGACAAGTCAAGCTTTCAAGATCAATTGGTTATTTCTCTTTAGCCATGTTCACAAAGGCCTAAGACCTCTTAGCCATGTCCTTCTTTGACTTTGTGGTGTTGTTCTTTTCTTGCGGCTTCGACAGGTTGTCTTGGGTCACCCTGCCTTGGCTTTGTCCTTTGTTCTTCGGATTCGTAGATCCAAAGTCTCGCTTATTTTTTTAAAACTTCTGCTTAATCTTGATAACGTATCGGTATGTCATACTGGGCGAGTAGATGTCTAGGAACTCCACCTTGTCATGGATGTACTTGTGTAGGTAGCCGCAGTATTTGAGTACCAAATGCTGCTCAAAATCCTTGATACCCAACTTCGTGTGAAGGGTATGAAAAAAATTGGTAAACTTTGGCACATCTTGGTCCCTTCCCTGCCACAACCTGGTCCACTTTATGTATTTGTCCTCGTAGTTCCTGACAGGGTAGTACTTCTCCTTGATGGTGTTCCGGAATGAATTCCAAGTGGTAGCACCTGAAAATAGTGAGTTTTTACTTTCATCCTTCTGCTCGTAGTAGGTTTCCCACTAGTCCTTGAGGTGGGGGGCTGCTTTGAGAAGAGCGAAAGTAATCTTTTACCAGCAGGAAAAATCATGAACAGAAAAATACCCTTCTAGTAGATTTAGCCATTTATCTATGACCTCTGCATTTATCTGACCCTCAAATATGGGGATTTCAAATTTAACTTGTACCTTAAAGGGTGTGGCATTTCTAGAGTAGTTATTAGATGCGTCGCCCCTGTGTAGCCGCTGAAGGATTTGGGAAAATTTGTCCATCATCACGTTACTTTGTCACTCAAGGGCTTCTTCAAGCAATATTTTAATCGGATCTCCTGCCCCCTCATCTTTTTTTTCATCCACCATGGGAGGCCATCGAGATTTGCAAGGCTAGCCTTGCAAAGGTTTGACCAGTTCTAGCCCTAACTCCTTATATCCCAACCTCGTTGGGGACATGCAAAGAAAAATAGAGAACCAGCAGACCCCTCTTATACCACTGATATGAATTTAAACAAGAACGCAAAAAATTATAAATATAACCATAAATATAGAGATGCAATAGAAATAACACTTCCTTTGATTAATATCAAATAATGAAAAATGCTTACAAATAGTATGGAAATGAGACTAGCTCGGGCGATGATAGCTTATCTCTGAGAAGAGATGTGGTGGCTACATGCCTCTGAACTGCATTATAGTGAGGCTCAAGGGCCTTTTTATTATTAAACAATAAGAGGAAACCCTAAACAACCAAAACCCTAACTTGAGGAGATGTAACACCAAGAGTGTATGGGCCTTGTTGGGGTTAGTTGGGCAGCCAACTTCTCGGGGTCGTGACTTGGACATATTATCTTTGTTTGACATGCATGATACCCTGTTAGAAATATCTCTCCGAGGAATACGACAAAAAAATGACTTATTAGAAGTTGTTGGTAGTAGATTGCCAAAAAAACGTCGTTTAGAGCCTCAAAACGACTTTGGAATTTTAGGACCTGAAAAACTGCTAAAAATTGTAAACTGTGCTACAATTAAGAGAATTGGAAAAATTGAAAGAAACAATGGTGGGGGTCCAAGTGGAATTGGCAGGTGGCCACCAATATCCACCTGGAACAATGTGAGCATTTAACATATTTATAAATTTGGTTCTAAAATTCTCCCATGAATTCTAAAACAAGAATCTCATCCTCAACATAGTTTATCCTCCTAGGTGCCGGAGTTGAAGAAGATGGCTGATTTACCACGACATACTCATATCGCTTCTACATAGGAAAGCTCATATGGAACAAAGTCAAATCACCACATTCAATCCACATTCTCTCACCTATACACATTTTCTTCTAAAAAAACTCTTCTAGCTCCCTTCTGCACAATATTAATGAAAAACAATCATGCACTGTATGAGTTAGTGACATTTCTTTTGGCAAAATTCCTGGAATGTGTCATAATAAAGCTAGAATCCAATGTGACATTGACAACAACACATGTCACAAATCATATTAGGCCTAATAAACAATGGTTTCAATTTATGAAACATCTTTATGATATCTTGACATGGGGATCGCTTTCCTGAAATTCCTTGATTTGTGCAACTTTTGTAATTCTACAATGTGATTAGCATGATCTACATACTCACCTTTAGATAAGTGATGTTATACAACATGTTTTCTATCTGGAATAGCATAGGAATGCATCTCCTAAAATTTACCACAAATGGTTTGATTCCTATTTTAAGTTTATCTCTGTAGGGTTGTGTGGTGATAAGAGCCCAACAAGCAACTTCATCATTTTCGTTTACTTGAACCTTGAATTTGGTATGCTTATGCAATGTTTCTCTCAAGGAATGGAACAATTTTGACATTATTCCCAACTTTTATTGTCTTGATGTACTTGGTGCAATAATAGAAGTTGTAATTTCCCTATGACAGCTTAAACATCAGGTTTTCTTCAATTTCCAAACATCGATAATGCCTTTGATATATTTCAGTGGCATTCATACGTGTCTTCCTGCTTTTAGCATCTTGGATACCTAAAATATTTGTGGCGTGTTTTAGTTTCTCATGTTTGATCAACCCATTACAAAAAATTTGAGGCCTAAAATGGGCCTCCTAAGGAATGTTATAAAATAATAGTGGAAATAATAAAGTAAGATTAGATTACATCATTAAGTTTTTTTTCAACTTATCTCCCTATGATTTTACTCAAATTTTGAGCGGGAGCACTCATTGGATGTGAAATTTAATTTTGCATCCAAGGAGCACCCATATTGCATACTTTTGATGGACCCTACTACATGGGAAATGTGGAATGGATGAAAAGTTGTGATTGCAATCACATTTTTTCATGTATTTCACATTTTTCATGTTGTAGGTTCCATCAAAAGTATGCAACATGACTACTCCTTGGATGAAAAATTAAATTCCACATCCAATGAGTGCTCCTGCTCAAAAATTGAGTAAAATCATAGGGAGATAAGTTGAAAATATGAGTTGAAAAAGTAGTTTTTAAATTTTTTTATTTTTATCTTTTTACCCTTTTACTCCAAAAATGGTGAATCATCCCCCATGGTTGACATCATCATATTGAATGTTATTGGTTCTTATAAATTTTATTATTGATGTACCTTTTTGTTTTAAGGCCCATTTTTTACCTCAAAATTTCTCTAATGCTTGTAGTATTTGAGCTTGTACAACAACTAAATGTTTCTCAAAAATATTGTCGAATGATGTTACTGACATGTTACCTAATAGTGTGATCAAGGGTAGACTCCCCAAGGTCCTACCTTATGCTTTCTTCCAAATTTTCTGCAAATCTTTGACCCCATTCTGAACCATTGCATCTCCTTATTATCCTATCAACTTGAGAGGGCACAACCTACTCTTCTGGTGGTTGATCAATTGGATAGGGCACATCTTGTTCCTCTAATGGTTGATCAAATTGATAGGGAACATTTTGTTCCTCTAGTGTTTAACCAACTTGATAGGAAAATCTTGTTCCTCATGTGGTTGTTCAATTTCCACCCCTGCATAGTGAAATACAAAATACAAAAGCAAGTGAATCATAAGTATTTAATAATATATACACATGTTTATTTAAGAAATCACCATAGGTGGAAGGTCATGATATGATTGGCAAGTTATTCCCCTTGTTTTCCTTCGAATTTATGGATATCTAATGGCATAGGGGGGCATTGTTTATTAGGATAAATGGGATTATTTGTGAGTTTCATCGTATCTAAGAGATTTAAGTGACAATCGATAGTTTGTTGGTGTTAGCCATGATTTAATGACAAGTTATGTTGGTGTTGGTGTTGGTATTAGTATTAGTACCCTGCAGGGTGGGGTTGGTTGGATTACCCTACGAGGCAATATTTATATTGCCCTAAGGGATGGTGGTGGGGGGCGCTTTTGAGAGGAATTAGATCCCAATAAAGTGGCTCCAATAATGAATGTTCCAAACAAGGTGACTTGGTCTTGTCTTTTGCACCAAAATGGTGAGAGACCAAGCACTCCTCCGGGTAATGGTGGGAGATCTTGTAGGTGCCTAGAGTGATAGGTAACCCTTGGGTCCCTTATGGTACCCTAGCAAGTGTGTAAGAAAATATGGTGAGGGGGATTTCTTTTAGAAAAGAAAATGAATCACATACATAAGACAAAACAAAAAATAAATGGTTAATTTTCCCTTTAATTATAATGTGTGAAACAATGAACAAAAAGGGTTTTGTGACATTTTATGTATGAGAAAAAATCTTTAAAATACCTAATGTCCTTCCACTCAAGTAGTAACTAGACCTTGTGAATATTTTATAGTAGGGTACTTGGGCCACATCCCAAAAGTACTAGAAATAATTCTAGAAGGAAAAACTAACCAAGATACGAAGAGGGTATATGGGGTATTGGGGCTATGTCCCAAAAGGCCTAGTGATGCTTCTAGTATCCAGACCAAAATATCCTTAGGTGGAGTGCTACCGCACCCATTACCTATAGGGAAAGATTCCTTAAGATTTGGTCAATAAGTTATCTACGTCCAACGGGAATAAGTGAACCTCAACTTATGAGTGTCAACTTTGGATCCAAAACCCCTTCCAAATATCGAGAGACAACAAAGGGGACACATGATAATCCACCGTCTAAGCCTTTCCGCCTTCACAAGTTTCTTTTCATTTCGATTTTTTCACTGGATGATGTAGGATTCGAAAGCACCCTAAAAGACAAATTCTATTTTTTTAAATGAAAAACAACCATGATGGCTTATGGGATGCCTACCCTCATGGTCCTGCCCTAAACTATTAAATTGTTTTTTGTCCCTTGTGGAGAATTTAGTTAGTTCAAGTTAGGGTTGTTTTTAAAAGTCTTTCGTTTTCTTAAGGTGTGCCAAAATGTAAACTCGAAATAAACTAAGTACAAATATTCCAAAAGATAATACCCTTTGCACAAAGTTTAATTAAATTTAGTGTTTGTAGTGATAGTGTGTGTAAGGTGGAGCGACGGTAGGAGAAACACAACGGCTAGGGTTTCCACAGCGAGCAGAGTTCGATCCTAATGGAGAGTGGTAGGGGAGGGAGCTTGGTTCCCTCCTACATAGATGCAGTGTCCAGTAGAAGTAAATCACCAACTGGAAGTAGTAAAGACGGTGTGAACTATAGAAACAGGGACAATGAAAAGGAAACAAATGGGACCAAAACAAAAGAGAACAACAACAAAAAGGACAAAGGAAGAAGACAAAAGTTTGGGGTCAAGAGACAAAAAACAAAAAGGACCTTGCAAACCAAAAGCAGAAATCACTCCTCGAGTTATATTAAATGATCCTGCTCTGCAGGAGCACAGGGAACACATGGGAACCTACGCCATTATCTGTAAATTCATGGGACTATGGCCCACTGAAAAGGCTTTACAGACATGGATCAAGTATCATTGGAAGCCCAAAGGAAGCATTGGCCTACATCTTGGGTCAAAAGGATTCTTCACAATAGTGTTCTCTAACATCAAAGATAAAGATAGAATATTCGAAGGAGGACCCTATTTTTTTGCTGCTGCTGGTCTCTATATGAGACCTTGGAGAATGAACTTTGTCCCCTAGAGGGGGACTTTCTCTTTGGTTCCTGTGTGGGTGAGGCTCTACTCTCTACCTCTTGATTATTGGCAAATTGAATCGTTGGCCACCATTGGCAATAAACTAGGACGCTATGTCAAAGCTTCTGAAGCCACAAGAAGGGGAAAATATACCTCCTTTGCTAGGATCTCTGTGGAAATGGATCTATTAGGAGCACTTCCGAATGAAATCATCATGGAAGTTTTTGATAAGGAGTGGGTGCAAACGGTAGACTACGAACATATCCCCTTCAGATGCCGAAGGTGCCATGAACATGGGCATCTGTTAAGAGATCGCCCTCTTAGCAAAGAAAACAACAAAGAAAAACTTAATACAACGAAGGACACTGAAAACTTTCAGAAGGTGGCTAGTAGAGGAAGGGGACGAAGAAAGGGATCAAAGCAACAACATACTGAGGGGAAAAAGGGTAGTTAGAATAAGTTTCAAGTGCTAGAAGAGCCTGAAGAAATCACAAGAGAGTCAAGATCAAGAAGTAGATGTTAAAGAAAAAGGAAAAAATGAGGACAAAAACTATTCCCCGGACATTGACCCCCAAAAATAAACAATGAGAAGTGAAACAGAAATGGAAATGGACCAGGAGATGACCCAAAGTGAAATGAATCTGGAAGACCACGAACCACAAGAAATATTAGACAAGGAAAACTTGGATCTGGAAGGATTTCTGATGCAAGGAACCAAAGGAGGAATAGATTCTCTACCTCAAGAAGATTGCAATAGAATCCAGCAGCTGTTTTTATGGAAAACACAGGAACAAGGAATGGAGAAAGACAAAAACACCCACAAATAGGAGCACAAAGGAGTGAAAACAATGAAACTAACTCCAGGATTATCCACCAGAAACCTAGGAAAGAAGAGAGGCAGAAAAAAGAAGAATGAGCTCCTGATGGAGTGTGGAAAGTTAATGATAAATTCGAGTAAGATGAAAGATCTAGCCAGTTACTCATCTACAAATATTTAATTATGAAGTTTATATCCTGGAATATCAGAGGTCTAGGTAGTAAAAGGAAACAAAGATTGCTTAGTAACATAATGAAACTAGCAATGCCAAACATTATCTTCATTCAAGAAACAAAATGCTCCATTCAGAAAATAAAACAAATCCACAACAAATGGCTCAGTAAATTTGAGTTTCTAGAAGTCAAAGCAGAGAACACAGCAGGAGGCATTCTCACTCTTTGGAACCCCAAAAGGGTTAGTATTGTAGATGTGGAGGCAACAAGAAATTACTTATCAGCTATCATTCAACCAATGGGGAGGTCGAAGTCCTTCTTGGTTACGAATGTCTATGGTCCTCAGAGAATAGATTAGAAGCTTAGATTTTTGAACTCTCTAGTAGATCTCAGAAGTAGACATAAAGAAATCCCTTAGGTCATTGGAGGAGACTTTAACATGATTAAATCTCTTTCAGAAAAAAAAGGAGGCACTAGAATGCTCAGTAGAGATTCAATAGGATTCCATTATTTCACTGAAGACATGAAAATGGTGGACTCTGAAGTGCATAACGGTCTTTTCACTTGGAACAACAAAAGAGGAGGTAATGCTTAGGTTGCCTCCAAATTAGACCGATTTTTAATCTCTAAGAAGTTGATGCTCACAAACACAGAAATATCTACTAGTGTTCTCCCTTTTGGAGGCTCTGACCACTGGCCGATTTAATTAGAAATCAAGGGAATTGATGCTCCCAGAAACAGACCCTTCATATTTGAGAATATCTGGCTCTCCCACCCAGATTTCATCAGCAACATCGAAAACTGGTGATTCGAAGATCTACAGGTTCAGGGCTCCAAAATGTTCCTCCTCCACAAAAGATTAGAGCACATAAAAATCAAGCTCAAAGAATGGAACAAGAAGGATTTTGGCAACATTTTTGTAAACAAAAAATCAATAGAGATCAAAATGCAAGAACTAAATCAAGTAATGATCACATATGGTTTTGATAAAACAAAAAGTGAGCAAGCGGAAAAATACAACCTTGATTGGGAGAATTTATGCAAATAGGAGGAAATATTTTGGAGACAAAAGTCTAGAGTCTAATGGCTAAAAGAAGGTGAACGAAACACTCGTTTTTTCCGTCGTTCCACCATAGCCAATAGAACGCACAATAGAATCTCCTCAATAATGAATGAAGATGGGGAGCTTCAGACCTCTCACAAGAATACTGAAGCTATAATGGTTCAACATTTCAGAGGCATTACAAATGAAAATAATATAGATAGAGACCAACACATAAAGGAGATTATAAAGAATATTCCCAGGATGGTGTCTAGAGAGGATAAATTTAACCTGAACAAACCAATAACTGAAGCAGAGGTTAGTATGGTGATCAAAGACATGCAGAATGGCAAAGTTCCTGGTCCAAATGGTTTTAATGTAGACTTTTTCAAAGCCTGCTGGAATGTTGTCAAATAGGATATTTTGGAGGTGGTAGAGGACTCCTGAAGAAGCAGATCCATTCTGAAAGCCCTCAACACCTCCTTCATCTCCCTGATCCCCAAATAGGACTCAACCCTGACTCCTGATAAGTTCAAACCCATTTCTTTATGCAATGTTGTTTACAAAATTATTTCCAAGATCTTGGCCAACAGACTCAAACCTCTTCTTCCTTCTCTGATTTCTGGGGAACAATCTGGTTATGTGGAAAGGAGGCAAATCTTGGATAATATTATTTAGGCCCACGAGGTTGTTCACTCTCTCACTAGCAAAAAGCAGGCTATTATGATCATGCAATTAGACATTGCAAAATCGTATGACAAGGTGAACTAGAGTTATATCAAAAAGGTCCTTTCTGCTTTTGGGTCTGACCATGACTGGATTGGATGGATTATGGCTTTGGTTACTTCAACCAGCTTTTCAATTCTGGTGAATGGCTTGCCTTCAGATATCTTCACTCCTTCAAGAGGCCTTAGGCAGGGAGACCCACTCTCTCCCTTTCTTTTTATACTCATGATGGAAGGTTTGGGCCGAACCATTAAAAATGCTAAAGTCTCAGGAGAGATCAAGGGCCTACAATTAACGGAGAATGGCCAAACCTTGACTCATCAACAATTTGTAGATGACACCATGCTGCAGGGTATCCCCACAGTCAAGGAAGCTACAACATACAAAAAAATCTTAAATGACTTTGCCTCGGCTTCAGGTATGGAAGTCAATCTCTCCAAATCAATTTTTTTTTCTTTAACACTAACATTTCTATTCAAAGGAACATCTCCAGAATTCTGGGCTTCCAAAGGGAGGTCCTCCCTTCAAATTATTTAGGAATCCCCCTTACGGATAAACCAATGCACAAAAGTATCTAGGAACTAGTGCTCAACAAGATGCAAGACACGATCAAAAGATGGACCTTTAGAGCGTTGAACCTTGCTGGAAAATTGATTTTGACAAAGTCAGTTCTTCAATCTATCCCCGTTTTCTTTTTATCAGCCCTGCTAGCCCCCAAAGGGGTATTACAGCAATTCAGGAACATTCAGAGAGACTTTCTCTGGGGCAAGGAGGAAACTAGAAAGAAATGGGCCCTGGTTTCTTGGGATAAAATCTGTAAAACCAAAAGTCATGGAGGTCTAGGCTTAGATGACCAGGAGATTCTAAGTGATGTTTTAGGAGCCAAACTCTGGTGGAGATGGGTTAAAGAACCAGGGGCGCATTGGGCTAAAACCTGGAAAGAAAAATATGCAAGCTCCTGGCAAACGAGTGATCTTATCAGAATGTCAGGAAACATAAAAGGCACTCATATCTGGAATAAAGCCTGGGATAACAGAAGCCTTGTACAAAACAACAGCTTTTGGGAAATCAGAGCAGGAGAACAAGCTCTCTTCTAGGAAGATAAATGGCAACAAGAACCAATGTTGTTAAGGGAGGACTTTATGGGCATCAAGCAGGAAACTGATTTCCATGGATTAATAAAAGTTAGGGATTTTTGGAATCTTCCTCATGACACTAAGAAATGGAGAAGCTGGAGGAAAATAGAATGCAGAGGGGATGGCCCCATAAAAGCAAAAACAAAAGAACTCATGAAAATTTTAGAACAGAGGAAGATCTTGGTTACAGAGGGGCAGGATCAGTTAAGATGGGGCCAAAACAATGAAGGCATCTTTGATATCAAAGAAGCAAAAATAATTACCCTTAACCTAGAACCCTGCATTTTGGCTAAGTCCTGGCATAAAATTTGGAGCCACCAAGGATGGATGAAGATCAAACTGTTTATGTGGTTAGTTCATCATAAGAAAATATTAACTTGGGAGAACATTTAGAAGAGAGGGGCGATTGGGCCTTCAAGATGCCAATTATGTGAGGCTCAAGAGGAGACAATTGAGCATATTCTCAACAACTGCACCTATACCACCTGGTTATGGGATTCTTTCAACATCATTTTTCAACAGATAGACAAAGACAAAGGAAGCATCATTAACACACTTAACAAGTGGAGAAAAAACTTTTCAAAGAATGAGATCCTTAATTTAGCCTAGAACTTGACACCAAGCTTCATTATCTGGAATGTTTGGAAGGAAAGGAATAAGAGAATTTTCAAGGATGGAAAAAATACTCCTCTTGGCTTGATGGATTTGATCTTAAAGCAGATTAAAGAGACCGTTTCCACCACTGGGCACAGTTATCCCTCGAATCCTCCCACTATGCTTGAATTGAAAACTCTCAAGCAGTTGGGAATGCATGAGATCATCCTCAAGGGTCTTAGAAAACAAGAGAGAGTGTTGGAAGGGGAAAAGGAGTATTGGCATCCTCCACCAAAGGGTTTTCTGAAATGCAACACTGATGGGGCTTCAAAAAGCAACCTGGGGACTACAGGTTATGGAGGGGTGTTAAGAGATGAAGAAGGAAAAATAATGTTCATTTTCCACTGTCATTTAGGCAAAGCCACCAAAAACATGGCTGAATTAATGGCTTTGGAACAATGTCTAGAGCTTCTTAAACTCAATCACAGCTCAAATTTTCTCATCAAAGTAGACTCCGAGATTTCTATAAATGCAGTTAGGAAAATCAGCTTTGGAACAGCACCTAAAAAGGTCTCACAACAATGGAGACTTATACAGGGGTACCAGAGAATCCAAAAACTTCTCCAGAGTCTTCAAACGATCAGCTTTAATCATGTTCAGAGGAAGGCCAATAAACTTGCAGATCTTCTGACCAACCTAGGAGTGATTAATCCAGACTACAAGATCGAAATGAATTGGCAGGAAATGCCTCTAAGCAGGCTAAAAGCTCTCTGCGATGCTCAAGCTGCAAAGGACAAGGAAATTTTTTATTTATTGGGCACGAGAGGCAGGTTTTGATTAAAGCTTTATTATGTCTATTCTTTCTCTTTTCGATGGTTGGCTCTTTGAAACAGGGCTTACTCTGCTTGGTGATAACTTCATTTGGGGTAAGGGAACTTATCTCCTTCGTGTTAGGGATGGCGACACTAGGTTTCATTTACAATTTTAGAATTTCCTAGTGGTGAGCTCCGTTATCAGTTTCAGCAATTCGATAGGCAGGAGTGATCCCCCAAATAATATTCCTCGGCACTTCTCTTTTGGTTCGGAAAACCAAGCGTTAAGCGGTTTTCCTTTGATCACTATGTCTTTTCTTCCTCTTTTCGATGGTTGGATCTTTGAAACAGGGCTTACTCTGCTTGGTGATAACCTCCTTTGAGGTAGGGGAACTTATCTCCTTCATGTCAGGAATGGCGACACTAGGTTTCACTTACAATTTCAGAATGTCCCGGCGGCGAGCTCCATCATCAGTTTTAGCAGTTCGATAGGTGGGAGTGACCCCCCAAAGGAAATTCCTCGGCACTTCTCTTTCGGTTCGGAAAACCAGGCATTAAGCGGTTTTCCTTTGATCGCTAGACTCATTAACGGTAAGTGGTTTTGGTTTGTTAAGAGCAATTCCACTGGGCTCTCGACACGTGGCAGGGGGGGTTGCCTTACCACCCTTCATCGTGCCTTAAAAACCTTGCATCTTGGCTCTCCGATATCTCTCTGCGCCGTCCTTTTTTGTGGGAGCAATCGATGGTTAGATATGGTCGGGCTAGTTTGTGGGGTTGCGAGCTTGTTCAATCATTTTGAGTTTTTGTTGGGAGGTTTGGCAGACTTTGACTTTGGGTCAACTTGTAATCATGGGGACAATTTGATCAGTTAGCTCGTCCCTTAGTTTGTTTAAGTAGGTCACATCCTTAATTGTTGGATCTCCTTGGTTTCAAAAGCCTTGAGTTTTTAAGGCCTTTTGTACTTATTGTAACTTTACTTTTGGGTTTTTGAAATAGAAGGTAAGTCTCTTGCTTTAGAAAAAAAAATAGTGTGTGTGTAAGGTGAATAGTGGACATACAAAGTGTTTAAATTTCAAGTATGTGGATATGCGGTGATCCTTTACAATTCCCCTAATTACACTGTGTGATGTTTGTTCCTTGCAAAAGAAAAAATGTGTGGATAATGGCCCACTTACTTTTCCTAATTATGCTATGTGAGCATATAAGGAGATGGAAAATTAGTGATTTGGGAAACAATATATTTCCATTACCAACTAAAATGAATTAAGTAACTTGATAATTAAATCTTCCAAAAGAAACATTCAAATATCTGTATACTCACCTTTTAATATGCATTTTCTTAATATTTACTCAACTTAGACATGTTGATGCCTTGAAAAAATTGGAGTCACATGAAACCATTATATATTAAACATATGAACAAATAAATTTCATCAAACCAAGCCATTGAAATAACTCAAGAGATGCCATAATTGAGAACACCCAATAGAGGAGCACACACATAGATAGAATGAGTTTTGTATCATCCAAGATATGGGTTCAATGACTTTCCTTAAAGCTAACATCCAAAATATGGTTTGATTCCTTTCTTTCTAACTACATCCAAATATTTTTGAAAATGAATTGGCTACTATGGATTGACGTATCTGACGAGTGGAAAATTATAATATTTCAAAGATGGTAATTGAGTATCTCGGACAAAAAATTATGTCCAAAGTTGTTAAACATTTTTATGAAAAGCTAAAATTCATAGTCAATGCATGAAGAACGTGTTGGCCTTAAAGGCTCTTGTTATAAGAAAAATTCCAAGACACATTTTACAATGTACGTCACTAGCCCCAATAGTGGGAAATTGGAGCCACTCCTTGCTCCTCAAAGAACTAGCTGATCTCTCTAATGCCTTGTAGGAGGAGCCAAGGTGAAAAGTGCTTTGCTCATACAATGAGGGGGTATATATAACCAAGGGGTGATGATTCCACTTTTTGACTCTTTTACTACCCTCATGATTGTTCAACTTCCTATGACTCTTCAACTTACATGACTCTCCATATTCATGTGTGTCTTTTCAACTTCCACTTTATAATACATTTGAATACAATATACATGGTCCACAATAGTGATATGGAATATGACCACTCATGACATGACATGACATGAAATTTTTGACATGGAATGCTTGGTGATGTGGCAATGTCATGTCACTATTGTTGTTGAGTGTTGGATGTCTTCTTGGATATGCTTTCTCTTCACCTTCGCATGGCTTAGTTGTGCGGGGTATTCAATGATCTTTAGTCTTGGATGGTATTGAAAACTTATACCTCTTTGCTTCCTCTTGATTGATCCACTTGTGAGTTCAGCTAAAAGAGAGTCTTTAGGCATGCTTCCTTCCTTCTTCTCCTTCTTCATCATCTCATCGTGACTTGATAGTGTACCTGTTCCTCCAATTCACTCATGACGGGATGACATCAATCCAAAAACCCCCTAGTCTAAGATGATGCATTCTTATCCATGAACTAAGCCTAAGACAGGTCACTAACTAGGGAAAGGGGCCTTGTGACTGTGCATTACGCAATTACAGTAGTTAAGGGGTGAGCTTGGACTCTGAGATTAAGCAATTTGTACTCAGGGAGGCTTGAAGGAAAAAACTACGTAGTTTCTAGAGGAAGTGGGGACCGACTGAGGGATATGACATTGGGAGAAGCATCTGGGCATTTTTGGATGCTAAGGGAGGTTGGGATTTTGCATATTATGCAGTTTCAATAGACAAGGGAAAATATTGATGGTTGAAGATGCAAAGTGCACAGTTCAAGGCAGATTGGGAGACACAATTCACTATTATGGGGTTCAATATCAGGAGCTAGGCTCAGGAATTACGCAAAGCAGCAACCCTAGAGGATAGGGATTGTGCATTACACAGTTCCAAGAAGCAAGGTCATAGCTTAGAGGGTTGATACTGCACAATGCGCAGTTCAGTCAAGGCCCGGTGAAGCTAAGTTGCTCCGTCAAGAAGATTTTCCGAAAATGGCTAAGTGTGGGATGAGTGATGAACCTTGACTATGATCACACACTTAACATACTTTGATGACATGAAAACATAGATCATGGAAACATGTAAACAAATAATTTCCCTCTGTGTGACTGTCTCACGACAAGATACAACAAGTGCGACACTTAAGATAGGCTTTAGGAAGACCGTGACAACACTTGTGCGACATTGCTGAAGACTTTGTTTATGGATGCGACAGATGTTTACATGTTTGGGACAACTCATATACACAAAGACTAAATTTCAAAACCATCAGAAAAGGCTCAAAAACATTGTATGACATTCAACCATGCCAAAAGATGACAGTTAATTAAACATGCAAAAGTGACCAAAGAACTGCGAGAAAGCTCATGAAATGAACTATATTGTTTGCAACAACAATGTAAAAGACCAAGGAAACCTCCAGTGTAAGTCAAAATTTTGGAGGGTGTTGTAGCAACTACAACAATACCATAGAGAGAGTTTCAATCTAGCATATAAGTGAAAAATATTCACAAAATGGATGATAAAAATCATATTTTAAAATATAAATATGAGTTTTTTAATGAATTAATTTTAATTTGTTATCTTTTTTAATAAAAATACTATAGATTTTTTTTAAACTAGAAAAATTATTAACATCCATAAACAAGAATTAATAAACATCCATAAACTAAATAGTGAATGTATCAATAAACTATCCATATGAAAATATATACTAATTACATTACATGAACAACCATAAAATAAAATAATAAGCATCCATAAACTGAAATAATGTTCATGTATCCATAAAATGTCTATATATAAATATACAAAGTATGTATCATATGTGAATGTGCCCAATGAAATGGGCCTGAAAATATGCAAACTATGTGGTATAAGTACCACTACCTTTATGTGACCTCTAGTCAAACATGGTGTCTAGATCCCAGGTATTGCAATATAGCACATTCAAATTCAAATTAATTAGATCATTATTTACAAAGTAAACAGTATATAAATAAATGATTTTGAATCACATTTAATTACATATGAATCTACTGACCTCACTCGAGTCCCAATGAAATTCAGGAAGGATGGGGATATGATCAATTTGGGCTTGGTGCTCCCATGCCTATGGCTCAACGATTAGGGCTTGCATCAATGGACTTGCATCGGCAGCACCTCCTCAAAATCTCATCCATGTAGCCCTGTGTCTACATGTTATCATGAACTTATTAATATAAATGCAATCTAATACAAAATTATTAATATAAATAATGTATAATTTGATGATAAGAGTCAAAAAGTTTCGTATATATGTACCTGACCTGTGTCACGTGGGTCGTACACCCTCCAAGTCTTACAAATGACATCACGACACTGTAGATTTTTACTTGTAGATTCAATAGCTTATGTGATATGCTAAAACACAAGACAAGAATCTACTCTACTCTTCAGCGGAAACCAAAAATTGATCAATGAAAACAAATAAGAAGAATTGGAAAACCAAAATCTAGACTGGATGAATTAGGGCCCACTCGCACTTCCGAGCGTCCTGCACAAAATTCCCAGACATTCGAAGAAGAT
>Ga0115848_100299_pt1 | contig 18033 bp, 12 predicted proteins | sample InSIn3gowninarea_FD_83862 | JGI IMG/M metagenome (GOLD analysis project Ga0115848, IMG submission 83862) | reverse complement strand
CGCTTATCACAAATTTTCAACCACAACTTGTAAAGCGTTCGATGATATGGCTCTTCCAGAAAATGATAGACTGTTTGTTTCTAAACTAAATCCTCATATAGCCCTATCTTCGTCTTTGACTGGAGAATGAGGTCGTAAGTCCATTTAGGAATGGAAATTGTCCTGGCCATTGTAGTCACCAGGGTCGCGATCCTTAGAGTATTTGGGCTGGGGAGAACTGGAGGTCTAAAAATCATCTGCCCAAGGGTAGCTATTGTCCTTTGACTCGATGCAATATTTGGGCTCTTCGAAATACGGCTCACATTCAGAAGTGGGAGTTGCGTCTTTCACATAAGTTGGGATCGGGTATTACCCTAGATAGATAGCACGCTCAGGTCATACTTCGACTATGAGCTGGTAGTTATGTGTATTCAAAATATTTTTGACGTAGGGGTAGGCTTATAAACACCATTCATAATCGGGAGTTGTTGTAAGGTATCAGGTCAGGCACTTATCGCTATCGTCGCCGTTTGGAGGTTTGTCGTTCCGAAACAGACTCCTCTTGCCACACTCGCCTCATCGATAGACATTACACTGGCTTTTTTCTAGATGCTATTGCCGTCGTCCTCTAAGCCAGGAGAGGTGACGTAGGGGTCGAGGTAGGAGCCCGTTAGTCACTGGGATGGATATCCAGATTTGAACCATTTTCTTCTGAGCTGTATGCGTTTATTATAGCAAAACAGTCATCCTAGACTATCCACATACGAACAGACCCCGCTATGGACCAGGTTCACTGTGACTTGAGAATGGTCGACGTGAATACGGCACTTCTTTACGACGAGGGTGAAAATGTTTTCGTGGGTTCGTAAGATGAAACAATCAAAATTCCTGAGGGTGAATCCTTTTTCTTATGGCTGCATGCGATAGATAATGGGATCGTGCCTCCTTGACCTTCGTACTTTCGTTTCTGACAAACCCACTTTGACCCAGAATAATAGCTTTCGCATCCCTGAGAGATGATGTATGGAAGGCTTAGATTGACGATATGCGTATGCCCACAACAGGACACCAGTCTTGAAAACTAAGATAGGAAGAACGACTAGAAGGAAAATGATGTGGCTGAACTATATAAAGACTTTACATGCGAGCTATCCCGCTTGCCGCTCATCGAGTAGCGCAAGTAACCTGGTGATGTTAGTTAGTTAAGGCTGCTAGCATGGCACAATGATCATTGTCAAAAATTGAGTGAATACGACTTTCAAGTCTTTCTCAGAATCAGCCATGGTAGATAGTACGCCGCCGCCATGAGATAGCTTCCTTTGTTCATTAAGGAATGCGAGTTACACCTATGCACCATAGACTGGATGACGATAGCCATAGAGGTTGACAGAAAACGGGATTCATTTCATCTGCTAGAATCGGTCCACCACATAAGTATTCTAGGACGAACTGTTTTGAGGAGCAATCTGAGTGGTGAATGCCGTGAACAAACAATAATCCTGAAGATAAATACGTCCAAGCAAGGATGGTAAGATGTGTTCAACAAACTGTTACTACTAAGTGATGTGACCTGCTAGAAGTCAGGGACCGACTATGAGATTGTAATGACAATCCGTGGAGCATATGCGGGCTTGTGCACGGGCTACAAAGTCATTGTTATCAACTTGTTAGAAGAGCAACAGACAATCATTCAAACAGTGATGCCAACAATCTTACTGGGTGCCAGGGAGTGGGTCAAGGCTGATTTAACAGCGAATCTGGCCTGTAATCTCCCTGAGAAGGTAAGTTACAGTCGCATACTTCAAGCTCGAGCATTATTGGCCAGTCAGATGGCAAAGTATCAGTCGCGACAGGTCTTAGAGGTACTGAGTACTGCTCAAATTTGACACTTGTAGGTAAACCATGAACGGTTGTGCAATTTGGAAGTCCTTTATGTCGATCCGTAGGTGCACTTAGCACGGGCCACAGATCCTTACCTGGTAACATTTCATGAGGAAGACGAACTTGGTATAGTAATCGTCGAATGTATTGTTCGTGCCTTCGTCTAATTTTCGTCCCTTTTCAGGTAGATGTCACACCAACGCCAGATAATTGAATGCAGTAGAGGATCGGACCAAACCGGACAGCTTACCCAACCCACCTTCTAGCACTCTTAAACATCCGGCTCCATGGGCCAAGTTCGCCCCAGTCTTCAGCCTTGTCCTTAGGGATATAACTTCCGACCTCCTTGAGGATTGTACGCTCAGGATGAGGCATAAGTGCCAGAACCCTTCCACTAGTTGATCGTACACCTGTGATACCCAGTGGTGAACCGTTGGGGTTGTAAGGATAAGCTTCCGTCTGCTTGCCATAGTTGTCGACGTAGCGTAGCGACACTAGGTTTTCGTTGTAGAGCGTCTGAGGGGTCGATGATGATGTCGCAGTTGCAGGGAAGTGTGCGCGGCCCTCACCGTGGGCCGTAACAATGGGTAACTTGGATCCATGCATACCATGCAGGAATACTGAAGGCTCGCTATTAGGGCCCTTGGAGTCTATAACCTCGACCATGCAGACACGCGCTTCATACTGCTCTGAAGTGTTTCGTTCGAATGTCGGCCAAGCATCTGCACCAGGGATGAGCTCCTTCAGCTTAGAGAGGAACTGGCAGCCATTGCAAACACCAAGTGTGAATGTATCTGGGCGTTCAAAGAATGTTTGGAACTCTTTACGGGTGTTGGGATGCAGCAAGACGGACTTGGCCCAACCTTGACCAGCACCGAGCACATCACCGTACGAGAAGCCACCACAAGCTGCAACACCAACGAAGCCAGCAAGCGATACTCGCTCCGAGATGATGTCGGTCATATGGACATCAATGGCCGAGAATCCAGCCATATGGAAGGCGAAAGCCATCTCACTCTGTCCGTTAACACCTTCTTCTCTGAGGATAGCAACACGCGGCTTCGAGGTGAAGGCTGATGAAATGCTCGCCTTAAGTGGAAGGATGTTCTCCTGCGGCTTGAAGGTGAGGTTGTAAGACAAACCAGGATCTTGGTCGTCGAGAATTCCTGCAAACTCTTGATCCGCACACTCGGGGTTGTCACGCAGGCGCTGCATCCGGTAAGAAGTCTCAGCCCACCTCTGTTGGAGCTTTGAGCGAGTGTTTCGGTATACGATCTGGGAACCGACCGCGATCGATAATCCTTGCTTGGAGGCCTCGGGAACGCGACCAATCTTCTTGATCATACCCGGAGGAGGACCACACGTAGCGAAGCAACGGTTGAAAGCAACTTCGTCCTTCTTCCTGACTTGGAAGACAGCACCGAGCTCCTCGTTGAATAAGGCTTCGAGGATATCCTTTGGCTCACTTGATCGTGCCACGCCATCAAGCATGATTTCCAAACCACATCGACCAGCGAACATCATCTCAACGAGAGTGGTGAACAGACCACCATCTGATCGATCGTGGTAAGCGAGAACAATTCCAGACTCATGCAGTTGCTCGACAGCATCAAAGTAGTCTTTAATGATGTCCGCATCGTGAACATCAGGTGCCTCGTCTCCGACCTGGCCAAAAGTCTGTGCCAGAGCTGATCCTCCAAGAGCCTTCCTGCCGGCTGCAAGATCAACGTACATCAGAATGGTCTCACCGACATCTTCAAGACGCTCCAGAGCTGGTGTCCAGGTTCGGTCGATACGGTTTACAGGGGCAAAAGCAGTGATGATCAGCGACATAGGTGCTGTGACCTCTTTTGCGTCGCCGTTGTCTGACCATTTCATCTTCATGCTCATCGAGTCCTTACCAACAGGGATCGATATGCCGAGACGTGGGCACAGGTCCATACCGATAGCCTCAACAGCTTCATACAGAGCTGCACCTTCACCAGGATGGCTACTAGCTGACATCCAATTGGCAGACAGCCTGACCCTTGAAAGCCTGTCGAATAGGCTTGCGGCAGCAATGTTCATCAGGGACTCAGCAACGGCCATCCTGGCGGATGCTGCAGCTGAGATAAGAGCTAAAGTAGGCTTCTCACCCATCGCCATGGCCTCGCCAGTCTTCACGCCAGACATAAGTGAGGTAGCTGTCACTGACACATCAGAGACTGGGGTCTGCCATTTGCCAACCATCTGGTCGCGGACTGTAAGTCCACCAACAGTTCGGTCACCAATGGTAATGAGGAAGTTCTTGGAACCAACAGAAGGAAGCGTAAGCACACGATCCACGGCTTCTGCGATGAGACCGTCCTTGGGCACGTCAGGAATGTACATCGACAGGCTGCTGTCAAAGGGAGGAAGCCTAAGTTTACGTGATTCGACGATGCGAGACATTTTCGGGGGCTTTCCAAATAGTGTAGACATCGGGAGATCGATAGGTGTAGGGGTCTCTTTCGAGTCTCTGTCCTTTAGAATGAGTCGTTGCTCTTCAGTGGCCACACCAACAACAGAATAACCGCAACGTTCACGGTGGCAGATGCGCTTGAAAAGTTCAAGCTCGTCAGGGCCAACAGCCAACACATAACGTTCCTGAGCCTCACAGCACCAGATCTGCAGTGGGCTCATACCCTTGTCTGTACTGTCCACTTCACGCAGCTCGAAAATAGCTCCGAGACCAGAATCGTGAACCAGTTCTGGCAGCGCATTCGAGAGACCTCCGGCACCAACATCATGGATGAACAAGATAGGATTCTTGTCTCCCATAGAGCGACAAGTATCAATCACTTCCTGTGCTCGCCTCTGGACTTCGGGATTGCCTCGCTGTACACTAGCAAAGTCGAGTTCAACCTTTCCTTCACCAGACTGCACACTGGATGCGGCACCACCACCAAGACCAATGAGCATAGCAGGTCCACCAATGACGAGTAGATGCGAGCCAGCAGGAACAATTTCGGGGTCTTTGAGTGCATGCTGAGGTCTAACAGTACCCACACCACCTGCCAGCATAATAGGTTTGTGATATCCTCGAATTTCTGACTCTTTCTCGTTCGTGAAAACCTTCATCAACATAGTTCTGAAATAACCAATCGTGCAGGGACGGCCAAACTCGTTGTTGAATTGTGCGCTGCCAAGAGGTGCTTCCAGCATGATATCCTGGCTACTGGCAATGTGTGCCGGTTTACCGACATCACGAAGCTCCCACGGTCGCTCGAAACCCTCGATCAACAAGTCTGAGACCGTAAAGCCAGCAAGACCAGCTTTTGGTTTTGAGCCACGACCGACAGCGCCTTCGTCTCTGATCTCACCTCCAGATCCAGTAGCAGCACCAGGAAATGGCGACACAGCTGTGGGGTGGTTGTGGGTTTCGACCTTGCAAAGGATGTGCACTGTCTCTTTGACGCCGTTCCATTCACCGGTCAGGTTGTTAGGGGCCCAAAAGCTTGCCTCTTCTCCATTCAGTACCGCAGCGTTGTCACTGTAGGCACTAACGACATGCTCTGGGTGTTTCTGATGAGTATTGCGAATCATGCCAAATAGAGAGTAAGACTTGTGAATGCCATCGACGGTAAAGTCAGCGTTGAACTGTTTATGCCTGCAGTGCTCAGAGTTCACTTGAGCAAACATGAAGAGCTCGACATCCACAGGGCCTCTTTTCAGTTCTTGCGTGTACGCCTCGACAAGGTACTCGATCTCTGACTTGTCCATAGCCAGTCCAAGTTCACGGTTGGCATGTTCGAGAGCTGCCTGTGCGCTATTGTATTCGTCAAAGCTGATGGTGGTGGCCTGCGCAGGCTCACTTTCACCGAAAATTGCCTCCAAATTCGGTCCTTTCCGGTCGATAGTCTGGGTCATACGATCATACAAGCGATCACGGTTGGGAATTTCGTCAGCCTCGAGCTGGCGGTCGAAGGAGGCAGCAATGACCATGCCACGCTCAATGCGCTTGACAGCGTTCTCGAGCGTACAAGTTCGAGCAATCATGGAAGCCAACGAGCTCCATGGCGAAATGGTGCCTGCGCGGGGGCAGATGTAAAAGAGCGCTGTTTTGTCGTCTCTGGGCTCACCACCACGGTGGATAGCATCGAGGAGGACCTGTGAGAGGCGGTCATGAGTGTCTGGGTACTCGCCGTAATGCAAGATTTGCTGGAGTGTACTGAGCTCGACGGTACTCAGTTCGCGTAGAGGATTGACAAAATGCACCCAGACGGAGCGCACTTCATTTGCGCCAATCTCTTGTGCCAACCTCTTCAAACGGAAATCGGAGTGGGCGGATGAGCCCGGCAGAATCAGGTAAGGACCTTCGCTAGACGCCATGCTGGACGACGACAGCGCCAATTTGTATGACAGAAGTGTTGTCGGGGGATTCCGAAGAGGGATGCCTCTGCGAAGCCTATAAGACCTGGAAAACTCGAGCGAACCATCGCGGGGTCTATAAGAAAAAGTCTCACAGTCAGGCGCGGGGCAGTAGCTGCATGGTTAGCGCGGGGCGTTATCGGCGCTCCTTCCCCACCTACGCGTCATCATCCTCTCCAACTCAACACCTTCAATGCAAAATCAATACTCAATAAAGCGATCAATTCTAAATCAACAACGAAATCACTCCCCATAATGACAAACAAAAAGTGGTTTCAAACTTACAGAAGCAGGACTGAATCTTTCCGGGTATGTCAACGTCCAACTATCTCTACAACTGCAGACGGTATATGGCATTGAGACAAAGGACACAGGTTCCAAGAATGCTTCATCCATGACATTGGAACTATAACACTAGAAAAAATTTCGATTGGAAATATTGGCATCAATTCCAAACCCTTATGTCCATATACAAGCAAATCATACAGGTAAAGAAAGGTAGGAAAATCATAACAATTCAGAGGGAAACGAGGGTATTCCGAACAACTACACTGAGTTTGAATACCTACATCCTCCTCATATGGCTTTTATACATCTGGTAAGACGTATTCTTCACTACTCTGCTCCACGTTTATGAAGTCTGTTTGAGTGGCCGAATTCATCATCGAACGCAGTAATCATTGACAAGGTGCTACGGCGTGTGATTATCGAGGGAAATTGGAGGCCCGGACGATGGTTATCAATAGGCACAAGATTCTTGTGCAAAGAGAGATTGACACTTAGTGATGTGGCTGTGGAATCGTGAAGTGTGGACATATATCGACCTTCAGTCAGTAAGAGGCATAGGGAGAAGAATAGGCTGTATTTTTGACTAAGAAGGGCGATTACAGGGAGACATGAAGTATACGGCGTCACAATCCTCAAACCCGGCAGCCAAATCATCGTTTTATCATTGTTTAAAGCCATAATTCGTTGCATAACTAATGCTGGTACTAGTTTTAAGAAACAAAGGCTGACAGAAGTCTAGAAATGAGGCGCGTTCAGTGCCATAACGCAGAGCAATCCAGCAACCAGACCGGAAGCCGGCAGCGTTATGACCCAACCCATGAAAATGAATCCTAATTGGGCCCAGTTTACGGCCTTCAAATCATAATTCATCAGCGCTGTTCCAATAAGGGCACCGGTCAAACATTGTGTTGTCGATACTGGAAGACCCAGACGGGAGGCAAGCAACACAGTGATAGCAGCACCTAACTCGGTAGCGAAACCGCGAGTGGGGCTCATCTGTGTGATCTTGTTTCCAAGGGCACGCATAATATGACTGGCTTCTTGTTAGCACGGGTTTGATGACTTGAGAATACATTGAGACAACTTACTATCCGTAGAACCAGAAGCCGAGACCAAGCAACAGACCAGCAACTACCAGCATCCAAATTGGTGTGCTTGACTCTGTAGCAATAGCACCTTCTTCAAAGGTCTGGTACACAGCAGACCAAGGACCAACAGCATTGGCAACATCGTTAGAACCGTGGGCGATAGACATCATCATAGCGGAGATAACTTGACAGTATGTCCACATGTGCTCAACGCGCACATCGTATCGGTTGGCACGAGCATGGATATCACGAAGCTTGTCACTGTCGTGAGTGATAACGTCGCGAGTGACTCCTTGAAGCAGGCCAAATTTGAGATATCCCCACAACTTCTGGGGGCTCCCCCAAGACATTTCCTTGACAGGACCGATGAATCGTTCATACGGTTCAAGTTGTTCGCGCTTCTTCGATAACTGAGGAACTGCCTCTGACTCATTTTGCAAGGCTTCTTCCAGCTGCTTGGCTTTCTCTGGACTGGCGGAGGTGACATCCTGGCTACTTCCAGATGAGTCTTTTTGGATATCATCAACCCCACGCGACTGCTTCTCTTCGTCATTCAGTCCGTTGGCATTGCGCTGTCGTATTTCCTGGCCTTGGGCGCGAACCTCCCCATATGCATCGGCGTAGTAATTCTTGACATACCCTCCATCGGCCTTACCGGCGAAGTAGAGGGGAGGATTTTCGCGAAGGAGTAGGGGTCCGAGAGGAATATGCCAGATCCGTAGTCGGGCATCTTTCTGAATCAACTTTCGCTTGAGATAAGGCATGAAGAAGATATAGCTGAACAACAGGACTCCAGCGAATACTCCAAGAACTATACCGGCAGCCTTGCCAGCGCCAAATTCCTCCAAGGAGGGCGCAGTGGGTGTTTCGACAACGATGAACAAGGCCAGGATGGCCCCGGTTACAGCAAAATACCACGGAATAAGCCTCATCCCCCATTTGAAGGAGTCCGCACGCTCGAGCACAGAGTACTTGACTGTACCGAAAATGATTGCACTGAAGGCAGAGGCAATGAGAGGTGCAATGACCCAACTGGCAGCAACTTGAGAGACGGAACCAGGCTCCCATCCCCAGGTCACACCAGCATTGGTCGCGAATCCAACACCGATCAAAGCACCAACAATAGTTTGGGTGGTGGATACAGGCATACCAGCACGCGTTGCAAACATGAGCCAAGTGGCACTTCCAACTTCAGCACATCCCATAGCGAGCATCAATGTGCCGGGTTCAGCAGGCGCTTGGAAGCGTTCAATTTTGATAATTCCGTTCTTGATGGTATCCGTTACACGAGCACCAAGAGCAACAGCTCCAACGAATTCGGTAACAATGGACAAGAAACCTACTTGTACCATTGTCAATGTTTGTGCTGCCACAGATGCTGGAAATCGTCAACATATATACTAAGAATTCTAGTTTTGAAAATAACATACTGGCATAAGAGTTGGCGACATCGTTGGCACCATTACCGAACGCGGAAAAGATGAACGCAATCGTTGTAATCGCAAGGATCCAGTCATATTTGGCAGTGATTGCAGGCGCCATTTTGATCTCAAGTAACTGAGGTTCAGCTAGAAGAATACTGAGTATCTGCTATGGAAGCTGTCCATGGCAACAGATTGCCCTTTCATATAAATAAGAGCACACGAGCACTTGCCACAAACTTACGAAACCTGCACCAAGATGACAGAGGAAATTACCACATGAGACCGGCTAGGTAGAAAGAATTCTCACTGCCCAGCACGCATACTAACGAAGCGTGAAGACTACCTGATGGTGGTTGGCTTACACGCCCCGGCCCACCCACAGTTATTCTGGCCAAGTCGCCAAGCTGCTCCGTTCCGCTCCGCTCGGCATGCCTTGGAGACTCCACAAGCAAAAAAGCCTGCAACGTTGGTATCTGCCAATCACGCCTTGGATTCTTCGCACGTTATGAATCGAAAGGGTTCGAGGCATGTTAAGTTCCATGTCAAATGCTGCCGCAAGTCAAACAGATGATTGCATTCACCCCTAGCGCAGCATTGCCAACCTACCACTGACATCAGTGCTCGCTAGAATCTACTACAGATGCCGTTGCAGTCGGAACGCGAACACACCTTAGGACGTTGAACCTGTTGTTCAGGTTGTGCTTTACACATTGCGTGCTCTGGCTCCACAGACAATATCCAATGCATACTCACACTTTGATATCGAGAGAGTTTTGTCCTTGACCCTTACTCACCAATCAGATGGAATCCGAATACCTCGTGGTGAAAACACAACAGGAACATGCATGTTTATCTTGAAATTCAATTGCCTGATGACGGAAGCCCCACCTTGAGCATACGCAGACGGAATTTCAAATACGCAATGATGTGTCGTCGGTGGGTCCATAACAATAAGCATTTGTTAACACTGAGTTACAGCAATCTCATCATTGACGCCCCCTTGAGCTCATATTTTTGTTGAGATACTCAACCGTCTCTCCCAAGCTCCGCTAAGCATAGCCAATGAAGACAACATCTTTAGTTTATGCTCTTGTCAAGTTTCTCCTGCGGTATTGCTCCTCCCTTTAGTCAAAAGGCTGCTTTCCTCAGTGCATGATCACTACTTGTCATTAATCACAAATATATGTTCTCCGTGGTTCCTTACAAAAAATCAACTCGGTGACTCATGTACTCAATTCACAACTATTATTCAACTCCAACACTATAATACACATTGGCTCAACTCTGGTTTCCGATAAATATTTGCTGAAAGATACGCAAGATTGACGAAGTATTCAGCCAAGAGGAGCACATGTGCTGCAGCATACACCAAAACGATAGAAGTGGCTATGATACAAAGCGAAATATGTCGGAATAATATGTCTTTTGTCCATTAGTCTTCTATAACATCCTTTTAAAATGCGTATCGCACGCACACGCAGCGGAGTTCACTATTCCAATGTGTTTACAGTTTTGGACTTCGTTTTGTTCAAGAACATCAAGGAATTGAGCATGATAGTGGAAGTGTGAATTGCAGCCCAGCCTTTGGGAATGATATGATCTTCTAATCATGTACTCAAAGCGCAGTCTCAGAAGACAATGGGAGCAATATCTAACACGTACCCTCCGTTCTGACTGGATTCTAATAAGTCCTTTATTTGATGTCTGAACTCCCCTGCGGAGAGCTGCTTCCTAAAGGCATTGAGAACTACAACCTCAAAAGCCCTGGCCTCGCGAGCACTTGTGCCGCCTTCATTCAAAATCACTGCCACCTAGAGAATCTGTCCCATGCAAGAATATCAAACTACAAAGGTATATTTGCATGAGAAAGAGTGAATATGGGAATCGAAAACATGTCAAAAGTGAATCATTCACTATGGGATGATTTCCAGTAAACCATGAAGTTTGTTCATGGAATACCAAAAGGCTCTTATACGGCCGTGTGCAGAAAGTGGTTTGTTCCAACAACCATCTTGTGGGTAAAGGGAAAGTATCATTGTATCATATTGACTATGGGTTTGCACCTGAGCCTGAGATGAGTGAAGCTAGGCAATTCTAGCCAAAATAACCGCTACTTCAAATGAACGATAATGCAAATAGAGCAGTATCCGCATTCATTAAGATTATCTACCTTTGTGCGCAAGAGAAGGTTGATGATTCTCAGCTCATATTTCTGTGGCATGAACATTTGCATGCTGCTTCTCAGGCGTTTCATGTTACAGAATGCTTGGAACTTACACCGTAAATTTGACTTCAGTACACTCTTCAATTCAACGATGATATTGTACAGCCCAATCTCACAAGCCTATACCTAACACTACGCGACATAGTGCATTCCATCATTTACAGTGCTACTTCACTTCTCTCTATACTCGTGACCTAGATGAACATACTCAAATCATTGGTGTCCCGCTCGCAAACCCGTTCACAACAGCACTAATGAGTTGATGTGCAATGGCCGTCTTCGGTGGCAATCTCAGCCCACCCTCTTTGTACTCTGGTCCAGCCTCCTCGCCCAACCCACTCGTCCCGACCCTGAGTGCCTCTCTAACCTCTTCAGCCTCAAACCATTTCGCATCCTCAAGCTCAGCATCATGTCCCAAATGTACCTTCTCTCCATCTGGAACCGCTTGGCCAATCGCTCCAATCATGAGGTTCGCTGGGTACGGCCAGGGCTGAGTAGAATGAATAACCACGCGCCCGAGGTGAATTCCGGATTCCTCCCAGACTTCGCGGCGTACGGCTTCTTCAACAGATTCAGCAGGCTCAAGAAAACCAGCGAGCGTGCTGTACCAGTACTGTGGCCAGCGCTTTTGGCGACCGAGTAAAATACGCTGCCCATCGGCAGACACGACGGCCATGATTACGGTTGGGTCAGTGCGAGGAAAGCAAAGGTTAGAGATTCCTGTGCGTGTTGCGCAGGGTGGGCGTTCGCCGGGGGTGGATGTGTTAACGGCATGTACAACATCCTTGGGTGGGCATGTGCGTTTGAAACCAGCATTGACGGATAGCGTTTTGTAGCCGCAGGAAGCACAGAAGGGGTTGCGGGCATTCCAGTCCAGAAGGTGACGAGCTTCTGCGTAGATGGCCGCTAGATTTAAATGTCAGTTTCTGCCTCTTGTCGTGATTCATTGAAGACGGAATGTAGGATAGGTATACCTTCTTCAGCAGGCAGGCTCATGTGCATTCTTCCCTTCGAGAAGTCCAAACCCTTCGCCTGCAAACTGCTAATCAATTTCTCCGCCTTTTCCTTAACACTCTCCTTTGGTGTGACATCAACAGCAAACCATGGCTGCCCCTTGTAGTGCTCCTTGTACACGAACCCCTCTTTTCTCTCATCCAAACCTAAGAACACTATTTGCGGAATGTACAAGCTCGAGTTGTATTGCGCGATGACATCGTCTTCGGCCGTGTTGAAGATATCCTTGCCAATGATAGGCTCGACATCAGAATACGAGACGCGTGCGAGCGAGGTTGGTGAGGAGACAAGCGGTTCGATGTTCTTGAACAGGATGAATGTAGCGGAAGGATGGCGCAGTGCTAAGGAGAGGAAGGTGTGGTCCGGGCGGAGGAAGGACACACGATTCAACGGAGAACCTTTACGCCTTTATCAGTATGTGATCGTTGGCATGATTTGAGATCGAGTTAATATATGTACCAGAGAAGTAGTTCGCAATCTCCTTGCCAAACTTGCGGCTTAACATCGAGTCGACGTTTGGATGCGCGGGCTCTGGGAGATCGGGCTGGGGAAGCGGGGCCATAATCTGTAAGAAACAGATCTAATTCTGCGTATAGAAAGGATGAATTTGAGGTATATAGAGGACTGGAGGAGACATCCGTAAGAGTGCCGAATGTAAGCCAAATTGCGACATAGCCGATGTAGTGCCCCACGGCGGGGCATGCTGCTTGGTAATTCGACGTCACGACGTGCATGTTTCCGACTTGCGGAGAAGCCGCGGTACATGCATCTTTTCGATAAGCTTATCGATACCGTACAACTTTATTTGGACAACGCGACAACTATACTTGTTGTGTAGAGGGGTACAAAACAACAAGACAGGTTAAGCAACCACACAAATTCAAGACTACCTTCCATTGAATAATGACAACATGAGTCAATTCTACGTATGTCGTACTCTAGACTTTCTCCAATCCCCAGTCAGAGCTGACAGCCATACCAACAGATTCCAGACTCCCATACAGGGTCCTCAGAAGCCTCGGACAACGATGATCTTGACACATTACCCTTCGCCCGCCCGCTCCAACGCAGCGATTTTCTCCAACCTAACTTCACTCCCAGTACTTATTTGTCTACACTCTCCAATCGACATCAAACCCTCGAAGATCTGCGCACCGAATTGCGCTCCCGCAGCCAACTCCTCAGTCGTGAGCTACTCGACCTCGTCAACACAAACTATGCGGACTTTCTTACCCTTGGCAACAGCTTACGCGGAGGAGAAGAGAAGGTTGAGGGTGTGAGGGTTGGGCTGCTAGGATTTGGGAAAGAAGTTGAAGGGCTGCAGAGATTAATTGCAGAGAGGGAAGAAGAAGTCGGACGGTTAGTGAAGGAGAGGAGAGATGTGCGAAAGGGCATCGATGTTGGGAGAAGGCTGGTGGAGTATGATGAGCGGTTGAGAGAGTGTGAGGAGGCAGTATCTGTGGGCACTATAAAGAGCGAGGAGGAGTTCGAAAGTGATAGCAGTGAGGAGGACGAAGAGGACGAAGAAGAGGAAGAAGAAAAAGAAGAAGGACAAGGAAAAGCCAAAGGAGATGACTCTCGGTATGGAACGCCCATCGGAAGGTTGCGGAGGAACGTTGTACAGTATAGACTTGTGAAAGAGGTGGTCAAGGGCTTGGAGGAGCATCCGTTTGTGGTAGCACAGACGCCGAGGTTGAGCAAGGTACGGAGTACATTACTACTGGATCTGAGCACGGCACTGCAACAAGCGAAGAAGGCAGGAGCAACCGGAGCTGGGAAGGTGATACAAATCATGAAAATCTATGCAGACATGGAGGAGTCTGGCGAGGCAATCAAGGTCGTTAAGACATTGAAGACAACGTGAAAGGTTGGTCATGGTACCAGCATAACGATGGCGTTGATATGGTACATTGTTTGTACAATAGAAAGGCTACATGGAATTTACAAGGGGCCGGTCAAAAGAGCTGGTGATATCGAGTTGGCACTCTTGAACTCGCCGTTTAGTGTGAAACCCGGTGCATTTGTGGAGCTGAGAACCTGGAACGCTGTTAGCATTGTCGATACACATGTGCCATTGTATTCAGACTGACCACTTCATGGATCTCCTTCGAGACACGGTCCTGCAGCTGCGATATGTCTTTCTTCAATGCATCCATGAACGATTTGATGTTTTCCTGCATTTCCGCAGGAGTGAATCCCAGCTGGCCAACTGCCATGCGAATCACACCCAATCTTTCCCTGTACTCGCTGCCACCGACCATGTTCCTCACTGTAGGTCCCACGTTTGAGACGACTGTGCCGGTCTTTGTGCTTGGCATTAGCCCTTTAGGACCCAATACCCTTCCCAGACCCGCCTTGTTCATTTTCTGCAGAGAATCGATATGGCAGATACACCTGTCAAACTCGATGTTGCCCTCCTGAATCTGTTTGAAGATCTCCTCTTCGCCAACAAGCGTTGCGCCTGCTGATCGCGCCTCTTGGCCGGCTTTAGAATCTGCGGGCGCGATGACACAGATGCGGAGATCTGTCTTGACAGAATGCGGCAACCGTAATCGATTTCTCACCACGGGGCCGTTCTTGAGGGTTCGCAAGCGGACATGCAGCTCGTACTTGGAAGATGAAGGGTTCCGCCCAACTTCAAAAGCGCGAATGTATTGCATTGCATCTACAAGGGCGAACTGCTCGGTTTTCTTCAGGTCATATTGGCGGAAAGTATTGCGAGCCTTCTTCTTCTTTGCGGGCTGCGTTTTCGATGTTGTTGCACATCGAATTGTTTGGTATGCTGGGGTCGCGAATCGGCAAACTTCAGGACGAATGGTAGAGAGCGACGATATAGCGAGCCTTGTCACGCCAAATGACGCTACGAGCGATCGAGGGGCGGCCATTACGGCGTTGCGAGTGGTGATGGCTGGCGTGTGGAGTCGACCAAAAGTTCAATGTTCCAGTCGAAGATCGGTCGGTCGGCGATTCGGAGGTCCCTGTCACGTGAAGTTGCTCCGCAGCTCGTTTTCCGCTTTGGGCGAGAGTAAACAAACATGCGACTTCCCCAACGATACCAATGTACTGACACAACAGCCCGCAATGCCAGGGAGAACATCGACACGCTCAACGCGTGCGGCCGCCAGCGCAAGATCAGTACGAAAGTCGACTATCGAGATACCCGATGAGGGGCCTGTAACCTCTTTGCGCACTCAGATTGTGCAAGTCTTTGCCGATGCACAGAAAACGACGGCAACGCAGCGCAAGTTAGTTGTAACTCTACGAAAGATCCAAGAGTCATGCTGCTTTGAACCTCTGATCACCACCAAGAAGAGCAAGAAGGGCCAAGAAGAAGAGAATGAGGATTTCGATGAGGAGGACTTCAACCATGAGGTGGTGCGGAACGTCTTGCGTGTTATGTATGTGAAGAAGAGCGAAGCCGTCGGTGACCGTGTCATTCGATTTCTCTGTGCATTTCTCAAGTATGCAACAGAGAAAGACCATAAGAACTCCGTAGCAGAGACTGGAGACGAAGACGCCCAATACGAGACACCTAGCAGCCGACTCACCACAGAAGTTCTCAAGACTGTCCTCCGTCTTCTTTCGTCAAAAGACAAAACGGTCCGTTTTCGAGCGACCCAAACAGTAACACATATGCTCAACAGCCTTGAGCAAATCGACAACGACGTATTTGCTCTCATTCGAGTCGGTCTGTCGAAGCGGCTACGAGACAAAGAGCCCTCAGTGCGTGTTCAGGCCGTACTGGGACTGGGACGTCTCGCTGGCAATGATGAAGAGGAGGAGGATGAAGAGGACAGTGACGACGAGGCCGCAGGTGGTATCCTTGATAAGCTTGTCAACATTATGGTCAATGATCCAGACGCCCAAGTACGACGTGCGATTTTATCGAATATACCCTTCTGGCCTACGACTTTGCGCTTTCAACTAGAGCGCGCACGAGATATGGATCCTGCCACACGAAGAATTGTCTACTCCAAAATCCTACCCACTCTAGGCGATTTTCGACATCTGTCGCTGGTGGAACGTGAAAAGCTGATTCGGTGGGGCCTGAAAGATCGAGACGATACGGTGCGAAAAGCTGCAGCATCTTTGTTCCGCGATCGCTGGATTGAAGACTGCGCCTCTAAACGCGACACACGACCAGAGGAGGAGCGAGTGAGTGGAACTACCGCACCACCAAGTCGCGAGGCTTTGTGTGAGCTTCTGGAGCGTATTGACATCGTACACTCTGGTGACGATGACGGCATGGCACATGATGCTATGAAAGAGTTCTGGGCCGGACGGCCCGACTACCGCGAAGACCTCGAATTTGATCATGAATTTTGGTTAAACTTGGATCCGTCTGCCGCTTTCGTAGTGCGTAGTCTGAATGACTATTGCCAGGATACTGATGATGACCGAGTACGAGAAATGCTTGAAGATAAGTTTCCGACAGTCAAGAATCTTGCTTTCATCCTGCAAAATGCGCTTAACACCGTCATCGAAAACGTTGAAAAAGGTGCATTGATAGATGACAACGACCCTGAAGCAGATGAGGCGCAAGAATTCATTGAAGACTGCACTTTTGTTGCTAAGCAGCTCCTGCATATCTGCCTTACTCTCGACTACTCGGACGAAATGGGGAGAAGACAAATGTACAACATCATGCGAGAGGCGATAGCTAAACCTCAATTGCCAGAGGACTGTACAAAGCTTGCAGTCGAAGTATTGCGCATTGTATGCGGTAATCGCGGCGAGTCGGATTTTTGCGCTGTGGTCATGGAGGCCATTGCAGACGTGCGGGACTCACTTACAGACTCAGATGAGGACGCAAACGAAGTGGAAGACGATGCAGAGAGTTTCCACTCTGCACAATCTGAGACCAGCAGTCCTCCTCCAGCTGGCAGGAAATCCTCCAAGCCAGCAAAGGAACTTAGTGCTGAGGAGGAGGAAGAAAAGCGGATCCGCGAGATTCTGGTTTATTCTAAGTGTTTGCACATTGTTCAGTGCACGCTCCAGAACGTAAACTGCGATCTGGAAAAGGATACCAACTTGACAAATATGCTAAACATGCTCATCATTCCAGCGGTCCAGTCACGCGAAGCCATGATTCGTGAGCGTGGTGTCATCTGTCTCGGTATGGCCGCTCTCCTCAGCAAGGTATGTGAAGACAACATCAATTGCTGCATTGCTATGCTGATGATTTTAGGATCTGGCCGCAAACAACCTCGAGCTTTTCTTCCATTGTTTCAATAAAGGACATGATGCTCTGAAGGAAATAACGCTACAAGTTCTTGCAGATGTTATCATTTCGCATCCGCATCTTCTTGCACCACCCGTACCTGACCCAGACACTACAGAACAGTCTGAGCTGCCAGACGCGAACCCAATGCTACGACCACTCGTTAAAGTCTTACTCAAGGGCATTGCTTCAGAGAACGCGCGAATTGGCCGCATCGCCTGCGAAGCAGCACAGAAGCTCGTTCTTCACAACCTTTTGCCCCCGGAAGCTACCGCAGAAATCGTCAAAGCCTTCACATTATTGTACTTTGATCCTGATGGCATTTCTAACTCTGCAGTGAGGCAAGCATTAACCTACTTCCTTCCAGTCTTCTGCCACTCAAAAGTCAAGAATGCACAGCTCATGGCAGGCATTGTAGTCCCAATCATCTCTAAGCTCCTTATCATCCGCGACGAGATTGAAGAGGATGAAGATGCTGAGATGGTAGGCTGGCCTGTCATCACTGCGCATTTGGCAGAATGGACA
>Ga0115848_100298_pt1 | contig 18046 bp, 15 predicted proteins | sample InSIn3gowninarea_FD_83862 | JGI IMG/M metagenome (GOLD analysis project Ga0115848, IMG submission 83862) | reverse complement strand
GATGATGGAACAAAGGACTATAGATCAGAATCAAGAAATTGAGGAAAAATAATGTTTTAAGGAATGTTAAGTTGTATACATGGGTTCACTGTACAAAAAGAGTGTGTACACATGGGTTCACTGTACAAAAAGTGTGTATATGTATGCAAACACTTTCATAGAATAAAATGTGTGTGTGGGATGAAAAATTAAGGAAATTAAGGCGAAAGAATACCAAGGGTCAATACCATAGTATTAGCCCACAATATTGAGTGGAGTAACGATTATTCAATTCCATCTAAGAATACCAAGGTTTCTAAATGTTGTTTTGGTCCAAGGTATTGAGAAAGGCTAAAACTATATAAGGAGGAGAAGATCAAAGGGCTAAGTGCACAAGTAATGAATATCTTATGAAAAGTAAGTATGAATTTTATGAGTTTCTGATGATTTGCTTGATCTGAACTAAGTATGCACCTAAGTATTTGATGATGGATGAGATCTAATGATGGACCATGATCATAATGACTTATCATTATGTGATCTGATAACGGATAAGCTAAATCTGATTGCTAACACATGTTTTATCCTTTATATGCGATGATGTGGGTATGTTTGAAGTCTGGAATTGCGGTGAATTTATAAGTAAGTATTTACAGATCTATATGTTGGTTCACTTTGGTGAAGGTGCATATACACGCTGGTTTGATATGCAACTTCATTTAGCCCAACCTATGTATACCTCTAAAGATACTGAATCATAAAACCTCTAAACCACAAATTGTACCAATTAGTGACATTCTAAAGATCTGAAAGTAAAATTGAATGCATAAAGAGTTTGTGTCTAATTAATTGATTGATTGAGTACGAAGGGTTATCCTTGCTGCTATCTGTTTAGAATGCTGTAAATTGATAGTAGATCTTTAGAATGTCACTAATTGGTACAATTTGTGGTTTAGAGGTTTTATGATTCAGTATCTTTAGAGGTATACATAGGTTGGGCTAAATGAAGTTGCATATACACTTAGGCTGATTTCATTGAACAGGCGTATATAGTTTGACACATGATTTTTGAGGTTACAATTGGTTATGGCTGTTGATGGAATGTTTTGGGTTCAAATATGTGTACTGGTTACAGTGATCTATCTGTTCCATTTGATTGGTTGAATTTGATTAAGTTTGAATGAATGGTTGATTCAGTTGTGTTAAAGGTTTAGTTATTGTTTGATTCAGTATGTTAGAGGTTCAATGATTGCTTGATTCAATATGTCAGAGGGTTCAGTGATTGATTGATTCAGAGATTGATGATTGGGTTTCAGTTATGTCAAAGGTTGATGATTGAGTTTTAGTGATTGGTTGATGAAAATGTATTTGATGGTTGTATTGCAATGGTGATTGATTTTGATATTCAATGTTACTAATGGGTTTGATGTGAAAATTTGATGAAACATGGTTTTCATATTGTAGTGTTGCGTACCAGGAGCATCCAGTCTAAAAATTAATGAAACGTGGTCCCTAGAGGATATTGAGGGTTGGAGCCTTCTGTGAGGAAGTTGAAGCTTCCTGCTAGTAGTGGGTGGTGATTTGATCATGGGGTTGGAGCTCCCTACCAGTAGTAGTTGGAGAACGAGTGAAGTTTGTAGCCTTTTGTAGGCCGATGCCTATGTATTAGTAAACATATTGGCTAGTACAAGAGCTAGGGGTTTGTATCTCCCTTCCAGTAGAAGTTGGAGAACGAGAAGAAGGTCATAGCCTTCTGCAAGTGGCTACCTACGTATTGGTATGAGTCTGCACCAGTACAATATTGTAAATAGATTATTCTTTATATTAAAAGAAGACAACGACAACAACAACAGGTGGTTTTTCTCTTGCATTGGGTTTCCACCTTAAATCTTGGTGTTCATGTGTGTTTCTTATGTGTGATAGTTTACTATGTTATTACTGCACATGGTTACTGTTTAATTTTTAATAAAGTATTGATACACTGATCAAAGATCAACATATAATGAATTAACTGAATCATATGTTCACTGGATATATGCTGGTTTCCTTAATAGCAGTTGCATGCACACACAAGTTCCCTTCACTGAAGTAGCGTATATAAATCTGATTAGAGAAATCAAAAAGTTATTGATTTGTAAATACAGATTCAGCCCCCCTCTCATTATTATTCCCAAAAATTAGTATCAGAGCAGGTCCATTGGTAGAAGCTTGATCACTTGAAGGAGATCCATAGTAACAATTGGAAAGAAGCAGAAAAAGAAAGCACCTCAAAATAAGAAGACATCTCAAAATAACTGTGATAGTGGGAGAGATGATTGGCCATTGTCTGGAAGCAACTCTCCAGATTCAGAATCACCTAAGAATGAAGATGAACAAGAAAAAGAATTATCAGGTATGAATTTATTATCCTCTCGTGATACATTTCTTTGTTCATTTGAAGATAATGAATGTGACAGCGAAATAACTGAATTTTCTATTATGGGTGAAAGAGAAAGAAATCAAATAGAGGCAGAATTTAAAAATTTCACAGACACAATTAGAGATAAAAGAATCTAATTAATAAAAGGGAATGTGCCTACAAAGAAGAAGTTATCAGGTTAAAAGCCCAGTTGGAGGAAGGAAACAAAATAAAGAAGCAGTACACAGAAAATGAAGATCAAAGTCAAATGTTGCAAGATGAAGTGACATCATTGAGAAATGAAGTGAATGAAAATGACACAAAAACCAAGGAACTTATAGAAAGAACTAGCTACTATGAAGGTCTTGAAGCTATGGTCATTTCTCTAAAAGAAAATCTCAAAAATTCAAATAAGAAGAATGAAGAACTACTCCAAGCATTTGAAGAACAAGAAAATGAAGTCCTCAAATTAAGGCAACAAGTGCAAGAAGGAGGAAAATATGAAGAAATCATGAAGAAGTAGTATATTGAAAATGAAGAACAATATCAGATTGAGGAAAATATCCTAAAAGGTAAATTAGAAGGAAATGATAGAATTTTATGATTTCAAGATATTACTATGATTTTGGATGATATTCTTAGTAGTCAAAGGTCTTATTCCATCAAATCTGGTCTTGGTTTTCATGAAATTGTTAATGGTAAATATAGCTCACAAACTGAAGCAAGGAACTCTAATACAAAATCTAAAATGCTCAATAAGGAGATAAGAGGTCAACCCAATCAACAACCAAGGAAAGAAAGTTTTCAAACAAAATCATTTACTCCCAACTATGGAAGTGTTAATCGATTCTTTCTTCTGATGAATAATGTTGAATGTTTTATATGTCATTTTTTGGACATGTTGCAGCTAGATGCAGAAGCGGAATGGCTCAAGCTAATAACAGTCACACAGAAATCTCATCAGCTTCTAGGTACTTTAAGGGATATTGTTTTTCTTGCAATATGTTTGGTCACAAAGCAATTAACTATTATAGAGGGAATATGAAACATATAAGATGTTGAGCTTTTAACAAGTTTTGGCATATAGGAAAATAATGCAGGGGAAAATCTCGGCCAACATACCAAAAGGAGCAATCATCATAGTCCAAGGTATGGAAGAAGAAGGAAGTATAACCAGAAATATATGGCATAGCTCAGTATACAAGAAGAACATGGTCAGGAGGAATTGAAAGTATGAAATTTTAGTGTTCTAATTATCATACGCAGTTATCATGAAGAAAAATCACATATATACGCATGTTCGAAGCTTCACAGTCGCGTATTTGTTGGTTTGATGAAGAAGCAATGGGAGAGACTCAGAAAAATGATATGATATGGTTTACAAAATTATCAATTATCTCTTCTACCTTGATGATTGATGACCACAATCTGTGGATGTTATTTAGAAGTGCTTTTGATCCTCATAAGTTGTTGATGACTTGATGTATATTTGATTGATGATGATACCTTGATAATTATTACTGATATATGCAATGACTAGATCTAAGAGTGTACAAGTGGCACAAGTTCAGGGGGAGAATATGCTATGCTTCTAATAATTCATTGTTGGCATTATCTTCAGAAGTCTTTGGTACCTAATGATTCTTATCAATGGTGATGGTACTTATGTTGTTGAAGTGTTTAAATGATACATCATGTTATGATGTAGTCATGAGTTTCCTATGATGAAATCTCAAATGATACTTATATTGGTTAAGCCACATAGTTGTTACTTAGATAAGACTTATGGATGATTGTGGATAACCTTTTTGATGATGCATACAATACATATGATATGTTACTTACATGGTGATTTTCATAAGAACAAGGAGAAGTACAAAGCTTGAGTACACAACTTCATTATTTGATGATGAGTCACTCATTTCTTTTATGCTACAGTTATCATTGCTTCAAAGATACATAAAGTTCATATGGTGTGGTTATGATGCAGGAATCCTATAGTTCTTGGCTCTCACATGGTTGAGAGTTGTTGATGTTGATGATATCAAGAAAGCTTGACAAATGACTATGAGATCATGGTTTTCTAGATACATATTGCTATCTCATGATGGATATACATTATTCTAGATACATGGATGATTACTTAAGTTTCATATTGATAAATATTGTTAGTTGGCCAAGAGAGTGGTGTTATTGTAGGTCTCATGAAGACATAGCTATTTGAAGAGATGGATATTTGGAGACATGGCTTACTTAGTCACATAATGATGATGACTTCTTACTTTATGACGATAGGTTATGATAAGGCTCTTTTTACTAAGGAAATAGAGCAAGTTGATCTTGATGAGATCAAGAGGATGAGTTGATATCTATATGCAACATACCTGGTCACAGATTGATGATATTTACATTGTCATATCTTGGGAACTAATGATGGACATATACAGGTTGTTGGTCTGGATGCTTCTCACATATGCTTATGGTGAAAATCATATATGGTATATGATAATTGTTGATGACTATCATGGTCTTGTTTAGATCTTTAGTCTTTGTTAGAAATGTCATGTATATCATTTGCTGTAAAGGTCATGTAAAGACCCATGATGTATCCATCTATCATAGTCTCTTAATGAGTCCTTTTTGGTTATATGATGTAATTTATACCCCCACTATACATGGGAAGGATATTCCCACTTGGTTGGGTATATGAGTGAAATTTGGTATATCCCCACTTGGTTGGGTGATTGATGTATGTATGAGTCATTGGTGATAGGAAGCTCATACTCACATAGTTGAGTTATAGAGTCATGTTATTCTTTTGGAAAATATTTTTGCAGACTCTGCATGTGCTCAAGGGGAGCATGAACAGTTTACTACATCTCACCATGTATAAAGGGGAAGCTTAAATCAAAGAATTCGGGATGTGCATGGGGGAGCATGATCAATGCTCATATTCAGCTGTTCAAATATGAAAGTCTTCACTTTAGTTATCCCTTTTCCCTTGTTTTCAAAGGGGGAGAATATCTTGGTCCACCCTTTGTCCTTGATGTCAAAGGGGGAGAGTATTTGGGTGTTGCTAGTTATCTCTAATAGTTTCTACAACTTGTAGTAATCAACACCAACATGGTTTAGATCAAGTCTGGGGGGGGAGGGGAGTTTTGTTGGAATTATGATGCATGTGTTGTACTTGATGGCAACCCACTTGTAGCAGAACAAGTATATGACAACTAGATGAATCTAGGAAATATTGGAGGTGACAGAATGATGGAACAGAGATGAATCTACAATACATATTAGAGGTGACAGAATGATAGAATAGAGATGGATATACAGGCCAAATATAATAGAATGATGGAAGAGAATAATGGTCCAAGGTTTGATACATGGAGATTGTTAGTGTGTGTTTTCCTTAATATTTGATTAATGAAATAATTGATAAAAGTATAAACAAGATGTGACAAGATGCAGGGCAATTCATAGAAATCAGTTCAAAAGTGATATACAATTGCAAATCAGTTCAGTTTTACTATTGTCTATCAATGAAGTCTTCTTTGATCTGAAAGTAAAACTGAATCCATAAAGAGTTTGTGTCTGATTGATTGATTGAGTAAGAAGGGTGATCCTTGTTGCTATCTATTTAGAACTCTGTAAATTGGCAGGAGATCTTCAGAATGTCACTAATTAGTATACTTTGTGGTTCAAAGGTTTTATGATTCAGTATTTTTAGAGGTATATGCAGGTTGGACTAAAGGAAGTTGCATATACACGTAGGTTTACTTCATTGAAGAAGCATATACAGTCTCAAATGTGATTTTTGAGGTTACAGTTGGTTTTGGCTATTGATGCAGTGTTTTGGATTCAAGTATGTGTACTGGTTATAGTGATCTACCTTTTCTAGTTGATTGGTTGAATTTGATTAAGTTTAAATGAATGGTTGATTCAGTTGTGTCAATAATTCAGTGATTGTTTGATTCAGTATGTTAGGGGGTTTAGTGATTGATTGATTCAATTATGGTTGATTCAGAGATTGATGATTGGGTTTTAGTTATGTCAGAGATTGATGATTGAGTTTCAGTGATTGGTCGATGCAAATGTATTTGATGGTTGTATTACAGTGGTGATTGATTTTGAGCTTCAATGTTATTAATGGGTCCAGTGTGAAAATTTGATCAAACATGGCCTTCATATTGTACTGTTGTGTACCAGTAATATCCAATCTCAAAATTAATGAAACATGGTCCCTGGAGGATAATGAGGGTTGGAGCCTTCTGTGAGGAAGTCGAAGCTTCTTGCCAATAATGGCTAGTGATTTGATCAGGGGGTTTGAGCTCCCTACCAGTAGCAGCCGGAGAACGAGTAAAGGTTGTAGCCTTTTGTAGGTTGACGCCTACGTACTAGTAAACATATTGCCTAGTACAAGAGCTAAGGGGTTGTAGCTCCATTCTAATAGAAGATGGAGAACGAGAAGAAGGTTGTAGCCTTCTATAGGTGGGTGCTTGTGTACTGGTATGAGTCTACACTAGTAAAATATTGTAAACAAATTATTCTTTATATTAAAAGAAGATAAAGACAACAACAGGTGGTTTTTCTCCCACATTGCGTTTCTATCTTAAATCTTGGTGTTCATGTGTGTTGCTTATCTATGATGGTTTACTCTATTATTATTGCACATGGATAATGTTTAATGTTTAATAAAGTACTGGTGCACTGATTAAAGATCAAAATATGATGAATTAACTGAATCATAAGTTCACTTGATATATGATGGTTTCCATAAGAACAATGGTGTGCACACGCAAGTCCCCTTCACTAAAGTAGCGTACATAAATCTGATTAGAGAAATGAAAAAGTTATTGATTTGTAAATATTGATTCATCCCCCCTCCCCCCCTCTCAGTATTATTCCCAACAAAATTTTGTAGTCACATAAAGAAGAAGAAGCAAGCATTTAAGCTAAGTATTGAATTTGTTTGGTTTTTTCATAATTTTAATTAAATCTAAATAAGAACCGACATTGTAATTTTTTTATTAGTAAGCTCAATAGTTAAATTTTTACTATTTAGATTTTTTTTTTTTTTCTGCGGATTTTAATTAAATTTAAATAGGAACAAACATTGTAAAAAAAATTATTAGTAAAATCAATAGTAAAATTTTTACTATGTAGGGTTTTGAGTGAATCACCGTACCTTTCAAATTCTGATCTTTTGAATAATTATAATATTCCAAATTATTATGTTGTTGAACAATGCTCCGAGTCTGTCTCTCTTACAAATTTCTCCTTTGAAATTTTGGGACAAATAATGAAATAGTGAATAGTTCCTTACTATTTAAGAGAATTTATGAAATTAGATTTTGAAAAGTCAATTACCGCTCATTTTTTAATTTGAAAGAAACAAAGTCGCATTTTTTTTAACTTTTTTTAGAACATCAGTCTGTTTCATAGGAAAAAACATCTGTGTGCTCACTAGTAGCACACACCGATTAAGATAACTTATCTGTACATTAATTTTTTTTAATGCACTCATATTGGAGAATTCCTTTTTTATTTTTGAAATCTTGGAACCAAGTGCATTTATTATTTTAATGCATTGGTGCAATTATTATTTAAATTCATCGATGTGATTAGTTTTACAAGCATCAATATGCTTTAAAAGTTATTTGAATTTTTATTTTCACATAAAATAACATATTCATCTCAAATTATCCTTTAGGATGCATCCACAAAGTTACAATAGTTCATAGTTGATTAAAATTGGATCATTATATTGTTTTTTACCCATCTCTATGCATTTAGAGTGGAAAAAGTCCAGTAATTCATTCATGATATTGTTTTTACGGCCAAATCAAGTTTGATGAAACAGGGTCTGAAACCTTTCTCGAGCATTTTGAGGAATCAAACAACATTTTTTTAGCGGTAAAAATGTGCTACTTTAGCATTGCAACTTTTAATGTTATTATTCACACAAATATATTTCAAACAGTGTAAGAAGCATGCTAATAAGAGTCCATATTCAAAAGTTAAGCCACTCAAAGGTTGATTTTTCTATTTTCACACATATAGTTTAGGAGGATGTTTCCCTAGCCCCCATTATTCATGGAAAACGAGCTAGACAAATGTTTGTGATGTAAAAGAATCTAAAAGAGTCTATTTTGTAACTCAAGTTAAGATTTGATGTAGTAAAACTTAACCACTAGTAGGCTATTGGGCTTTGTTATAACTGAGCCACTAGCTGGAAGAATCATTTATTTATTTCAAGATAATTTTGTTACATAAATGAGCAAGGATAGGCAAGAGAGGTAGGAGGTAGAGCACATAGAGAGGATATGTGCACTGTAGTAGCTCACAGGCCACAAGTATTACCTCTTTGTAACCGCAACCTTAATTTCCAAACAAAGAATGAAAGTGAAGTGACCTCATCTTCTAGCTGAATTTTCTACTAAAAGGGTTTTCGAAAGCATATTTTATATATTATGTGACTGTGCAAGCTTATTTTTGCATTCTCTACTTTTTCATATAATTTCCATTAACATGCATGCACTAATTACTATAAAATCTACAAATCTGGAAATTAAATAAAACTGTAATAGTGTAGAATTTTATGTTTTAATATAATATTGTCAAATCTATTATGACAAAATAGATAGTAGAATATCCACGACAATTTACAGATCATTTGGTATCAGAGTAGGTTTCTTTGGGTATTTTATGGAGATTGCAGGGATCTAGAATGTTAGAGTCAAAAATCATAAAACCCTAATCATGGGCGACGAATATGTAAATGACCTTCATTATCTTGTAGAGGTGAGGTTCTCATGGTTGAAACAACAAGTCACAAACATAAATCACAATGTTAACCTCCTCATGGTGGCCCTGGGAAATAAGCTAGGGATATTTGGAGAAGATGGGGTTTAAATGAAGAGGAAAAATCATAACACGAATCAGAAGATAAAGGAGAAATGAAAAATAAATTGAGAAATAATACGAAAAAGATCAACCCGACTCGAGTGAAGGGAATGAATCCCTATTTAAAATGGAAGAAAAAGTCGACATCAAGTCATATCATGGCAATATCAACGCACTAAATCTCAACCACTGATTGTAGAAACTGGAAGTTTATTTCAATGCCATCAAATTGAGGAAGGGCAAACTATCTCATTTGCGCAACTTAAATTGGAGGACCATGCACTGAATTGGTGGGAGAACCAGACATAAAACTTGAGGTTAGAGGGAGAAACTCCAGTAACTAAATAAGAAGATTTCAAAACCCTCATTAAGTCACAGTTTTATCCCTTTGGGTACATGGACCCATGGGTCTGGTGACATTACTTCAAGGAAAATCCAGGCCAAAACTTTCAGGAGTACACCACAAAATTTAGAAAGTTGGCAATAATGTTAAGTATGTTTCCAAAGATCCCAGATGTACTCCTCAAGTATTTGGGGGGTCTGCATTGCAATCTGCGTGAGAAAGTAATGAAGTTCAATCCAAATTTTTTTGGCAACGCTTTTGTATAGGCACAATACCTACAAAACATAGACTTGAAGACAGCACAATCAAGCATACCAAAAAATAAGGAACAAAATGATGCTTCTAAGTAATGGAAGAAGAATATAAAAGGGGAAAATATAAGAGGACGACAACAATAACACACTAGTGTAAAGATCCTAGCAACCACTGAAACCACTACAACATTGATGGCCATAAAGAGCAAAAATGTTAGATGTTGTATCCAGAGCTAACCTCAAAGAAGAAGAAGAAGAAAGGTAACAGGAAGAAGAATCTCATGGCCATTAATTTGAGCAACCAACTTGAAAGAAGCTCAGATGTGGATGAGAAGTTAACATATACATTAGTACAGAAGGAGGTGAATTTGAGTAGCCTTCAGTAACAAGAAGAAAAATAAATGAGCAAACTATTCCATATAATGATATAGGTCAAGAAGACAAAGATTGATGCTCTGATTGACTCAGGATTGTAGGCGAATCTCATTGCAACGGAGCTAGTCAGGAAATTTGGGCTAGAAGTTCATGATCATCTAAACCCATATCCTTTGGGATGGGTAAATTAGGATGCAGAGATGAAGGTAACAAAACAATGCAGAATTAGATTTGCTATGAGTGCTAATTTTATTCATGAAGTAGATCTAGATGTGGTTCCCCTTGATGTCTCTAGAGTCATGGCTGGGATTCCATACATGTACATGCATGATGAAATATTCATGAGGAGAGCCAACCAATACCAACTCGTCAAGGATGGAAAATTTTTCATCATCGACGCACATAAAGGAAAGTAAAAAATTTCACTAGTAAGATTCAACCAAGCAAAGAAATTGATCAGTTCTAGCAAGTAGCATGTGTTATTTTTTTTTAAGAGAAAGTTAGTCTGAAGAGGAGTCAATAAGAGGTAATGCATTCTTGGAGGGGTGTACTAAGAAACATAAACAATAATTAGAGGAGTCATTATAGGTATGGAAGGATGTGTTATGAGATACTAAAGGGTTACCACCAAAAATATAAGTGGAGCATGAGATCCAACTATTTCTAGACTCCCCATTGTCGAATATTGGGTTGTATAAGAAGTCTATTATAGAAGCAAGTGAGGTGAAGAAATAGTTGCTACAGCTACTGAAACAAGGTGTCATTCAACTGAGTACATCACCATATGGGTCAAACATCATCAATAGGCCAAAGAAGGATGGGACTTAGCAAATGTGTATAGATTATACAACGTTAAACAAAATCATGCTTAAGAACAGATACCCTCTGACCAGGATAGATGATTTTTTGGATCAGTTGCAACAAGAAGAATACTTCACCAAGTTGGACTTGAAGTCTGGATATCACTAGGTTAGAGTCAAAGAAGAAGATACATGGAAGACCACCTTCAAAACTAGGAAAGGTTTGTATGAGTGGTTAGTTATGCCATTTGGCCTATGAAATTCGCCAGCTACGTTTATGATATTAATGAATGATGTATGACACCCTTTTATAGATTCCTTTGTTATTGTATATTTGGATGATATACTGATATATAGTGCTACCTTGGAGGAGCATATTTCACATTTGACACAGGTTCTAAAAACATTGAAGAAGCACCAACTACTAGCAAATCTCAAGAAGTGTGATATTTTGCATTAGTATTTGGTGTATCTAGGGTATGTTATTAGTGGACAAGAGCTAAATATATATCCTTCTAATATGGAGGCCATCATGAAATGACTAGTTCCTACTAATGTTTGTGAGGTGCAGAGTTCCATTGGGGCATCACAGTGCGTGAGGAAATTCATAGCCTCATTTTCAGCATTCATAGCATCATTATATTGTTTGTCATCCATATTGATGCATTCAAAGTGGAAAAAGTGGAGGAATCGACTCACAAGACTATTTTTACATGTGGTACCGAGTTTGGTGAAACAAGGATGAAACCTTTTGGGAGCATTTTGATTCATCAAACAACGATTTTTGGGGTAAGACTTTGACATGTTTTCATGCTCCTTTACATATTAATTTACACACAAGGATATTTCCAATGACGAAAGAAGCATGTCATTCGAAGTCCATGTGAAAAAGTTATGCCACTCACAAGTTGACCTTCCTGTTTTCACACCTATAGTTTGATAGGATGTTGCATCAACCCCCATTATTCATGGAAAATTGGTTACCCATGTGTTTGTGATGCAACCAAATCTAGAAGAGTCTAATTTGTAACTCTAGTTAGATTTGACATAGTCAAACTTAACCACTAGTAAGCTATCACATTGTGTTATAACTCGACCACTAGGAGGAAGAGGCATTCCATTATTTCGAGAGCATTTTGTTCTATAGATGAGCAATGAGAGTCAAGAGAGTTAGGAGTGTTTGGTCTACAAAATGTCATCCACATTTACCAACATTTCAATCATTTTACCCTTATTCTGTAACTTTATAGCTACATAACCTTACATTAAGTAACCATTTTCATCATTACATGGATTTTTCATTATTATTTTCCAAGTCATTGATTTTAAGTATTATAAGTGAACTTGTGATTAAATGTTAGTAGATTAACATATTTTCATTTATATATAAAAATGTTATGAGTTTTGTGATATTATAGGCCTACTTGGACATTCTAGAAGGGTTCTACTTAGCCATCCAACCACAAATTCGAGTTTCGAATTCCAAATCATGAGGATTTGTGGAATAATTGTAAATATGTGGATCATCAACTATGCACATCCAAAGCAGAAGAATCATGGACGAGTGGATTTCGAGAGGATTTGTGTCTTACATTTTTTATGAGATTGTTGTAACCACAAGAGATAAATGTGTATTTAGGAAGAGATCTAAGGATCTATACTTATTGTACAATTATCCTTATTTTTCGTATAAATAAGAGTGCACCCTTCATACAAAGGATTGTTAGTTGTTAGATGCAAGTTAGAGGTTGTGAGTGTTAGTGTTAGATGTTAATTGCTAGTTGGAGGTTCCAAGTTCCATCCATGTGGTTTGTAAAGTGAGGAGAGAGAATTGTTGTAATATCTTGTAACTCATTTTATGAAATACATACTGCCGCTTTGATCTGCAAGATGTGATAGTTTGTTTAGTGTGCTTGCTGAGGAATGGAGGACCCTCATCAACCAGAATTTGCAGACCTTTGTACATATTGGTAACATAATGTAGTTATTTTATTTCCTTTATTTTCATCAAGTGCGTTTTCATTTTATGCACGTGCGATTTTTATTTTAGTCAGTGTGATTTTATTTCGAGGAAGTGTGATTTCAATTATGCAAGTGTGGTTTCATTTATGCAAGTGTTATTTCAAGTTCAAGCAAGTGTGATTTCAATTTTTTTATGTTTGGTTGGGATTAGGTTTATTTAATATGTTTTATAATTAGTTTTAAATTGCATTAGATTAATATAATCTAAAAAATAAGCACCTAGTGCATATAAACAGGTATACCTCATAAGTTTATGAAACCCAGGGTTGACAAACTAAATGACAAGGTTTTAACTCACAATTAAATCACCCAACATTTTAGCACCGTTGCTGGGAGGTATACATAGGTGTTTATTTTGAAGTTTAGACAACTCATTATAGTTGCATTCATTCTTAGATACATGATAAAAATCATATTAAAATCATTTTGCATATAATATTTCAATAATTTTTCAATACTTTGTACTAATATATCTGCACAACAGTAATTATCAACTAGTTGTAATAATTCATGGACAATTAAGAGTTTGAAGAATGTTCTTCCAAGAACTTTCCTGAAAATTAGCAGCAACTGGGATATCTACCTCTCAAGATTAATATATTTTAACTGCATGTAAAAACTTTTCTATCTCTCCACCTCCACAAGAAGATCTTCAAGTTTCCTTTGATTCCTCTTGTCAATTGGTTGAAGAGACTCAGAATCATGCAATACTTTTGATGGAGAGTAATGAGTAGAATATAAGATTAAGGAATGCATAATAAAGGAGGATATTCAATTTCATATAAACCAAGAAAGGAATTGTTGACACCTAATCTTCATGATTGGGAATTTTATGTAAATAAATAAATTGGGAAGGTGAACAGTTCTCGGGAGATGAACTGAACCATCACTCCCTAATGTATATAACAATGGGTTACCTATGGAATAATACACCAATCAGTTTTTCTGCCTTTGGAGAGTTACTGCTTGGCCTGACATGGTATCAGGGCCAGCTCCATTTTTGGCATAGTCTTGTAACTCCCTTCTGCTAGTTTCATGCAGTCTGTCCACTGCTAGGCTCTCTGTCCCTCTGCTCCCTCCACAGTGACTGCCACTGTCTAAACGCTGCACATAGACCAGTCCGCCCAGTCTGCCCTCTAACAGTTCGCACGATTTTTGCATGATTGTAATGTCTCAGTCTTCCAGAATTGGAGCAGGAGTCACCGGATTCACCTCGCCTTTGTCTTACCAAAAATAAAAATAAAAAAAAATCCCTTTGCCTAGCGTTGTGATACCAAAAACATATCGGCGTCGGAAGCCATGGATCTCTGTACTCTACGAGTCTCTACCCTAGTGTTATACTTATGTATACGCCGAACTTAAAATCTACTGTCTGCGCTTCCTCACTCTCACCCAAAAACAAAGAACTCGGATGGTCTGGTATTCATATATTCACGTGGGTTGGTTGGTATAGGATTTGCTTTTCGTATTTGTTATTGATATTGATAAGAGCAGAAGTTTTGAATTTTGAAATGCGCAGAGACTTCTTTGAATGCCAAGAGACTTCTTTGAGTCTGCAGTTTGCTTTATTTGGTTGAAGACACTGCTGTAGCAGCTCGATGAATTGTAGTATGGTCTAGGAGGATAAACATGGTATCCTGTTGACTGTGTCGTATTATATGCTTGAGAGTGAACATTGCTGAGGACAGATTTAGACGAGGATTTTGAGATCTTGTACTCTTGTTGTGCCGAGGTGTTGCTTTTTGGTTTTTCTGCACGGTTCTATTTATTACACAATATATTTAGATTTGTTAATGATAATATCGGCCAAGGCAATTCTTAGTTTTTGTAACTATATTCAAGTGTTGTAATGACACGTGCATGCAAGGAAAAATGGAGAAAGCTTGTTGTTTCTTGGAAATACTTACCTGCCATTACTAAATATTCTGTCCAGAAAGAATACGAAGCAGTTATTGGTTGTTTTGTTCTTTTTATTATCCAACTCCAACTTTGTAGAGCTCGTGGTGAATGACTCATTATTTCTAAACAAACAAAATTGTTTCCCACAAAATTTTTTTGAGTACAACTTCACTGTATATCAGCAGAAAGTTTTTTTTTATCAGCAGAAGTATTTTTTTTTACAGAATGCATTCAATCATCTCTATGGTAGGAATAGTTCTCACTGGCAAGGAGAACTATCCTGAATCGTCCCGGATGATAAAACACACCCTCATCTTCAATGAGTTGTGGAAGGGAGTGTGTGTCGGAGAAGGAGACAATGACCCAGTGCAGCCTACATCAGACAAAGAGCTCGTCATTTGGGAAAACAAGAACAGCAAAGCTTATGCATTAATCGCAGCATCTGTAAATGAAGAAGTAAGTCGCCATATTTCATCATATTCAACTGCCTTTGAAGCTTTACAAAAGCTGAAAGAACTCTATGACTCACATTCTGCACTTGAAGTTGTTCAGCTCATGATTAAACTCTTCACTCTTGAACTGAAAAATAATGATCCTCTTGCTCTTGCATCTGAAGTAAAGTCTATAATGCATGATATTAAATCCACTAAGGTTGAGCTGGATATCCCTCTTATTTCTTTTCTCAAGGCACTCTATCCTACCTACTCCAATTATCTTTAATCTTTACAAGCAAATGGAAATCTTAAAGATATAACCTTTGAATCTCTTGTGAAAAAGTTTGCTGAAAGAGAGAAAGCCTTCGGAAAGAAGACAGCTCCTGAATCTTCTGAAGAGACTGTGTGCCTTGCTCATAAAGAAAAGCATCCTGCTCAAGATTCTACAAGAGGAAGAGGTGGACGAAGAGGAAGAGGAAGATATTTCAGAGGCGGGGGGGCAGACATTCTCAAGGAGAAAAGGCAGATTTGCACTGTATTCGCTGCAAAAGAAATGGATCACATGATGCCTCTACATGCAAGCTGCCATGGGATAAAATTGAGCAGAAAATAAACCAACAGAAAGGTAAAACTAATGATACAGACAAAGGTAAAGCCCCTGAATCCGCTCACTATGTTGTGGCACAATGTAACATTGGAGTAAATGAAGATCTATTTAATGCTTCACTTGATTCTTGGAAAAATGATTGGTTGCTTGATTCAGGAGCAACCTGCCACATGACTCATAGAAAAGATTTTTTTGAAGATTTCACTGACAATGTTGATGGAGCAGTATACTTTGTAGATCAATCAAAAATCAAGCCATCAGGGCTTGGCACAATCAGGCTTAAACTGCCTGGTCTTCCAGAGTTTCTTCTGGATCATGTTCTATATCTCCCATAGCTCAAGAGAAACTAGCTATCCTTGGTCCACATCTGCCAGCAAAGTCACTCCATTCATATGTTTGATGGCAAGCTTGAGGTAATAAAAGCATCTGACCACTCACTTGTCATGAGAGGAATAGAAGAAGAAAGGCTTCTCAAGCTGCAAGGAACCTCTGCTCATGCACAACATTTCTCATCATGAAGAAGGTACACTTCCATCAAGTTTATTATGGCATGCTAGATTTGGACATTTGACCTATGACAGTCTCTGCTTGTTGAAGAAAAATGGTGTTGCTGGTTTGCCTGCAATTCCTAGGAAACTTAAGCAATGTGATGCTTGCATTCTAGGAAAGCATAGCAAACAGTCTTTTCATGATTCACATTCAAGAGCACATAGGAAACTTGAACTCATTCATTCAGATTTATGTGGTCCAATGCCTGTTCCTTCTGCAAATGAAAATAAATATATCATGACATTTATTGATGACTACACCAGAATGTGTTGAGTTTATTTATTGTAGAACAAATCTGATGCTTTTCAAACATTCAAGAATTTTCATAAATGGATTGAAAATGATGCACAATCTCATATTGGGTCTATTCACACTGATAATGGAAAAGAATACACATCAAATGAATTTGAAAACTATCTTCGCCAACATGGGATCAAACATCAAACAACTGTACCCTATAATCCCCAACAGAATGGTGTAACTGAAAGAATGAATAGGAGAACCTTAAATATGGTACGATCCATGCTCTTCTTCAAAAATGTAAAGATAATGTTTTGGGTTGATGTTGTTCTATGTGCTGCATATATAAAGAATAGATGTCCATCTAATGCTATAAGAAACAAGACTCCATATGAAATGCGGTATGGACATGTTCCTTCGGTAAAGCATCTCAGGGTCTTTGGTTCCACCTGTTATGCTTTGATACCAAAAGTACATAGAAACAAACTTGGTGCTAGAAGTCGTAAGTGTATCTTTCTGGGATATTCAAACACCTCCAAAGCATACCGCCTCTATGATGAAGTAAATAAGAAATTTTTTGTATCTAGAGATGTAATATTCCTTGAATCATCCAAAACTGAAAATGTTGTTGAGCGACAACTTGATCTCTTGGATAGATTCGCAAAAGCAAAATCATTTCAAGAATTTGATAATCAGATTCCACATCTTGAAGGGGGGATTCCTATACTAGATCAACATGTGGAATCTTCTTCTGAAGAACACTCTCCCCCGCATGAAACTCCAACAACGAATGATGCTTTAAGTGATGTAATTGATAGAATTGGAAGACTCAATCTTGATTCAGTCCCAACTCAATCAACGGAGCAGCCTGGACCATCTCAGAAAGGTCCCCTAAAGTGGGTGACAAAGACACTTGAAAATGTTCATCCTGATGAAGTTGGAAAGACAGGAACTAGAAATTCAAACCGGAAAAATGGAGGTGATGTAGATGACTCTAACTCACCTGTTGATATGGATGTTTCTTATGATTGTGAATTGAACTTGTCTACAGATTTTCAACCAACTTCCTTCAAAGAAGCTGCTTCTCATGATGAATGGAAAGAAGCGATGCAAAAGGAGTATGATGCCCTCATAAAGAACGACACTTGGAAGCTGGTTGATACTCCATTAGGAATCAAACAAATTGGCTGCAAGTGAGTCTACAAGAACAAGTATAACGCTGATGGCTCACTTGACAAGCACA
>Ga0115848_100297_pt1 | contig 18080 bp, 13 predicted proteins | sample InSIn3gowninarea_FD_83862 | JGI IMG/M metagenome (GOLD analysis project Ga0115848, IMG submission 83862) | reverse complement strand
TTAATTTCGCCAAAGGGCGAACATTCGCCCCTAAAATTATCCTTGGTTGAAATGCTTCAGACCTTCATCAGGGAGGGGAAGCATGTCCCAATGGAACCTCCCACTTTGTGTTGTTTTAACAGTTGCAGGATCCTCCTTATGTCTGAATTGTTTCTTGGAGGAGGACTTCCTAGCAGCATGGTCACTACTGGATATACAAAAAGAACAATGAAATCTGCATATGGATATGGGGAATCATGCTTATGTATCAAAGGAGTCCAAAAAATTACTGACCTAGGATGACCTTTAGTGTTAAGCTTTTGGAGAATGAAAGGGAACTTGTCAACTTGGTAGTATAAGAAAAGGTGGTACAAATCCGAAGAATACTTAAAGACTCTTTCATTGTTAAATAATGAATCCATACAGGTGTGGATAGTTTTAAATAGAGGACGAATGCCCTGTTATAGAGTTTAATGAACCCAACATTTTGGAATACCAAGTGAGTCCATCATAAGGAGCTGCGACAATATATATTCTAGAGATATTAATGATGTATCCATGAGCTATATTTAAGTTTATATATATAGGTTATGAAATAAATTAATCTAAGAAATTAGGTCAGCCAATCTCAAAATTTTTTTGTGCATCCTACCAAATATGTACTTGGCATAATCATACATGATAGCAGAGGGCTATCCTGGAGTAAAAATGGACATGAAGGCTAAAATGATTTCATCTATATACTCACTGGTGGTATAGCATAAAAGACAAGAGATCATTGCTACTATATCCTGATCAAATGGGGAAACTATGGTAGCCACATATGGAGGAGGTTCCATTGGGACATGCTTCCCCTCCCTGATGAAGGTCTGAAGCATTTCAACCAAGGATAATTTTAGGGGCGAATGTTCGCCCTTTGGCGAAATTAAGGGGTTTTAAATTTTTAGTGGGCGAATATTTTGTATCATAGTACATTTTTACAAATCACCTCAAATAACCCACCTTATTTTAAGGGAGAGGGTAAAAAAGGTAAATTTAGCCCTTGAAATTAGAAGTTACAAACTTCCATTCGCCCATTTTTAAGAATAGGTTTTATTTAAGTGAATCCATTCGCCCATTTTCAAGAATAGGTTTTATTTAAGTGAATCCTATGGGCCAAAGGCCCAAATACCATATTTATAAAAGAGATATGGTAAATTAATAAAAATATGAATAAATGAGAGGTATGGTAAATAAATAAAACATTTTTTATATTTACTCCATAAGTCACCTTATATACATGTAAGGGTGTAAACAAATAAAAATATAAGTAAAGTGGAGGTAGGGTAAATAAATAAAACATCTTTTTATACTTACTCAAAAGGTATGGTAAATAAATAAAAATATAAATAAACTAGACGTATGGTAAATAAATAAAACCTCGTTTTATATTTAGTCCATAATCCTCATTCTATTTATGAACGCTCAAGAAAGTGATTTTATTTAAGTGAATTCTATGGGCCAAATACCATATTTGTAAAAGAGGTATGGTAAATTAATAAAAATATAAATAAACGAGAGGTATGGTAAACAAATAAAACATTTTTTTATATTTACTCCATAAATCACCTTATATTTAGGAACATTCAAAAAATGCGTTATATTTAGGAGAAACCTATGGGAAAAATACTATGGGACAAATACCATGGACTAGATTGTTATAATACCATGTAAAAAAACATTATTATTAATAAAAATAAAAATGGCACATTGTATTGACCCACGGTATTCACCAAAATGGCACATGGTATTGACCCATGGTATTCACCTGGAATGCAACCTATTTAAATGGGGAAATTAAACCAACATAGATCCATCTTTACTATGGATCTACTAACCCCCGAGAGGTATCAAATATCGTGATATGCAAACTAGCATAGAGTGAAAAAATATTTGATCCCTCTGAGGGCTTGGTTAAAAAAAAATAAAAAAAAAAATCAACTATTAATTTTATTAATTTTTATAAATTACTAATAGTAATTTTTAAGCTCCAGGTTTATGATAACCCATGGTATTGACCCATGGTAATACCATGGTATTCATGTGAGCATAGACTATTTAAAGGGGAAATTCTATCATCTTAGATCCATCTTAATTATGGGTCTACCAAGTGTTCAGAGGGATAAATAGATTTCATCCCCCTAAGAGTGGTAGATGTGGAGTTAAGATAGATATAGGTTGGCTTTTATGATAATGAAGATATTAAATAGACATAGGAAATTATATTGTAAAAACACCTTAAGGTGAATGGTTAAAGCATAGACATTGGACAAGTATATTTGTATACTTCTGTTTTAAACTGAAACAAATCCAGGGTTAAAAAGAATGGATTGATTGCACTAGTCATCCTTCTATAACTTTCCAACATATGCTCGAGTAAACAAATTGTAATTTGGGTAATTTTTCTAACTACAAATAGGAACATACTTGTGTATTGGCAGGGTGGTTACGAGGTCCCTAGAAGTGATGAATTTGAATTTTTGTTGGTTTTATATATAGTATTAGGTTTTTCCTCATGACAGGTGAATTTTATCCTACACCCACTTGGTTATCGATATGTAATTTTGGTATTTTTTATTTCAAAAGATATTTTAAAGAAATGCAATGATTTCATTTGTGTATTCAATAAACACAAGATTTTATAATTGAGTAAAATATTCGCCATGCCTAGTGAGAGATTCACCAAAAAATTATATATACATATTATATTATTGATAAAATCGCCTTCCATTTTTCCTATATACCATGGAGATTCGCCCATTTATTATATATATAAATTTAGGGGGGGTTCTTAAAATTTTCCCTGATTTCAACAATCCTGGTAGTGTTAAGCTCGGAAAATTGGTCTTGCAGGTCTCCAATGGAAATAGGGGTCAGATTTTGTCTTGGTTGCAATTGAAGTTTTTCATTGATGGATTCAACAGTGATGGGAAAGAGTACATCCTGGTTTGGAGACATCACTGCTCTTTGACTGGGCTGTAATTGGTATGGCAATAATGAACAATTTCAGGCAAGATATGCACCTTTTGGAACTGGTACTTGAGCAAATTTGATTCCCAAAGCCCAATTTGGTCAGCTTGGTTTAGGTATTGGTCCCTGTATCGACAATACAGTTTAATAGGGGATTCACGGATAGCTGTGTCCTTGATTTGGAAATCTTTATCTGCCAGAGGGAGATGGTATAAGTCCAGATGGGAAGTTGTAATTGGCCTGATATCCATGGAAATAGGGGCAATCATTCTTAGTTCTTGTGGATTTAAGAATGGGGGACAAAACTTATAATTTCTTGAGGGTAATGGGGTTTTTCAGTCAATTAGAGCAATTGAGTTCCAATACAGAGTAGCCTTGGGTCACTGTGAAGTTCTTTTACTGAATTTCTTATTAATTCCAAGCAATAGAGTAATTGGTTTAGAAATGAGACAAGGTTTTCAATGGATTTGGATAAATACCTAGAATTTCTAGGAATTTTGGCTTTGAATGGGTCGACAGGCGACTATGCAAAATTGTAGAAGGTCTACGTGAATTGGAGGGTGGGATAGGAGTTTAGTGACTTCTGCAGGTTGGCATTTGGACATTGTCAATCGCGTGCATGGAGATCTGGGACGTTTGTTTCCAAGATAAAACAAAAATAATGAGTTTTTTTTGTTTTATTAACAAATTCAATGATTTGGTGGGCGTATAGGAATAGTAGTACTTTTGGATTTTAGTGGGATGACATGATGCTTTGTCGTTTAGCGGGGGGTGGTAAGCAGGTTTTTTTGCACTGCTTTTGTGGGCTGGGTGGTTTTGTGGGGAGGCCACTCAATCCCACTCATGGGGCGCCATGTCACATCAGGGCCAAAGGAAAATAGCCCATATCAGGCAGGTAAAGTTCGGGTGTTGAGGCCGCCCGATATGTTTAATAACCATCGATTAAAGGGGAGGTGATCGCACTGTGATCGGGGTGGGGAGTTTGTACAAAGGGTAATGGATGGGCCCGGTGGATGTTTGAGCATGGAGGGGTTTAAATAAATGATAGTTTAAGGTGGGTTTAGGGTGTCGGGGGTGATTTTATTGGTGGAGGGTTTTGATTATTAATTAATAGCTGACCGATTAATTAACTCATTAGTCGGGTTGTGGTATTAAGAAAGTTTATGTTTGAAACTTTAGGGGACGAGGTACTAATAAAAAGGATTTATTTATAACTATAAGGGAAGGGTTATTTCTTTTCTACAAGAATTATTATACATATAAACATTAGAAATTAATATGATAATGGTGGAGAATGAAAAAGCGCTAACTATAATGTATCTATTGCCTTTGTTTGCTTTTAGCACACATATATTATGACTTAGGCTAAGAGTATTTTTGGGTTTTTTGAGAAACGGGGCCTTTTTCATGGGGGTGATTACTTTTCCTACGATAAGAAGATTTTATCCTTAAAAAAAGGGGTTTATTAGGGGAAAATTGACTTTTCCTTAGGAAAATGGTGTTTTTCTTAGGAAAAGGGATTTTTTTGGGAATATGAGTGAATTGAAGGGGGTGAATGTTTATGAGGGGGTTTTTAGTACTTAGGATCTATAAGTCATAGGGCCAAGGGTCAGGTCCCTCCAGAAGTTAGAGAAATGCTATGAGCCCCTTTGACTTAAGATTTTGGGTACTTAAGACTTTTTATTGGAAATTAGTTAAGTGAAAGGTGTAATGAGTGAGGGAAGTTAAACAATTTGACTTGGTGGACTTTATGCATGTCCAATTCTCATCCATACTTAGAAATTTGATGATGAAGGTTATCAATATGCTTTTATTTAACAATCATCATAATTTTGCAACCATTCTTCTACTTACCCACCTACTCATCCTACCATTTTTACTTCTCTTTATTAGGGTGCACTTAAGCTGGCAAGCCCTTATCAAAACATTTTCTTTTCTTTTACAATAGTAATCTAACTAAGTCTAACCTTATTACATCCAAGGGCTCAGATTAAACAATTGAGCTCCTTTTATTCACTCTACCTATATACTTATTTGCCAAGATTAAACAGTTTCGTCAGATTTTATTCTCTATTTATAAGCACAAAATTTAAAACATAAAATAGCCAAGTTTAAACATTTTGACTATCATGGATTGTGGCAAGGATTACAAGTTGCACACAATCATTTATTTGGTACAAAAAGTAAAGAGTAGTGGCATTTTGACTTGCATGCTTTCATGGTCTTTTCTTTTCTTGGGGTTCATATTTTTTTTAATCTTTTTTGACCTTTTTTTATTCTTTTTGTCCTTTGATTTTTCTTTTAAGACATATTCTCTTTACATTTTTTAATTTTTTGAATATGGAAAACATTTTCAAAAAGAAAATGTATGTACATATTATAGGTTTAATCTCATCCATTCAAAAATTATGACTCCTATTAGTATAGGAACTTAATACTGGCTCCACTTGGGGATGGCATTTCCTGGTGAAATGTTAAGAACTTGTGGATCAATGGCCATTCTGATTTGTTGTGATCTTATTTTGTAACTTTTCGCTTCACCTTTCTTCATTATTGCTATTTGTGACAGTAAAACTTTTGAAAGTTAGGGCCTTTTCTTCAGGCTTCAACTCTAAAAATTCACTATCCAATCAACTCTAAACTTTTGAAAAATAGAATATGTACAAGTGATTAGTGAAATAAGTAACTAGGTTCTATGTAGTGTTTAAGCATTTGACCATTAACTGATCCTCCTTCTGCTTCTGTGCCATCCAATTCACGGAGGAAAAATGCCATGAGATGCAGGTTGGAATTAACTAATTCATGACAAAATTACAAATTTTGAGGGATAAAGGCCTTCCCAGTCCCATGGTAATCAATGACAAACTTACGACCCAATTGGACTATGTTGACAAATTAAAGAAATTGTCCAAGGAATAGGAAAGCACATCAGGAGTCAAAGCAATGCCAACAGGGAAAGTATTATATGATACTTTAGAAAATCTATTCTTCCTAGAGCATGAGGTGAAACATCTGTTTTTCATCAAACCAAACTTTGTCAAATACACTAAGACATATGAGATACATAGAAGGATTCTCAAGGTAAAGTTACCTGAAGATGAATGGTGGAAAAAAATGACAGATTTACTATAAGTTACCACAGTAAATCTGAAGGCAGATGAAACAGGTAAATAGGGTCAAAGAGTAATAGGTTAAAGAGTATCAGTCAAAGGTTAAAGACAATTATGATTCCAGTGTACACATATCAGCTAGCTTAAAAGGGCTAAAGTTCAACTACAACAGCCAACACTACCACAATAAGAGGGACAACATGGTGCAGTTTTCCATCTGTCTCTATCTTCATGCCTGAAGATATTTTGATTTCCTAGATTAATTTTCAAACTGTTATGAGATATTTTGTAAATATCTTTTGTATAAATACTTCACATTTCAAAGTATTTACAGTGGATTCAAAGACATTTCTGCAGACATTTTCTTATCAAGTTAAAGTGTTATTGTATCAAGACTGGATTAGCTTGCTTGATCATGGAATAAAGCTCAGACATTTCATAGGATTCTTATGTAAAGAGAAAATCAAATAAGTATTTTCTCTCATGTGTATTATTGTTTTTCCTTATGTTTATTAATAATCATATGTTTTTCTATGAAATCTGAATGGTAAACTAGGAATGATATTTCAGAACTAGCTTTAATGAACTCTGTCTTGATCGTTTAACTTCTTAATGTTTTTTTGCTAAACTATCTTAGTTACGGAATTCTTAATTGCTCCCTTACTTTCGTAGTTTCCCCCTCAGTCTATAGTAAAGGATTCTTAGTTTCCCTTTGCTCATGATCACCTCTTTCTCTTCATCTTGATCCCAGTCTAAGGATTCTTCATTGCCCTTTCACCCTGATTACAACTATCTCATTCATTGAACCTGAAGATTTGCCTTTTGCTTTGCTATCCTACCCTGTGAACACTCCCTTTAGTGATCTCGTGCAATTAAGCCATCCTTTGATTGACTCCATAGCCCAATGGCTTGAAGGGCTTGATCCATCCATCTGTTCCTATAATTCCACCACCCAACAAATTCAAAACCTTATGAACACTAAGAAATAGCCTAATATCCCACCCAAAACAAAGTTAAATTATAAAGGGAGAGCCCTCTTTGGACTTAGGTTGGCTACAACCTGAGTCTAAAAGAGTAGGTTTGTGGTTACCTTGGATTATTCCTTCTTTTGATAACTTCTAGGGAAGACTTCTGAGTGATAACATACTGGCGACCATACTTTGGATTCAAATCCTCAGTGTTAATAAACCTTTAAAAAATTTCAAATTTTTATTTCAAGCCTCTTAAAGGATTTATTAGAAGTTTTTTATAAAAAGATCACAAAAAAGAAATAATTAGAAAAAGCATGAAATCTGACTTCAAGGAGAACTCACTATACTAGGTCCAACCCTGATCGAAACCCTCCCAAAGTATTTGATAATCCTAATCTGATTTCAGAATATCAAGAAGACAAGAAAGTTTAGTCAGTCCTATGCCTTCAATTAAAGCAGATTCTTGCCCAGATGAGTGGTTGTTTTTAGAAGACCTCCCCTTTGACGAGTATTTTGATCTTTCCCTTTTTAGAACCAGGTCTCAGAGTGCACTTAATGACATAGTTCTAGATCCAGAATTTACAGTTGAACTCAAAGTCCAAAGGGAAAACTTGTCAATTGATTAGTATATTCTAAATTCACCTCAGTCTTCCCTCACCATTGCTAAGATCTCTAAACTTTCTGAAATAGATTCAGCTTCCTTTAGTTCACCATTATTCCCTTCCATCTCTGAATTTCATTCCTCACCTCCATTTATACCTTCACTTCCCCACCAACCTACCATTACACTTCAGTCACCCATTATTCCCAGTTCCTCATTACCCCTTGTATTGTCCTCAGGAACCCAAAATCCCCTTCATAGTCCTACCCAACTTAGAGCCATGGCAAACAAGTATGCTCCTCTTTTGTTGTCTGCTCCACTAGGTGCCATGCCATAAGACTACCAGAACAAAATCGTCCAATTTGATGGCATAGGACCCTATACAACATAGTAGCACACAAAAAGGATTGCAGATCATTTTGAATTACATTAAATTGATATTGAAGATGTCCAAATGAGACTGTTTGCTTAGACTTTAGCTGGTGACGTAAGAAATTGTTTAGATCTTTATGTGCTAACAACATAAACACTTTAAAAGTATTTTAATAGTAATTCTTAAATAGATGGGAAAAGAAAAAGAGCCCTCTGCAGATCCTTTCAGAATATGAAAACATCAAGAGAGGACCAAATGAAACAGTCTAGGATTACTGTACTAGATTCAACAATATATACCATGTAATACCAGCTGACGTTAGACCCCTGACATAGTTGTTGCTGATATACCACGTAAATATGGCATGTTGTTGTCTTTATCATGGGGGGCTAAACTCCTAGGATCTTTGCAACTTGACATGTCTTATGAAACAATTTCAGTCTTTGGACATCCTAAAAAATTGTATAGAGAGACCCTGATGAAGTATGTAGTGAGCAGCCAGGAGAGGCCTCAAAACTTTCCTATATATTCCATGCATTCTGACATCGATTCTATAATTTTGTACAATGTTGAACCAAGCCAATAAAATACTTCAAAGAGCATTAATTTAGAAACAAAAGAAATTTCAGTTGCAACAGAAAATCAAATTTTCCAAATTCAAGAGCTTTCAGATAAAAAAGATGAACAAGATGCCTTAATCAAAGAAGATTTTGTTCCCCCAGATAGTAATAATTATGAACATGAAATACTATGGCATCTTGAATTTTATGGATCAGTGAACAAATTAGGAGCAAGAGCGGGAGTGTGGATTTATAATTTAGAGAATGATCACTCAGAAGCTCATGCATACAATCTAAACTTCAACTGCACTAACAACATGGTTGAGTATGAAGCACTTCTTTTACGTCTCAAATTGGTTAAAAGGTTAGGAGCCATAAGACTTTCAATTATGGGAGATTTTGAGTTGGTTATTAAACAAATCAATTTTGTATATATGACTAGAGATCCTAGGTTAGGTTTTTATAGAGGAACGGTTGTAGAAATATTGAATACTTTTCTAGAAACTAAGCTTGCAGTCATTCCAAGGAAACATAATATGCAAGCTCATAGTTAGCAATGTTTTCCAGCACTTCTAAGTTACCATTTCAACCTAACCATCAATACACTACTGAGGTTAGGCACAGACCTGCTATCCTTGACAACTTAAAAAACTAGCCAGTATTCACTAATGACCAACAAATAAACAATTTTCTAACTTTAGAGGAAGAATTTGTAAATAGCAACATAGATACTGACATAACATTAGATCTTGATTTTAAAGATAAAATAGAAATTAACAAATTAGAATATGAAGAGATAGATAGATTCCATCCCACAAAGTTTACTATTCATCAGATATTCAAAACCTAAAGCAAGTTGAAATTGATGAGATAATTAACGAAAATTCTGAAATCATTAATCTCAAAGACAATTTTTTTCCCAAAGGATTAACTCCTTTAGAAGACTTGCTTGATTCAAATGATGTCCCTAGAAACCAAAAATGGAACCCTTAAAATCTGACATAGAGGAGTGTAACATAGGCTCTGAGGAAGATCCTAAATTGATAACTTTCAAAATCCTTACCTCCTACTAAAAAAGTAAAATACATTGAACTGTTAAAGGAATTCCAAGGTATTTTTGCTCGGAGTTATGAGGACCTCAAGTCCTGTGACACCAGCATAATACAACACACTATCCCCTTAAAAGAAAACCAAAAACCTTTTAGACATAAGATTAGAAGGATTAGTCCCATCCTATTACCTTATATTGGAAAGGAAATCAAAAGAATGTACGAAGCCAAGATAATAGCACAAATTAGATTCTCTTATTGAGTTTCAAATTTGGTGCCCACAAGAAAGAAAACTAGCGAGATTAGACTATGTGTTGACCTTAGGAATCTCAATAAAGTTTCACTCAAGGAAAGCTACACTCCCCAAAATGGATCACATATTACATAGGGTGGTAGGTTCAACCAGGATCTCATTACTATATGAGTTTTCTAGTTACAACTAGATTTTAGTTCACCCAGATAACCAGGAAAAAACTACATTCACTACTCCTTGGGGCACTTTCATGTATGTGAAGATGCCTTTTGTGTTAAGGAATGCAGGAGCCACCTTTCAAAGAGCTCTCAATATATCTTTTTCTAAGGAAATCCATGACTTCCTAGTAATATACTTAGATGATATCACTGTATTCTCAAAATCTGATAAACAATAACTAGATCATCTAAGGCAGGTCTTCATCAAGTATAAAAAGTATGGAATTTCTTTGAATCCTAAGAAATATTTATTTGGGTTGGAAGATGGAAAATTGTTAGGCCACATAATCTCTAAAGATGGTATCTGAATACATCCTACAAGAATTGAATCCATATTACAGATACAACACCCTAGGGCATCCGAGAACTACAAGCCTTTCTAGGTAAAATAAGTTGTCTTAGAAGATTTATTTCTAATTTAGTAGAACCACTTAGATTATTAAATAACATGTTAAAAAAAAAAAATCAACTATTAAGTGGATAGTTGAGGCTAAAAGGTCTTTTGAAGATATTAATCTAGCCTTAACACAAACACCAGTTTTGATCAGTCCAAAGTTTGATAGGGATTTCATTATATTTTATTTTTCCTTAGAACACATAATTGCTGCAGTCCTACTACAAAAGAATGATGAGGGTTTTGAACAATCCATTGTCTTCTTTAGCAAAGCCCTAAGGGATGCCCCTTTAAAATATAATATAATGGAAGAGCAAGATTTTTCTTTAGTCAAAGCTATCAAAGATTTCAGAGTTTACATTCTATGTTCTCATGTAATAGATTATGTTCCCAATGTTGTGGTCAAAGACATCTTAACTCAAGATGGTCCAGATGGAAAAAGAGGGAAGTGGATATCTACTATATTAGAATATGACCTAGAAATCAAACCTACAAAGTTGATCAAAGGCCAAGGTTTAGCCAAGCTCATGGTTGAATCAAAATGTTAGGCCTTAGACATAAATTTTATAGCAGAAATGGATAATGGAGAGGAGATGGTGACTCCACCAATCAGCCAAGCCTTTATTGAATCACCATGGTATGCTGACATTATATATGTTTTACAAAATCTACAAGCTCCTCCTGAATTATCCAGGACTAAAAGTAGGTTCTTAAAAATGAAATCTTTAAAGTTTTGCATAATTGACAATGGTATGTTTTGGAAGAACCACGAAGGCATCCTTCTTAGTTGTTTATTAAAAGAAGAACCTAACAAAGTGTTACAAGAGTTTCATGCAGGTGACTGTGGAGGATATATTTACTGGAAAACCACAGCTGACAAGATTCTAAGAGCCAGTTTTTATTGGCCCACTCTGTTTTCTGTCGTAAATAAATTTGTAACCTCATGTCATAAATGTTATATTTTTTAAGGAAAGAAAAAACTTTTACCCTTACCCTTGAAGCCAATATCTGTTGAAGCACCATTTCAATAGTGGGGTCTTGACTTCATTGGTAAAATCCACCCACCATCCTCTGCCCAACATAAATGGATTCTCACTACTAAAAATTATTTTACCAAATGGATAGAAGCCATACCATTAAGGCAAGCCACTGATATTGTTATAATAACCTTCCTTGAATCCAATATCCTATCTAGATTTGGGTGCCCAACTAAGATCATCACTGATAATGCAACAGCCTTCAAATCTACAAGAATGATTTATTTCTGTAATAAGTATCATATAACCATAGGTCACTCTACAGCTTATTACCCTCAAGGGAATAGACTAGAAGAGTCCTCTAACAAGAGTTTAGTGAATATAATCAAAAAATTGTTGGAGGTTAATAAGAAAACATCAAACAAGAGGCTAGTAAATGCTTGTGGGTAGATAGGCGAACCACAAACAAATCCATTGGTACCAGTCCTTATCAACTATTCTATGGAATGGAGTTGTTTTCCCATCTTCCTTGGGAATACCAGTGATGAAATTACTCCAAGAGGTGCAGGTTGAGCCAAATGATATTCAAAGGAGAATCAACCAGACAATTCACTTACAGCAGACAAGGGAAGAAGTTTACATCAGATTCCAAGTTGTGCAAGAAAGGATCAACAAAGCCTTTGATAAAAGGACCAAAGCAGAATATTTCTACCTTAGAGACAAAGTTTTGAAATGGGACTCAAGAAGAGAGGATAAAGGTAAACATGGGAATTTTGACATCCTATGGAAAGGCCCATATATAATATATGATTTTAGGGGTAATAATGCTTTTTTCCTCAGTGAATTGGATGGCACAGAAGCAGAAGGAGGATCAGTTAATGGTCAAATGCTTAAACACTACATAGAACCTAGTTACTTATTTCACTAATCACTTGTACATATTCTATTTTTCAAAAGTTTAGAGTTGATTGGATAGTGAATTTTTAGAGTTGAAGCCTGAAGAAAAGGCCCTAACTTTCAAAAGTTTTACTGTCACAAATAGCAATAATGAAGAAAGGTGAAGCGAAAAGTTACAAAATAAGATCACAACAAATCAGAATGGCCATTGATCCACAAGTTCTTAACATTTCACCAGGAAATGCCATCCCCAAGTGGAGCCAGTATTAAGTTCCTATACTAATAGGAGTCATAATTTTTGAATGGATGAGATTAAACCTATAATATGTACATACATTTTCTTTTTGAAAATGTTTTCCATATTCAAAAAATTAAAAAATGTAAAGAGAATATGTCTTAAAAGAAAAATCAAAGGACAAAAAGAATAAAAAAAGGTCAAAAAAGATTAAAAAAAATATGAACCCCAAGAAAAGAAAAGACCATGAAAGCATGCAAGTCAAAATGCCACTACTCTTTACTTTTTGTACCAAATAAATGATTGTGTGCAACTTGTAATCCTTGCCACAATCCATGATAGTCAAAATGTTTAAACTTGGCTATTTTATGTTTTAAATTTTGTGCTTATAAATAGAGAATAAAATCTGACGAAACTGTTTAATCTTGGCAAATAAGTATATAGGTAGAGTGAATAAAAGGAGCTCAATTGTTTAATCTGAGCCCTTGGATGTAATAAGGTTAGACTTAGTTAGATTACTATTGTAAAAGAAAAGAAAATGTTTTGATAAGGGCTTGCCAGCTTAAGTGCACCCTAATAAAGAGAAGTAAAAATGGTAGGATGAGTAGGTGGGTAAGTAGAAGAATGGTTGCAAAATTATGATGATTGTTAAATAAAAGCATATTGATAACCTTCATCATCAAATTTCTAAGTATGGATGAGAATTGGACATGCATAAAGTCCACCAAGTCAAATTGTTTAACTTCCCTCACTCATTACACCTTTCACTTAACTAATTTCCAATAAAAAGTCTTAAGTACCCAAAATCTTAAGTCAAAGGGGCTCATAGCATTTCTCTAACTTCTGGAGGGACCTGACCCTTGGCCCTATGACTTATAGATCCTAAGTACTAAAAACCCCCTCATAAACATTCACCCCCTTCAATTCACTCATATTCCCAAAAAAATCCCTTTTCCTAAGAAAAACACCATTTTCCTAAGGAAAAGTCAATTTTCCCCTAATAAACCCCTTTTTTTAAGGATAAAATCTTCTTATCGTAGGAAAAGTAATCACCCCCATGAAAAAGGCCCCGTTTCTCAAAAAACCCAAAAATACTCTTAGCCTAAGTCATAATATATGTGTGCTAAAAGCAAACAAAGGCAATAGATACATTATAGTTAGCGCTTTTTCATTCTCCACCATTATCATATTAATTTCTAATGTTTATATGTATAATAATTCTTGTAGAAAAGAAATAACCCTTCCCTTATAGTTATAAATAAATCCTTTTTATTAGTACCTCGTCCCCTAAAGTTTCAAACATAAACTTTCTTAATACCACAACCCGACTAATGAGTTAATTAATCGGTCAGCTATTAATTAATAATCAAAACCCTCCACCAATAAAATCACCCCCGACACCCTAAACCCACCTTAAACTATCATTTATTTAAACCCCTCCATGCTCAAACATCCACCGGGCCCATCCATTACCCTTTGTACAAACTCCCCACCCCGATCACAGTGCGATCACCTCCCCTTTAATCGATGGTTATTAAACATATCGGGCGGCCTCAACACCCGAACTTTACCTGCCTGATATGGGCTATTTTCCTTTGGCCCTGATGTGACATGGCGCCCCATGAGTGGGATTGAGTGGCCTCCCCACAAAACCACCCAGCCCACAAAAGCAGTGCAAAAAAACCTGCTTACCACCCCCCGCTAAACGACAAAGCATCATGTCATCCCACTAAAATCCAAAAGTACTACTATTCCTATACGCCCACCAAATCATTGAATTTGTTAATAAAACAAAAAAAACTCATTATTTTTGTTTTATCTTGGAAACAAACGTCCCAGATCTCCATGCACGCGATTGACAATGTCCAAATGCCAACCTGCAGAAGTCACTAAACTCCTATCCCACCCTCCAATTCACGTAGACCTTCTACAATTTTGCATAGTCGCCTGTCGACCCATTCAAAGCCAAAATTCCTAGAAATTCTAGGTATTTATCCAAATCCATTGAAAACCTTGTCTCATTTCTAAACCAATTACTCTATTGCTTGGAATTAATAAGAAATTCAGTAAAAGAACTTCACAGTGACCCAAGGCTACTCTGTATTGGAACTCAATTGCTCTAATTGACTGAAAAACCCCATTACCCTCAAGAAATTATAAGTTTTGTCCCCCATTCTTAAATCCACAAGAACTAAGAATGATTGCCCCTATTTCCATGGATATCAGGCCAATTACAACTTCCCATCTGGACTTATACCATCTCCCTCTGGCAGATAAAGATTTCCAAATCAAGGACACAGCTATCCGTGAATCCCCTATTAAACTGTATTGTCGATACAGGGACCAATACCTAAACCAAGCTGACCAAATTGGGCTTTGGGAATCAAATTTGCTCAAGTACCAGTTCCAAAAGGTGCATATCTTGCCTGAAATTGTTCATTATTGCCATACCAATTACAGCCCAGTCAAAGAGCAGTGATGTCTCCAAACCAGGATGTACTCTTTCCCATCACTGTTGAATCCATCAATGAAAAACTTCAATTGCAACCAAGACAAAATCTGACCCCTATTTCCATTGGAGACCTGCAAGACCAATTTTCCGAGCTTAACACTACCAGGATTGTTGAAATCAGGGAAAATTTTAAGAACCCCCCCTAAATTTATATATATAATAAATGGGCGAATCTCCATGGTATATAGGAAAAATGGAAGGCGATTTTATCAATAATATAATATGTATATATAATTTTTTGGTGAATCTCTCACTAGGCATGGCGAATATTTTACTCAATTATAAAATCTTGTGTTTATTGAATACACAAATGAAATCATTGCATTTCTTTAAAATATCTTTTGAAATAAAAAATACCAAAATTACATATCGATAACCAAGTGGGTGTAGGATAAAATTCACCTGTCATGAGGAAAAACCTAATACTATATATAAAACCAACAAAAATTCAAATTCATCACTTCTAGGGACCTCGTAACCACCCTGCCAATACACAAGTATGTTCCTATTTGTAGTTAGAAAAATTACCCAAATTACAATTTGTTTACTCGAGCATATGTTGGAAAGTTATAGAAGGATGACTAGTGCAATCAATCCATTCTTTTTAACCCTGGATTTGTTTCAGTTTAAAACAGAAGTATACAAATATACTTGTCCAATGTCTATGCTTTAACCATTCACCTTAAGGTGTTTTTACAATATAATTTCCTATGTCTATTTAATATCTTCATTATCATAAAAGCCAACCTATATCTATCTTAACTCCACATCTACCACTCTTAGGGGGATGAAATCTATTTATCCCTCTGAACACTTGGTAGACCCATAATTAAGATGGATCTAAGATGATAGAATTTCCCCTTTAAATAGTCTATGCTCACATGAATACCATGGTATTACCATGGGTCAATACCATGGGTTATCATAAACCTGGAGCTTAAAAATTACTATTAGTAATTTATAAAAATTAATAAAATTAATAGTTGATTTTTTTTTTTATTTTTTTTTAACCAAGCCCTCAGAGGGATCAAATATTTTTTCACTCTATGCTAGTTTGCATATCACGATATTTGATACCTCTCGGGGGTTAGTAGATCCATAGTAAAGATGGATCTATGTTGGTTTAATTTCCCCATTTAAATAGGTTGCATTCCAGGTGAATACCATGGGTCAATACCATGTGCCATTTTGGTGAATACCGTGGGTCAATACAATGTGCCATTTTTATTTTTATTAATAATAATGTTTTTTTACATGGTATTATAACAATCTAGTCCATGGTATTTGTCCCATAGTATTTTTCCCATAGGTTTCTCCTAAATATAACGCATTTTTTGAATGTTCCTAAATATAAGGTGATTTATGGAGTAAATATAAAAAAATGTTTTATTTGTTTACCATACCTCTCGTTTATTTATATTTTTATTAATTTACCATACCTCTTTTACAAATATGGTATTTGGCCCATAGAATTCACTTAAATAAAATCACTTTCTTGAGCGTTCATAAATAGAATGAGGATTATGGACTAAATATAAAACGAGGTTTTATTTATTTACCATACGTCTAGTTTATTTATATTTTTATTTATTTACCATACCTTTTGAGTAAGTATAAAAAGATGTTTTATTTATTTACCCTACCTCCACTTTACTTATATTTTTATTTGTTTACACCCTTACATGTATATAAGGTGACTTATGGAGTAAATATAAAAAATGTTTTATTTATTTACCATACCTCTCATTTATTCATATTTTTATTAATTTACCATATCTCTTTTATAAATATGGTATTTGGGCCTTTGGCCCATAGGATTCACTTAAATAAAACCTATTCTTGAAAATGGGCGAATGGATTCACTTAAATAAAACCTATTCTTAAAAATGGGCGAATGGAAGTTTGTAACTTCTAATTTCAAGGGCTAAATTTACCTTTTTTACCCTCTCCCTTAAAATAAGGTGGGTTATTTGAGGTGATTTGTAAAAATGTACTATGATACAAAATATTCGCCCACTAAAAATTTAAAACCCCTTAATTTCGCCAAAGGGCGAACATTCGCCCCTAAAATTATCCTTGGTTGAAATGCTTCAGACCTTCATCAGGGAGGGGAAGCATGTCCCAATGGAACCTCCTCCATATGTGGCTACCATAGTTTCCCCATTTGATCAGGATATAGTAGCAATGATCTCTTGTCTTTTATGCTATACCACCAGTGAGTATATAGATGAAATCATTTTAGCCTTCATGTCCATTTTTACTCCAGGATAGCCCTCTGCTATCATGTATGATTATGCCAAGTACATATTTGGTAGGATGCACAAAAAAATTTTGAGATTGGCTGACCTAATTTCTTAGATTAATTTATTTCATAACCTATATATATAAACTTAAATATAGCTCATGGATACATCATTAATATCTCTAGAATATATATTGTCGCAGCTCCTTATGATGGACTCACTTGGTATTCCAAAATGTTGGGTTCATTAAACTCTATAACAGGGCATTCGTCCTCTATTTAAAACTATCCACACCTGTATGGATTCATTATTTAACAATGAAAGAGTCTTTAAGTATTCTTCGGATTTGTACCACCTTTTCTTATACTACCAAGTTGACAAGTTCCCTTTCATTCTCCAAAAGCTTAACACTAAAGGTCATCCTAGGTCAGTAATTTTTTGGACTCCTTTGATACATAAGCATGATTCCCCATATCCATATGCAGATTTCATTGTTCTTTTTGTATATCCAGTAGTGACCATGCTGCTAGGAAGTCCTCCTCCAAGAAACAATTCAGACATAAGGAGGATCCTGCAACTGTTAAAACAACACAAAGTGGGAGGTTCCATTGGGACATGCTTCCCCTCCCTGATGAAGGTCTGAAGCATTTCAACCAAGGATAATTTTAGGGGCGAATGTTCGCCCTTTGGCGAAATTAA
>Ga0115848_100296_pt1 | contig 18083 bp, 19 predicted proteins | sample InSIn3gowninarea_FD_83862 | JGI IMG/M metagenome (GOLD analysis project Ga0115848, IMG submission 83862) | reverse complement strand
CTCTGCCTTGCTTCTTTTGTTGGTTTCTGCGCACTGCCTTAATCCTTGTTGGCAGCGCCTCCTTCCTATCTTCCTTCCGCTCTCACGCACTTGATGTCGGCTGCTTCAACCTTTGCTTATCAGAAAATGCTGAGAAATGCCTACTGAAGATCAGTCTAAGGATGTACCTCTTGTCCAGCAACAGCTAGGAGAAGATCCAACAGATGGACAACCATCAGGGTCTAGCACTGTGACTAGTACTAGTATTTCTTCAAGAGAAGAAAATACAAATAGCTCATAGCAAATGGGATAACAGGAAGAAGAAATGATTGAGCCACCCATCACCAGTGGAAGAATTAACAGAGAAGTACAACTGACGCTTAGGGGCGCAAAGGAGTTTGTTGGGGCTCCTAGAACCGAGAAAAGGCGGCGTAGATAGCTTGCCAGATACCAAGCATTGGTAGCACAGGTTGAAGAACCCTCTAGCTTTCAGAAGGCCATACAACATCAAGCTTGGGTGGATACCATGGTAGAGGAGTACAACTCTATCATGACTAATGATGTCTTGGAAGTCTTGCCTAGACCACAAGAAAGATCAGTTGTAGGTTCCAGGTGGATCTACAAGATTAAGTACGCTGTGGATGGCAGTGTAGAGATGTACAAGGCCAGGTTCGTGGCTAAGGGATATGTTTAAAAGGAAGTGATGGACTACGAAGAAGCCTTCGCCCCTGTAGCCAGATATACCTCTATCAGATCCATTATATCCCTTGCAGCACAAATGGGATGGGAAGTTCACCAGATGGATGTTAAGACTGCATTGTTGAACGGGGTGATAGAAGAAGAGGTTTACATCGAACAACCAGAAGGCTTCAAAACACATGAGAAGAAATCTCATGTATGTAGGTAGGCTGAAGAAAGCCTTGTATGGGCTTAAATATGCACCTAGAGCATGGTATGGTCGAATATATGGTTACTTGCAACAGATGGGATTTGTCAAGAGTGACGCTAGTTTCAATCTCTACTATCTCACAGTAGAGAATGAGCCTGTTGTCGCATAGAATGTCTAGGCACCATGACAACGACTCAAATCGGGGGCTGTCACCCTGATTCCCAATCTCTCTGTTTAAGTTGTCTCCTTATAGCAGACTAAGGGGGGTAGACCCTATGGAAATGGAATGAAGGAGAACTGGTTGGGAACCAACCAGTTCGGGAGACAGTTAAACGACCAAATATTTGTAAAAGATCTAGCAAGATTAAATGATTTGATTAAATTTGAATTATTGATACCAGTGCTTTATGGAGTCAACTATCTTGCTAAGGAAATTACAACCAAGTACTCGATGAGAAACTATTGCTTGGATGAATAACTATCCTATATGCAATGCTAACTTAGAATGCAGAATGCAAGGAGAATGATTAGAAGACAAAGCGAGATGAAGCAAGCTTCGAAGATAAGAGGTGATGTTAAAAGCCCAAAGCACTTAGATTACAAATTATCTGATTTAACTACCAAGTATTTAAGCAAGAGTGCCAATTATGAAGATGCCAGAGATTACTCAATTAAAAGATACATAATTAGTCACAAATCCACAATAGAAGTCTCCAAATAAGATATCAATGACACTTGAATTTTTTTTCCAAACATTAATATTCAATAAATATCAATATTTCAAGTAAATGAAACAAGAGTTAATTACACGATAGACGATTTTAATCGATAGAAAACATTTAAAAATTCAGATGCCAATGATGATTAAACTCAACTGAAGCATATGAAAGTAACTAGCACTTAAATCTCAATAATTAATCATCAAGATAAACCATGAAATTTTAATGCTAAATAAACACTTCATTAAGAAATTTTATGGATTAAACGTTCTGAAAGAATGCAAATCCAATAATTTTTTATTTTTATTCTCTATAGTCAAACTCGAGATATTTAAAAAATTAAAATCATGTCAACCATACGAATTTCTCCACAATTAAATATCTTGCCAAGCCTAAAAATTATTTATCATTGAAATGACCCAAAACTCTAATGTCCAAAAAATGAAAGTTTTCTTCAAAAAATAATTTTTATCATCATACAAAAAGAATTAAAAAAGGAAATTAAAAAAATAAAAAGAAAACTATAATGTTAAAAGTTAAAAAAAAAAAAAAATTAATGAATTTTTTAATTTTTGTTTTATTGAAAGTTAAAGTTAAAATTTTCTTAAATGTTAAATGTCAAATGTTAAAGTTAGAAAAAAAAAAATTGTAAATGTCAAAAGTTAGAAATAAAAAAAATTATTTTATTTTTACAAAGGCCAAACTAAAAAATGTCGAATCCCATTAAAAAAAAATCAAACGTAAATGTTATGTTAAATTTTTATGCATTTTCTGTTAAGCAAAGGTTGAAGCAGCCGACATCAAGTGCGTGAGAGCGGAAGGAAGATAGGAAGGAGGCGCTGCCAACAAGGATTAAGGCAGTGCGCAGAAACCAACAAAAGAAGCAAGGCAGAGATAGCACGCAGGTAGGGTAAGGGAAATGGAGGCTACGGTAGCGGAAGGAAGGAGCGGGAATGAACAACAGAAATGAACAGCGAGAAGGGGACAAAGTGCAAGGGAAACGATGGAAGCTTACGCAACAAGGGAAGCCAGCAAAAGAGGGCTGACGAATGAATGCGAAGGGAAAGCGATAGGGTAACGCGGAGGGAGAAAGGAAGTGAGTTGTGGAAATGGCAGCAAGGTAAACGAAGAAGAGAAGTCACGTAGAAAAAAAAGAAGAGGGAAAAACACAGCTGATTGTAGAAAACGCTCCGAGGGAAAGCAGACAGCGTACAAGAGATGAAAGGTCGAGGGAGCAGCAGGAGGATTCGGCAGAAAGGCGCTGGACAAGAAGAATGACGTGCAGCGAGAAAAAAATGTAGATTTTCTTAGATGGTCAAAAATCTAAAAAAAAATAAATTTTTATCATGTCCAGAAAATGAAGAAATAGAAATCAAAACCGAGAAACCCAACACTCGTACAAAAATATAAGATGAAACCCTGAGTTAGAAATAAAAAAAATTCTAACTATTTAGATAATTAAAGATACAAATCTATATAATGTATTTATAGATCTATGCATAAGAGTTGTAAATCTGTCAGATCTGAGGAGTGTAAGTCCGACTTCGCTCCCAGATCTGAAGATCTAAGGCTCCTACTAGTCAGATCTAACTTTAAATTCAATAAAAGTTAAGATAAATTTTTTATATAGGAACAAGCTCTAGAAAAACCCTGCAAGAAGAGAACTTAAGGTAAGCTGGGGAATTAGATCTGGAGGGCTTTTCATATCTTATTTCCTTGGGAGTCAGCTGGTCCAGCCAAAGACTTCCTTAAACGCCCAATTCTAAATCCGAGAGATTTCTGCACACTTAAAGTTAAATTGTTAAATCAATAGAGAAATAAGATAAAAACAAATTTTTCAGGAATCAGAGATACCTGCTAATTCAATCTTATCAAAATTCTTACTCTAAATCCAGTAAGCTAAGAAATATACGTGTAATAGATTACTCTACAAGAGCTATTAATCAACAATTCATTAGAATAGTTACCGACAGAATATAAAGAACAAGTTTATCATAAAATGCCGAAGAGGAATGCAACCATCAAGTAAAACCCCAAAGACTTCGTTTGTATTATTCCAGAAAGTATTGCAGGAGAGCTTCAAGAGTTAGTGCACGATCAAATGATTGGATGATCACAAGACTGACACTGACCTCTAATTTATAGAAAAATTCTCCAACGGCTAGTTCGATTGATTCCCGTCAAAGTAATCTCAACCGTCGAAAATGATTTGATTATTTTTTAATCTCGTCCGTTGAAATTATTATTTTTTAAGGAATTTCGAAATTTTCAATTAATTCCCTTTTAATTAACTCAAAAATAATAATTTTGAGTTAATTACCTCAAAAAATTGACTTTGAATTAACTATCAAGGCCCAAGGGTCCAAAATTTCTCAAAATTTTCAATATTCCCTTGACCTGGGACCTTTAAAAATTAATTTTAGAGACCCATGAATTTTTCCTTTGAAGAATTTAAATTTATTTGAGACATAAAATTAATTAAATTTCTGGCTTAGGATTTTTAATTTAATTTGGCTAGAAAATTTAATTAATTGACTTATGAGGAGATTAATTGTTTTTCCAACCCTCTTTACATAAGATTAATACATTAAACCCATGAGGGAAACACCCGTTTGTAATAGACACTCAATAATCTACTCAATTTAGCGACTCAAAAATATGACCTAGTAGACCCAACAATCTGTAATAAAATTATCTAGCCAATTAGCTAAAATCATTCCCATATTACTTTTACAAAGACTCGATAAAAAACACTAGGACTCACTTAATATCTTGACAACAAAATCCACCTTAACTTTGGGGTGAGGTTGGAGGGGAAAAACTCTGTCGATCATTTGTGTCTAGAGACATAGATGAATCAATGAGACGAAAAACCTCCTAGGATAGAAATCGTCACCAAATTACTAGACTTACCTAGTTTGTTACATACATGATGGTCTTACTAAGATCATTTACAAATTGTCGACTGAGTGATGAAATTTGAATGACACAAACACTCAAAGATAATAGATCCCTTTTGCGAAAAAAGGGGGTGTACTGCTATGGGGTCGTTGACACAGAGTGGTCAACAAAGCCTCTGATTTTGGTTTTGTATGTAGATGATTTGTTTTTGATAGGATCATCTAGGCTCATCAAAGATTGCTAGAAGAATTCGACTTGAAGGATTTGGGGCTGATGCACTATTTTTTGGGATTGGAATTTTGGCAACAGAAGGGAGAAATCTTCCTTGGGCAAGGAAGATATGCTACATAAATTCTAAAGAGATTTAGAATACAGGACTGTAGACCTATGGCGACTCCAATGATTACCATTTGGAAGAAAATAGAGGCATCTGAAGATAAAGAAGTGGACCCCACCTTGTACAGGCAACTCATTGGGTCTCTCATGTATCTGGTCAACACCAGGCCAGACATCTGCTACGCTGTTAATTCCCTCAGTCAGTTCATGGTAGAACCAAAGAGGGTGCACTGAGCAACTGCTAAGAACGTTCTCTGATATGTGCAAGGAACGGTCGGATATGGATTAAGATACTCCCAAGGCGATGATATCAGACTGCGTGGATTCACAGATGCAGATTGGGTAGGAAGTTCGGTAGATCAGAAAAGTACCACAGGGTATTGTTTCAATATTGGATTAGGAATGACCTCCTAGTGCAGTAGGAAGAAAAAGTTCGTAGCACTGAGCACAATTGAAGTTGAATATATGGTTGCTAGCACAACTTCATGTTAGGCCATATGGCTTAGAAAACTGCTCATGAATTTATTCAAAAAGAAGATGGAGGCGACCAACATTCTATGTGATAATCAGAGTTGCATTAAGCTCTCTGAGAATCCTGTTTTTCATGATCGGTCGAAGCACATCAACATTAGGTATCATTTTATCAGAGACTCTGTTCAGTGGGGGGCAGTACAGTGGTAGCGCATACCCACAAGAGATCAGGTAGCAGACATTTTCACTAAGGCCCTAGGGGGAACAAAGTTTGTTTAGTTCAGAGAAAAGATGGGGATGATTGAAAATCCATTTCAGTAGCAGAAACGGATGAGGTAGCGCTTGAGAAGGAGCTGTAGTACAGATGCAGCAGTGGCAGTGGCAATGTCATGCGCAGCAATACAGTTGCAGCAACAATGCAGGTGTTGGTGGACAACATGTCAGACATTAGCAACGCAGAGGATGCTTCAGGGTCAGAGTAGTATGCATCATGCATGTTGTTAGAGCAATATCCTCGCTAAGAGGGAGTGTTGATTTTTGGTAGCATCAAAACTTGGAAGTGCTCTAAGTCTCAAAATTTGGGGAGAGGCTTAGGCACATGTATTCCAGAGAACCCATATATCATTTGTGAAAATTCCACTCGAAATATGTTTTATTAAAATAATTAATTATTTTAGTGGAGACCCCGAGTCTAAACTTAGGAAAATCAAATAATTAAAGAGTATTAATAAAACAGAGTGTGAATCTTCTAGAGAACATGGATCAAGTCAATTTATAATCTTACTCGTTGATTAGAGATCTAATCTCGGCTGTTGATATCTCAACGAGAAGATTATAAAGGAAGGCTTGAGGGTCATTTGGAAGACACACCAGTGTAGATACTCAGTTGGCCAAGTAAATCGATTTTCTCATTGGCTGAAGTCTGGTAAGAGAAAATTGATCCAGAGGGAGAGTTGCAGGTGAAAGAGAAACAAAGAGGGTTCAACATCAATCCGAGGTGCAAGAAAAGGTGACACAGTGAAAGGAAGAGGCAACAGAGAGGCAGGAAGGGAACAATGTAGAAGGGTGACACAGGTCTGCGCAGTGCCAATGCAGAGCCAGTGCAGTGGTGACGCAAGAGGCCAAGGAGGGTCCTTCCGGGGTCATTTCTCATCAGAAAATTTGTGAGAAATTTCTCCAGTGTTATCATAGAGAATTTGTCTTCATTACTGTTGATTGTAAATTGTACAAGAAGATTTTGGTTGAAGAATAATTGAAACCCTCATCTGCTGCACCGGTTTTCCCGCATTGGGTTTTTCCCGAGACAATTGTCCAAAAGTCTCTATCATTCTTGTGCTAGTATTTCCTTGTATTTTGCTCAGTAATTGTATCGTGAAGTGTGCATTTGAATTTGTTTCAATATTTACTAAAGATATTTCCGTAAATAACTTGTTTCTGAATAATAAGTAGGAGAAATAATATCGGATATTGTAGTAGGATTTCAAGTTAAAGTTTTCACACTCTTTCCCTTATTAGATTTGGGACAATCCTTCTTATAGTGCCCAAGTTCATTATATCCATAACATTGTGTCTTATCCATCTTTCTTCTTTTCTTTTGAGGACACAACTTTTCAAATCTTCCCTTTCTCCTTGACATGGCAACATATGCTTGATTCTCTTCATTTGATCCTATATCAACTTTAGCTTTTAACCTCGTTTCTTCTATCTTACATAAAGACCATAAATCCTGGAATGGTGTTGCTTCTTTCTTCCCATAGATACTTGGAGTGAAGTTTCCCCATCTCTCTGGTAGAGCATTTAACACCGCTGTAGTCACTTCTCTATCAGACATTACTTCTTCCAATTCTTGCAATTGATCTCGCATTTCAGAAATCTTCACAAAATATGAAGTTATTCCTTCCTCTCTAGACATCTTCAACTTGTATATAGTTATTGTCTCAGAGATATTACTTCCTCTGCAGTACTCACTGAGAACAACTCTACCAATTTGTCATATATTTCTTTTGAAGATTCTAGTTTTGATACATAGGGGATGAGAGAGTCATTTATGGATTCTATGAGAATCCTCTGGGCTCTTAGGTCTCCCTTCATGTATTTGGCATGAGCTTGCGTATCTTCTTTTGAAGGCTTAGATACTAACCCTTTGATATGACTTCATTCTCAATACGATTTAGATCTGTCCTTTTCTTCCATGCAAGAAAGTTTGAAACCCCAACCAGTTTGTTGCTTTCTTTGCAAAAAGACATTTTGACAGATTCAGATGAAGTCATAAAGATACTTACTTGAGTAGATGCTTTTCTTCTTCTACCAGCTTCCCTGTTCATGATGATGTAGATAGTAGTAGAAGCTCCTTCTTAGATTGGCTTCTTCAAGAGTGGTGTAAAGTGGTAGATCACCCTTGATGGCTTGATGACTTCAGCAAAATGATGCTTTGATGATGTCTCCAATAATATTGACTTGGCTTCGATCACGAGATAGCTTTAGATTCCTTGAAGATAAAGATCACGTCCTTGATCTTGATTTTCTTCTTGAAAGGACCTTGATGTATAAGGTATTTGATCTTCTTGAGATGGCTCGAGGGTTTTCCAATTTCTACAAGCTGCTCTTTGAATGGAGGTCTTCTTTCTTGGATCTACGGTGTTGACCTTTTAATGTAGATCTCTTTTCCTTGAAGCTTTCCTTGAAAACTGATCTTTGACCTCCTTTCCAAAACTCGATCCTTGTGTCTTCTTGCAAAAATGCCCTTTATTGTCTTCAACACCTTAGCTCTGAAACCATGTTGAGAAATCAGGGCATTTAATCCAATTTCTCTTTCATGATAATTACTTGTGATTTCGTTATTCTTCTTTTATTTAGATCTTATCTTTGTTAGATTATTACGTTCTTCATCAAGTCAATTATCAAATGCATAAGAGACACAATATTTAGTCTTTCCAGCCAGGGCCAAAACCTCTCCCTCTTGGAGAGGAAAACCCAATAATCATTCTTTTTATAGATCATCAATTGACGAGTACCAAGACCATGACAAAGACCCTTTACACCAATATGCCTCCAAGACCCTTGTCACTTTCTCTTCTGCGCTCCTTATGCTAATCTTGCATTTCTGCACCATGATGCATCAATACTAGGAAAGCTCGGTTCCTAGCTCTACACAGTGAACTCCTTCCTGCCCTTACTTGAACTGACCTCGACATTCGAGAGACTTATTCTCAGTCTACCTTCTTGTATCCTTGATGCCTTAGACCAAGATCTTCTTTGCTGCTGTAGCCCTCCTTCACGCTGTATATTCCTGACTTATTCTTCACTAAAGTAGTCTCGACCTTCCTGAGATATGCGAGACAGAAAGGGACCCTTAGACAGAGATAGTATACTCCTTTCTCTTGACCCAATCATAGCGTTGTTCTTTGCTGAGATAACTTTTGTTCCTCACTCCTTTTCTTCATACAAATATCACAACTTTTGTTCCTCGCTCCTTTTCTTCATACCAATATCACAGAACTTGACCGAGATATATAAGACCCAAGATAGAGATATAAGAGAGCCTCTCTATCTTCGTTGAACAACCTCCCTTCTTCATCCCAAACCACAAATCTTACTTCGCCATTTCGATCTCAGACTTGATCGAATTGCTTGTCTTCAAATGATGTTGCAGTCCCTCTATATATAGGGACATTCTTTCTTCCTCTAGGTCGACATGACCTTTTTCTGGGAAGTCAACTTGAGTAAGTGTGTAGGCCGACATGCATAAGGTTGGATCTTCAACGTGAGTTGAGCCGACTTCTTTGGAGCTTAGTGAGAAGGTTTTGGAGCATATACTTAAATCAACAATTTGTCCTTTACAAGAGTAATGTCACTTCATATACATGACTCTAAATTATATTTATGACAAGATGACAAACCCCTAAAGACATCAAGAAGAAGTCTTTGACCTATAATACAAATTCCTTGTTCATGAAACCCATGAGGAAAGTATTACAAAATACATTTTATTATCTTTGTCTTCTCCATTACATAAATTCATAATTACAAGTCATTATGAAGATTGAACCTAATTACACTTTCAAACATATAGCATTGCCAACTTTCTAGTGGTGATGTGTTGAAAAATCGTGATTTTTCGGCTAGTCGATATTTTGGTCAAAAAATTCCCAAAATTTTCCCTCAAAAAAACATGACATAGTTTACTAAAAATCACAAATTTTTTATTTTTTATTTTTTTTTCTTCGAATTTTCATATGGTTTACTAAAAAATCACGGTCTTGAGTCAGGATGCTTATCTTTTTCATTTCACTTAGCAAGTTGAAGTTGTGAGAGAATTTGGAGTGTAGCCAGGGGATATTTGATGCACGCCTTACTCTTTCCATATGAATTCAAATGGCCATTAAGCCAAAATGACCCTTTAAAACTAGAACCACCATAGTCGAGATGGTTTATATAAATAAACCAAGGGAAGGCACTAATGCCAAATCCCAAAGAATCACCGCAACCAAGCTTTAACAAACTCCAAAAGGAAGAAGACTTACCTCTATTAAAATCGAGACTTAAGTTTTTATGGTGGCGTTACCTCCCGCAACTTGATTCCTCTAGCTCTCGGCGCTTATAACACAATCACCAGTCATAACCAAGGCCTACTTTCCTTTGTATTGGTGTGTAATTAAAAGTGGAATCTGGAACATGTCATCTTGACTCTCGTCACCGCGCCTTGTTCACAAAACATGCAAAGGGAAATCCTTGAGAGACAAACTTTGGGATTTCTTCGACAACTGTTAGCCTTGGCTCTGTCAACTGACAATCCCACTTCTTTTGTAAAAAGTGAAAAAGTCTTTCCCTCTAGGATGATTTAGTGTGGACTCACCTGCATGCCATGTGATCCTGCTTCCTTACTATTGAGAAATGTAACTAGTTTCAGTCTTCATAATTGTTGTACTCATTTCAATATTTATCCTATGTAACAAAAAAGAAAAGAAGAAAGAAAGTTATTATTATTAAAGCATGGATTTCATGCTCATTATTGATGGTATTCTAGGTAAAAGCGTGTTCTTCGTGCTTCTAGAGTTTGTCAGGTCTTAGGATTTATTGTCACAAGTCAATGGAGTCTACGTCATGTTTATAAGACCCTTCCGGGCAATTTGTAATTGTAAAAAGAATTATTTTTGTGTCTAGAAAGTCCTGGAATCTCCAAGAGTACAAGTCGGCCCTGGGATCATCAAGTCGACCTAAAGGAGGGAATTCGACCCCTTGAGAAGGCTATATAAAGGAGTAGTTCGACTTCATTTGAGACACACTCGATATCACAAGAAATAGTTCAATCTGAAGCTAAAGAAGTGTGGACTATTTTAGGGCTCTTTTGCTGGTGCGTTGACCAACGTTGACTGTGGGTCAAATCTTGGAGTTTTTACCTCCAACTTGTGCCGAAAATCCGATCTCTTGAGGCTGCATTAGAGGGCACAAAGATCAAGGAAGAGGGAGACCTTTGACTGCAGCCCTAAACTGCAGCGTTGACTAGTGTTGACATTTTTCTGTTGACCAATGTTGAATTTTTTGGAGCTGTCTTTAAGGGGTGTGTGTGACACTTGGAGGATTGGCTGATCTGATGTTGGAGAAGACTTTGCTAGCTAGTGCATCCTGTTGACTGCCGTAACGAACATTTTTCTCTATCTTTTTTGGACAAGAAGAATTGTAAATTCTGATCTCTATTATTGGCTTGTCTTCTGTTGATCTATTATTATGTTCTATCAACATTTTACTTTCATGTTTATGTGATTGCTAAATTGAATCGGGCCTATAAGAAAGATTGAAGTAAAACTGCATTAAGCATAGAACATACCATGGTTATCTAAATTTAACATGGTATCAGAGCTAAGGTGAAGACAAAGGCCAAGCTAGTGTGAAAAGCAATCACTGAAGAAGAAATCCTATCAAGGACCAATGGCCTCCTCAAACTATAAGGGTTTCAAATCTGATGATAAGTTGATTGACGAGTCTGATTATCATGCATGGAAGATGTCCTTGGATTTGGCATTAGAAGATCAAGATGTCATGGATTCTATGCAGGGGAAGATTCATGAGACCTGCTGCCACAAAGACAAAGTATAGAAAAGGGGAAATCAAAGCAAAGATGATTATCAGGGATTCAATTCATAAGCACTTGGTTGCTTACATCTCCGAGATGGGCACATCTAAAGAGATGTATGATAAGCTGGTTAGCATGTTCAGGGCTAGCAATGCTAATCAAATGCTTTTCTTCAAGAGTCAATTGAAGAATATCAAGAAGGGCAAAGAAGAATCCATTCAATCCTACTTTATGAGACTCACTGAAATCATGAATAATATCTTAGCTATTGGAGAAGAAATAGCTGATCGAGAGATGGTTCTCATTGTGCTTGGAGGTCTCCCTCGTGATTGGTATGTATTCAATAGTAAATACTACTATTCTTAATAATAATGTGATTCCTGATTTTAATGAAATATTGACGAGATGCACTTAAGAGGAGACAAGAATGATGGAGAGAGATCATCCCTCTAATGGAAATGTAGGTGACCCTATTGCCTTTGCCGCTCATGCAAAGAAGAGGAAGAATGGTGGTTCGAGAAATCAAAACCATGGAAGAACGGGGCCCAAATGAAGGAAAGGAAGATGTTACACTTGTAACAAGTTTGGTCACTATGAAAGAGAGTGCCCCACTAGAAGGGACTCTCCCATGGATGATGACAACAACAACTTTAGGGTGAATGGAAATCAAAGGAACAATAGGTTCAAAGGAAAGAGGAAGGCTCCCTCTGATCGTAGTGGAAATGTGAAACCTTTCAAGAGGTCAAGAAATTCTAGGTACGATGAATCTAATGTTGTTGATAATAAGAAAAATGAATATATTCTTGTGTTTGCCCTCTCTGCTGCATCTCCTCTTGACACCCTAGATGTTTGGTTGATTAATAGTGGTGCTTAAAGAAGCCCTCTTTGATTTGATTGAGCAAGATACTAGTTTAGAAATTATCCTTGGAGATAATGCCACCTATCCCGTGAAAGGGACAGGGACTGTGACCGTTCATCTATCTCAAGGTCAAGTCCTCCATTTACAAGATGTGTTGTACGTACTTGATTTGAAGAAAAACCTTGTGCCTATTTTGGCAATGGAAGACAAAGGATTCAAGGTGGCATTCGCTGATAGAAAGGTACGCATTTGGAAGAAGAACTTCAAAGAAGTTCTTACTATTGGTTTTAGAGTTGATACACTCTACCAGGTTGGAGGAAGTCCATTGGGGGCTATGTCATGTGATACAACTCTTCATGTTGAGTTATGGCACCAGAGGTTTGCACACCTTCATTACAAAGCCCTTCCCGAAGCAAGGAAGGTGGTGATAGGTGTTGAGAATTTGGTAGGGCGGTGATTAATTCAAATTCTCTACTTGATAATTACTTGTGAGCTTACTTCTTTTACTTATGTCTTTTCTTCTTAGCTTATTATATCTTTCATCAAGTCAATTATTAAAAACACAAGAGACACAGATTTAGGCTCTTCGAGCCAGGGCCAAAACCTCTCACTCTTGGTGAGGAAAACCTGCAAGAAATTCTTCTTATAGACTTTCAGATGACAAGTACTATGAACATGACGCAGACCCTTGACCCTTGTATGTCTTCAAGACCTTGTCACTACTTCTTCATTGACCCCTTGAGTTGATCCTTATTTCTTGCACCTCCTTGCACCGTTATACACCAAGACTAGAGAGCTCGGTCTCTACTTGGCTCGTTACTTATGATCTCAACACCGTGTCATAGACTGTCTTCCTTAGTACCTTCAGTTAACCTTGCTAACTGTACACTTGTCTTCTTTCCTTACATAGTTGTCCTGAATTATGTGTGTTTGTAAACACGCATAATCGGCAGAGTTTTTCTTCCAGCGTAAACCCCAAAGCTAGGGTGGAATTCGTTGAAAAGGTCTTAGGTGAGTTGTAGTGTTTAATCAAGTCTATTGTAAAAATGTGTTTAGGAATAATTTTAGTGCATGGTCCCTCACAGTCAGACACCATGGCTAAAATTATTTTATTATAAAAACACTTGGTTTCATACTAGATCATATTGTGTAGCAAAATTGGGTAAATTATTGAGGGTTTAGGTTTAAAGGTGTTTTTCCCTTTCGAGGGTTGAATTATTTGTAAATCTTGATGTAAAAAATATTTTGGTGCATGGTTCCTCGCAATCAGAAACCATGGCTAAAATATTTGAGGGTGGAAAAAATTATTAATCCTCTCTACTAGTTAATTATTTATTTTTTTTGGCTAAATTAAATTAAAATCCTATGCCAAAAAATTAGTTAATTTCGAGTCAAAAAATAATTATAGACAAATTAATTTCTCGCCAAGTGGAAAATAATAAAAAATTCGTGGGTCAAAAATGAGTCAATTTTTGGAGGTCTGCCTACCAAGGGAAAAATGGATATTTTAAGAAAAAGTGAGCCCTTGGACCTTGGTGGTTAAGTCAAAGTCAAATGTTTGAGGAATCCAAAATATTAATTTTTGAATTAATAAAAAGTGGGTTTTAAGAGAAATTTGATTTTTCTTCAAAATTTAAAATTTGATGGTGGAGATTAAAAGATGACTAAGTTATTTTCGATGATCGAGATTAATTTGACGAGGATCAAACCAACTAGCCGTTATTTTCCACTTGGAGGGGTTTCTCTATATAAAGAAGCCATATAACTTCTATTTTCCCATATTTGGATGAGGTGATTTTTTTTTGTACTGGGCTAAGTTACCGGAAACGTGGCCCCAACTCCCAAAAACGTCATTCGACATTTCAGATAAGGAAACACGTACGAAACGACTTGGAAACAACATGCAAACGTTTCCGCCACATTTCACTTTTTCGAAAATGGCCAGCCTGAGATTAGAAACGTTTCAAAAGAGTTTCAAGAAAATTTGATCCGTTTCCAGAAAATATGGATGCATTTCCAAGCTTCCAGGTTTTCTAGGTTTCCAATGTTCTAGGCACTTTATTGCAAGAATATATTCCAGGTTTGTTTGTCCAAAGCATGTAAATGCAGCTAAATTCTTTGTATACCTTATATCCACTGATTACAACTCATCTGAAAGTGAACATTTATCTTGAAAAATGATTCATGGCATGATAGAGGTATTTTCCAACAAGTTTTCAACAATGGTAGATCTAAAGGATGGAAACTTGAAATTTGGAATGGAAACTCATAAGGTATCTATGAAATCAAGAAGGAAAGTTGTTACCCACAAAGTTGGATGGTGGAAGAAGTTTCTTTGCATTAGGTTAAATTTCTCAACATCTCTTTACTAGTATCATAATGCACAATACTTAATTGCTTAAATTGTGGAATCTTGATTCTTGGTCATATGATCATAGGTTGTGAATAAATAAATCCAACTTACTTCTTTCTATGAATTTCAGAGCATCTCTTGTTGTAGCTGTTACCCACCACTTCGTGGGTGATATCCCTAGGAGAAATTTTTTCTCCAGGATGGATCTCAGCCGGTAGCCAACAACCCCTTGCAGCCTCTTACTAGCTCGTTGTGCCATTTATGTGCCACCTGAGCCAGCCATGTGGTCCGTCACCCATCTGTATTGATCGTATGTTTGAAGGTGGGCATCCCGAATCTAAAGGTATGTCTTGTCATTCTGTAATTGAGTATTGAGTTTATTTATCATGGATACTTGTGGGCATGCATTGATGGGGGGATTTGGTGGAAAAGGTGGGCTTAGCTTGTGCTCCTGTCCGCTTGATCTCTTTTGGGTGTTACCCTTGCATCTTAGTCCCGTGGGATCTCCCTTATTGACCATTTGGTTCTATGGTGGTACTACTTGGGAAACCTTGATTTTGGGTGTGTGGTCCCACTCCTTTATTTGCATACACTACTCCCCTTTCGCTCATTATGCTCCCATTCATCACTTCTCCCACTTGGGTCCACATAGGGTCATCCTCCCTATCCCCTTGCCCCCGCCTTGGGTTAGTCCTGGAATGATGCCCCCGAGGCTGAAGCAGTTAAAAGAAAAAGAAAAAGCATAATTGGCCACGCTTAACAGGAAATTGTACCACAAAATGCAAAAGATGGTCGGGAAAAAAATAATTAGCACGTGGGAAAAAGCCAATGTATGAGATCTGCCCCTTACCCATGGCCATCACCCTGGTTCCATAGGCCCTAAATGAGCCTCCTTTATCATACAGGAATCCATGATTGTCCTAACCCGCTAGAAGGAAATGAACAACCCTACCTTAAAAGGGGTATTCACTGCTATATCTGACACATCATGCTCTTATCCTTGAGCCACAAGCAGTTTATTAAAGAAAATTCATACAAGGAAAAAAGCATATAAAGAAAGGTGGAAAAATCAAGGTCAGGACACCTCGTGTACCACGACTGCTCCCTCCTACACATTATGTACCTTGGTGTGGGCTTCCCCTTGTCTGGCTGCCCCTACGCCTCGATATGTGGCCCAGGATTGTCCCTCATTCCCTACTCTGTTTATCTTATTTATCACTTACCACCCTCGTTCAAATGATGTAACTTGGACCTAGTATCCCCTTTAAGGGCTGAAACCAATTAATAAGGTACATGGCTAAGCCCTTTGGAGTATGGAGACACTAGCACATGTCAAAGCCCACTACGGAAGGGCATGCCATTGTGAAGTGCCCACTTTGTTATCCATGATTTGTAAGATGTTTTACACGATAATTTTAATGACTGGTTGTACTGCAAGCCTAGGGGACACATTGGATCTTATACAAGATTGCAGATGGTTTCCATTTGGATTTGGTCTCCCTATATGGGATCCTAACCCCCAAAGGGCTACATTGGCACATATAGGGTGTGCATAGAGAGCCATGGGCCTCCACAACAACAAACAACACTCCATGGATCCTCATTGACCTTCAGAGACTACTAGTGATCCACTTTTGGGATGATGGTGATGTGCTTGGTACATTATGCCCAGCAGGCCCCACGGGAGCCCCACATGCTTGGCAGGTGTCCTAGGACTTGTACGATGTCATGGCAGCATTCATTCCATCACTTGAGCCCTTGCAGAGGATCTACAGGCATCTTCGATTCATATGGAGACCCATGGGGTCATTTGTGTGTCCCCACACCCACTGGAAGCACCACAGGTCTACTACTTGGAGAACAAGGGGCCACCCCCTTGTCCATCATATTCCGAGGAATTTATTCCTCATTATGGCACTTCAAGACATTATTAGGCCTTTGGAGGGCCCCACGACATGTACATATTATTATTTGGTCCCTGCAAGGCTTATTTTTTCCATTTGTGAGCTAGTTTGGTGGGCTTGTCACCAATAGGGGTTTTATTTGCACATTATTTTATCATTAGGGACTAATGTAGGGCCATAGGCTAATTCGAACTCCTTAGGAGTGTATATATTGATGTTAGATACATTCATTTGTATCATCACTAGATTTGGGATCTCTCTAATCATAGAGAACTTCACATTTTTACCCTTGGTGGACATTTTTGGAGTTGGATGAATTTTGATGTGTGGATTTGGGTTATTTTTCTTGTCTTGGAGCTTTGTCTTGCAAACAAAGTGCTGGTTGGATATACTCTATAACATTGTAAGTAAATCTTAACGTTGTTATTCTTGTTGCTGCATACTGCTAAAATTAGGGCTAGTTGTTGCATGATTGAAATGTGGAATTAAGCATGTTTTAGCTAATTTAATGTATGGGCCAATGTTATATGAATGAAATGTCCTAGAGATTATTTATCTCGGTAAGCTTGCATCATTTTCTTGGAAGTATAAATGCTTGAAGGTCACTTTTCTTTTCTTTCCTGGAACATTAGATGAAGCTGACTTTTCGGGCCTCTTTGATCAAGAAACCAAGTTCTTACTCATCATCATCCTTGGCTCCATATCCCCAAGTGGATTAGGCACTGATCCCTAAAGAGGGTGGTCATCCCTTTCACCTTTTTCACCTTTTTTCACTTTTTCCTAGGTCTAGCCCTCAAAGGTCACCTAGGGTATCAATTTCCCAACAATTGACTGAAGAAATTTTTTTGATCTCCTACAAGCTACTGCGCTTGTGGGTCTCACTCTCCTCTGAATTTGAGGAAATTCTAATAGTGGAATCTCAGGGAATCTCAAGCCCTAGCCCTAGCATCGAATTTTTCCCAGGCATCCCCAAGGTTAGACCTCAACAGGATCAATTCAACCTTTTGAAGTAAATATTATTGTTTTCTCCTCTCCCTTCACCTTGTCCAAGATAGGAACATCATTGGTTGTTGTATTCCATCCCTGAACTTGGGCTGGGTCCACTTGGCCCCGTGTGGTCCCACTTCTCAACAAAGATTATTTGTCAAGGACCATTTGGGAATCCAAGTTTCCCAAAACCTCGTCTATAAGCCCATTTCTTCTCCCTCAAACCCTCCAATCCTCATCCCTTACCCCTAGAGGACCAAGTCCCTTACTTGAAGAGCAAGCATGCTCCATTCTTCACTCCATCCTTGGGAAAGGGTTTCCATGGTCACTTTCCATCTATCCATTGACAATTACATTACAAGTGATTCATACACTATTGGGACTCCCCCCATCGGTGAAAGTCTGTAAAGAGCAGGGAGACTTAGCTATGGTGATAGTGGGCTAAGCCTCCACCGTTTCCCATAACCCAACAGTTGCCCTCTTAGGAACCCCTGCTGGTTTGAGTGGTAACATTTTTGGCATCATTGTCGGGGACACAAGACGTGTGTTTTGTTCCCCTTACGACATATCGACATTGTAGAAATTTCTGAATCCTTACACTTTATGCAGAAA
>Ga0115848_100295_pt1 | contig 18142 bp, 21 predicted proteins | sample InSIn3gowninarea_FD_83862 | JGI IMG/M metagenome (GOLD analysis project Ga0115848, IMG submission 83862) | reverse complement strand
ACAAGTGGGAGATCTAAATCTATAGAGAGATCTAAGTCTCTAGGAAAGTTTGTAAAGATATGTTGGATATGTGGGAAAAAAGGGCATTACAAGAAAGATTATAGATGCAAAATTCTTGAGAAAGGGAAGGTATATGAAGATTCTCCTTCTGTAAAAGAAAAACAACCTAATATGAAGGAGAGAATGTGTACTTATCTTATTCAAGTACACATTTCGATCATGAGGCATCACTAGTTGACTCAGGTGCATCCTTTTGTATGACTTCTCATAGGGAGTGGTTTTGTGAGTATGAAATATTTGATGGTCGTGATGTTCTCTTAGGATATGAATTGAAAACCATAATCATAGTATGAGGAAAATTAAAGTTCAAGATTATGGGGGGAAGGATTATAACACTCCCTAGTGTTTTACACATCCCAAAACTAGCCAAAAATTCGATTTATGTAAGAAATATGAGTAATGCAGGTGTAAAAATAGTTTTTGAAAAGGATACCAATAGGATGGTTATAGGGGAAATGGTATCCCTAAGGGGAGTTCATGTTATAAATTTTTATAATCTATTTAGAAGTACTATTAGTGTTGGGTGCAATAGTTCCATAGTGCTTGAGAGTGGGGCATAAAAAGGTAAAAATTCTAGAGTCTTTGGGAAAAAGACTATGTTGTGGCAACAAATACTAGGACATATAAGAGAGAAGGGTATTTGAGTATTACGTGGTAATGGTATGGTAGAAGGTATGCCAAATTTCTCTCTAGATTTTGATTTATGTGAACATTTTTTATATGGGAAGAAAAATCAAGTGAGATTCTCCTCTACTACTAAACGCGCATAGGGAATACTACAACTAGAGCATAGTGATGTCTTTGGAACTATATCAATTCCATCATTGGGTAAATATGTGTACACTGTCTCATTTATAGATGAATTCTCAAGGAATATATGGATATATTCCCTCGAGAATAAATCTAAATTCTTTGACATATTTAAAGAGTTTAAGGCTCTGTTGGAAAATCAAACAAAGAAGACAATAAAATGTAGAGGAAATATAATGGTGGAGAATTATGTGGGAATTAATTTAAAGGGTTTTGTAAGAAGTATGTTATAGCATAGTAGAATATTTCTCCATACACATCTCAAAATAATGGAGTTGTAGGAAGGATGAACAGGTCATTGATGGAAAAAAAAAGTAGCATGCCAGTGATGCCCAGTTAGGACAAGAACTCTTGCAAAGGTAGTGGACATTGTATGTTACATGGTAATTAAATCACCCTCAATAGTGTTGGATGAAAATATTCCACATGAAGTATGGATTGGTAAGAAATATGCTCTTAAACATCTTTAGGTATTTGGTTGTGATGCATATGTACATGTTCCAAAGGAAAACATAAATAAGCTGGATAATAAATATGAAAGGTGCATCTTTATTGGTTATAAAGATGTTTTGAAAGGTTATAATATTTGGAACCAAAAAATTAAGAAGGTTTTGTATAGTCGAGATGTGGTATTTAGAGAAGTGAAAGATGTTATCAAATAATAAGTCATATTAAGGGAGAAATAACTAGATAATATAGAGTTTAAATTGAAGAATAATGAATCAGAAGAATAAGAACCACATACTCTAATTTTGAGCAGAGTGGTTTGCGAAAAAAGACATCCGGAAAGGTATACTCCACCTGATTCCAATTTAAATTTTATTTTGTTTGTTATTGATGATGATCCTAAATCTATTAGGGAGGAAGTAGATTCATAGGATTGCAAGCTTTGGAAAAAGTCTAGGGTTGAAGAAATGACAACCTTAGACAAGAATAAAGCTTGGGATCTAGTGGAGTTGCTAGTTGGAAGAAAAACAATTGGTAGAAAATAGGTGTTTAAGAAGAAGTTGAATGCATAAGGAAAAGTGGAGAAACACAAATCTTGATTAATAGTGTTATCGGCCATTTTTTCACATCTAATCAGTGAGGCTCCTAGTGGGATCAATCAACTTCATATTCCCCCTTGTCACCATCTTACACAAATCCATAAGAATTTTCCCTTCATCCCCAAGAGTTTCAGCCCTAAACTGCTTCATCTGAGCCATTTTGAGGACCAAGGCTTCCTATAAGCCTACTCGGGTGTGTTCACCTACATGTTGCTCCATTTTGGCCTGCGTTGGTCACCAGTAGGTTGCTCCCCTTTGCACCTGCATTGGTTCTAGAAATCCAAGAGAATGATCAGGATTTGGAATCTTCCCCTTTTGGGAGTTTCCAGAATTTGTTTCAACTACTTACCTTGGATAAAACATTCAGATATTATCTTTCCCTACTTTGGAGTTTTCACCACTAATCCTTTGATCCTATCCCTCCATCAAAGGTGGATCTCTTACCTTAGATTGGTAATTGGATAAGAACTCCCAACTTACCATACTTCTCTATATATTCCTAACCTTCTATGTGGTTGGGGGTTGGATTTTGGAGAGTGATTATGCCCTTATGCTGCTACAGTGAGAGCTCATCATCTCATGCATTTAGGGTGATTGGAGTTGCATATTGTGACAAGGAAAGGAAAATTCAATAGCTTGGAGGAGATCTTCTAAATGATCAACTGCTACTTATGGTTGTAATCTCCTTCCATTTACATTAATGAAAATAATTCATTATTTTCCTATATGTGATGTGATTATTTCATATATTTCAGTACCATGTTGATCTATTGAATGGAGTACTTAGATAATTCTACATAGATAACGTAATTTCTTATCTTGTGTAATCTGACTATGCAAGTTTTAATTTTGACATTTAGAGCTGGAATTGGAGCTTCCAAGCTAAAGAAGGAGTGAAGTGTGAGAAGGATTCCAGGTAGCCCTCACTCTATTATCTATTTACTTTAAGGAAAATCATAGAGTTCCTTGTCTCTCTATTGTTCTAGGTTAGCCACCAACCTAGGGGAGATACTTTTGTCTGCAATCATAAATCTCATATAAAAAATTGATGAATCCAATGGGGATCGGAGTATTCTCTTGGTCATTTCCTTGTCCATTGTGTTTGATTACCTCCTTGACAGACCTTTGTTGTATCATCCAACCCAGAAAATACCTAGGAAGTGATTTCATTGAGCCTATTTTGAAATTTTTTGTGCCGAAATCCTCTTTCCCAAGCCCAATGCACCTCTTGTGCCTTTGACAGAGTGTTACACCTCACCCTGGCCCACTCTACTTCAGTGTTGCAAAGCACTGGTGCCTCTTCTGCACCAACATTGGCCCCTATTTTTGCATGAATTTTAACTTGGTTCTTAATCAAGTGCTCAATTTTATGCAAAAAAAATCAAAGTGTCAGAATTTATTCAAACTTAGATTCAAAATGAAGAGCTTGTCATTTTGAATCTAATGGTGTGAATGCCACTCAAATCTGAGCTCATATGCAGAAGTTAAGGCAAGTCAATGATCAGGTTTGACTTGGACACGTGGTAGAATTAGATGACATGGAAAAGGTCCCAGCAAATGGGGAAGATCCAAGTGGCAGGTTTCCATTGGGTCCCACATGTTGCATATCAGGGAAAAAACATAGGACGTAGGTTAAGAATCGACCCCGGTGCAGACAAGTTGCGATGCAAACTTATTGCAATCGCATATCGTAGGTCGAAGGTATTACGGGAATCAGCCCTCGGAAGGTTGGGTTACGATTTGCGATAATTGTAATCACATATTGCACCAAAACCCTGTTGATATTTATGTTACCCCCAATACTCCGCCGATTGTGAAAGGCGCTCGGACGTGATATTTTATGGACTAGGTTTGATAATTCTGGTGGGTCCACAGAGGTATGGACTCTGATATCTGCCGATGGAAAGTGTCGATTGTGATTTGCGATTGGTTCCCGGATGCAATAATATATGTTAAGTTTAATACTCCTGGCAGGTTTGCCATATCGTAATCTCATATCACCCTCCTAGTTCACAATCCATAAGATCGTGAGGCTCCACCAATTGTGATTTATGATATGGCCAACAAGTTATGGCCCACGACGTGGCCAAATTATCGCTCAGTTAGTGGATTTTGGAGAAAATTTGTGGGATTATATCGGTTTTAGAGAAATTTGTGGAACAAATAGAGGGAGAACTAGGAAAAGTCATAACTTCTTCAGTTTTTATCCAAAATTGGATGAAAAAGAGGCTAAATAGCCATTTTTTAGTATTTTGAACTCATGCAGACATGTTTCAGAAGTATCTGAGCATTGTAAACACACTTTTGTTGTAATTTGAACATAATAGAGAGGCCCAAGCCCTTGGAAGCTGGAACAAGGAGACGTAGCCCAGGACGGGTGAACTCCTTTATCATGTGCTTGTTATGTGTTGTATTTTGATGTTGTTTGTTGTTATTTTGTTGTTGTTCAACATATGTTTTATGTTAAATTGTTTCTAACATTTACATAAGAAACTCTCATGGGAATTAGTTAATTAAACAAAAATATTGAATCCTTAAGCACTTGATAAGAAAATGATAAGCATCTTGGGTTTTATTATGAATGGGGTGTTGAAAATAGCAACAAGAAATGATAAAATAGAATCCAAAATATTCCAATTTTAATTTGTCCTTGAATTAAAATTTGATTTTAGTCTCACCAATTGCTTGAAAAAATAAATAAATAATTCATTATGGATTAGTTAGTTGGAGAAATTCAAGTTAGAAGTTTTTCTGAAGTCATGCAATAGTTATCCCTTAATTAAGGAGATAAGATTGAGTTGTAATTAGTTAGCTCATCTTACTGAGTTAGGTCCAGTTAAATTAGTTCCAAACTGTTTGAGGAACTAATTGTGAGTTCAGTCAGTTAATGCATGCATGCATCCAACTAGTGTACTCCAGATAACTGAATATTCTCTCATCAGTAACTCATGCATGTCTATTCAGAGAAAGACCCAGTTGAGCTAAATGTTAAGGACAAGTTACTATCATTTACATGAGTTTTCCTATAAAGGAAACTCATCCACGCAGAAGGAACTGGGTTCCTTGAGGATTGTATAGTTTTACAGGGTGTGAGATTAGTGTGAGTGATCAGTCTTCCACTTGGTAACATGAGGATCACCAGGAGAAACTATGCAAGGAAATAGGAGGCTTGGAGGGCAGAGGAGAAGGTTTGTGAGAAGCCTTGTTTTCCTATGAGCATCTAGGAGGATTGTACTGAGAGATGGCTATCAGTGGGAGCTAAGGCTTTGTGTAATTTTGAGATATTTCCACCTTGTATGATAATACAAATAGTGGGGTTTTTAGCTGAGGCTTTCCCCTGAGTATTCTTCTATGTTTCATGTGCATTGATTCTTCTTCTAGTTATATATGTTCAACTTGATCTTACTCAAATCTTTTAAGATTCTGTAAAATTGATTGTAGAAGTAGATTAAAGTATTTTTCTTTAGTTATATTGCATTATCAGGTTAATCTACAATAAGAATTTCTACATGGTATCGGAGCCAAGTTTATTAGAGCTGTGAACAGTATACAGAGAAGAGTATTCGAAGGTTGAAGTTCGGGGTTGCAGGTGCAAATTGAATTCATCTCATACTTCAAGGTTGGTTAATGGCGTTCTATGGCTTTAGACTCGAGTATGCCTTAGAAGGAAGCTCGAATTACATAGCATGGAAAGATCGCATGGAGGATGTATTAGAAGACAGTGGCTTGAAGGATTTCATTGATCAAGAAATCCCAAATCCAGGCTCAACTAATGCACAAGAGTTGGTTGAATGGAAGAAGTGTGTGGCGAGGGTGATATTGATCATCCTTGAGGGAGTTTGAGACCAGATTGTCTCGAGTCTCCATGGGAAGGATACTCCATATTCAATGTGGAAGACATTGAAGGACCTCTACCAAAACAACAACGACCAGAGGAAATTGGCACTCAAGGATAAGCTTCGAAGAATCAAGATGGAGAACTATGATACTATTTCCACATATCTGAACAAGCTCACCACTTGTAGAGATGAGCTTAGCAGTGTGGGAATAAGTACTGCTAATGATGATATGGTGAGCTTCACTCTCCTTGGCCTTCCAAAGAGCTAGAAAAGCTACTAGGACTCTGTGAATGGAAGGGAGAAATTGCCGGATTGGGAACGACTGTGGTCAGATCTCATGCAGGAGGAGATCAGGAGGAGCACACGAGATGGTTCTTCATCCAAGGATGATGAAGGAAATTTGGCCTTAGCAAGTAAGGCAAGGGAAGGGAAGGGGAAGGTGTCCCATTCTGAATCGAATTCTTCTCATGGAGGGAAGAAGGTTGACAAGTCTAAAGTGAGATGCTTTAATTATCATGAGATGGGTCATTATGTGACTAATTTCCCATCGAAGAAGTCCAAGAAGGGATCCTCGAAAGGATCAGAAGGTGAGGCATTAGCCTCTCAGTTTGAGATGGACTTTACCCTCATCGTATGCATGGTTTCATCGATGATGGGTTGTGGTTGATATCTTGACAGTGGAGCCTCATTCCACATGACCGGTGATAAAAGTTTATTCAGTACCTTGGAGGAAAAAGACCTCAAGATGCGCATAGAGATGAGTGAGAATGAAAGGTATAGTGTTTCAGGAGTGGGCAGAGTTTCTTTTCAGAGGGAGCATGGAGCTCTTCTTACCTTGAAAGATTTGAAGTATGTGCCTGGACTGAAGAAGAATTTGGTATCGATCGCAATGTTGGAGGATGAAGGCTACAATGTTTTCTTCAGTAAGGGAAAGATTTTCCTTAGACACATCACCATGGGACAGGTGAAACAAATTAGTTCACGAGTTAAGAACCTGTATGCTCTTGAGGTTCAAGATGCATTCAAAGCCTTGAGGAGCAAGGCAAATGTTAGAGACTTGGTGGTTGAGAGGGAGAGTAAATTACCTCTCAACATATAGCCCCAAAATAAGTCTTAGACAATTGTGAAGGAGCCACAATTGGGGATGCTGAGAGGAGACCAAGTGGAGGCACCCACTCATGCAGAGACCTCCAGTAGGGGGAAATTTTGAGCCAAGTTAGCAGAGGGATCACATACAGCCATACCTCTAGGTGTGAGGTGGGGCAATGTGAAGTGATAGTCCCAAGAAGGCTGAAATTGTGCAGGGTTCATTGAGAGGTTTTATCTCATGGATTGTACCTTTCTACGAGAGCCCAAAGTACATAGTAGTGTGAGGAATCAGTGGGATTGATGTAATCAGAGATCAGAGTGACAGAGGCTAGAGGCTAGAGCAGTCAGATACTGAAGAGCGCAAAGAAGGATTGACAACAGTGCACAAAGGCTGAGTCAGTAGAAGCGTAGAGTTTTCAGTCGACAGAGGCAATAGTAGTGAAAGACTTTGATGATAGAGGCATCAATCTGATTCAGGTTGGATGGTTTTTTTTTTTTTAGTTTCTGGAGATTGTTGGGGCAACAACACCAGAGAGAAGTGTTGCATGAAGAACATTCCAAAGGTTCAAGATTGGGATTGAGTTGAATTCCTTTCTTGTTGAGAGGGAGTGTTGAAAATAGCAACAAGAAATGATAAAAATAGAATCCATAATATTCCAATTTTAATTTGTCCTTGAATTAAAATTCAAATTTAGTCTCACCAGCTACTTGAAAAAATAAATAATTAATTCATTATGGATTAATCAGTTGGAGAAATTCAAGTTAGAAGTCTTTCTCAAGTCATGCAACAACTATGCCTTAATTAAGGAGATAAGGTTGAGTTGTAATTAACTAGCTCGGTTTACTGAGTTAAGTCCAGTTAAATTAGTTCCAAACTATTTGAGGAACTAATTGTGAGTTCAGACAGTTAATACATGCATGCATCCAACTAGTGTACTCCAGAGAACTAAAGATTCTCTCATCAGTAACTCATGCATGTCTATTCAGAGAAAGACCCATTTGAGCTAAATGTCAAGAACAGGTTACTATCAGTTGCATGAGTTTTCCTATAAAGGAAACTCATCCATGCAGAAGGAACCGGGTTCCTTGAGGATTGCACAGTTTTACAGGGTGTGAGATCAGTGTGTGTGATCAGTCTTCCACTTGGTAATAAGAGGATCACCAGGGGAAACTGCACAAGGAAATAGGAGGATTGGAGGGTAGAGGAGAAGGTTTGTGAGAAGCCTTATTTTCCTATGAGCATCCAGGAGGATTGTACTGAGAGCTAGCTAGCAGTGGGAGCTAAGGCTTTGTGTAATTCTGAGATATTTCCACCTTGTATGATAATATAGATAGTGGGGTTTTTAGCTGAGGCTTTCCCCTGAGTATTCTTTTGTGTTTTATGTGCATTGATTCTTCTTCTGGTTATATGTGTTCAACTTGATCTTGCTCAAATCTTTTAAGCTTTCGCAAAATTGATTGTAGAAGTAGATTAAAGTATTTTGCTTTAGTTATATTGCATTATCAGGTTAATCTACAATCAAAATTTCTACATGGGGAATTACTATAGAATTACTAATCTGCTCCATTTCAGATCAAGTTGGTATGAGAGCACTGTTTCTGCGTACTAGATTTGATTTGTGAGAGAAGGATTTAGTTGTTTGCATTTTTGTGTCATGTTAACAAGGTTAAAACTCAAAAGAGGAGAAGGAAATATGGTTGGAAGCCCTGAAGTTGGGTCAAGTGGAAGAAGAGCAAGGTTTCCAAAGTCTTTTACATTAATACATCCTCAATTTTCAAAAGTTGCAGTCGAGTCTTTAGAGACCATGTCTCATGAAGGAGAACCTACCATGACAGAAGATGAGAAGACCTTCAGAAAGGATTTCTTTGATATGACAGATATGATGAAGGTCCTCTATGAAGAGAAGAATAGCAGATTGCAAGGAGAAAGTTACAAACCTCCCAAAGGAGAAGGCTATTCAGGAGGAGGTGATGGAAAAGGAGGTAATGGGAATGGAGATAAGCCTCCACCATATCCACCATCTTCTTCATCTTCTACTTCACAAGAATCGTCACAATCTTCCACTAAAACAACCGTTACTCATACTCTTCATCATTCTTCAATAGGAATTGGTAAATCACCTTTTCTAAAGCTTGATGTTAAATTCGAGTTGCCTATGTACAATGGAGAAGTTAATGCGGAAAAGTTGGATAACTGGATTCGTCAGTTGGAGGTGTATTGTAGAATTCAGAACCTTCAAGAGGATGATATCAAAATTCATTTGGATTCATTGAGAATGGAGGGTGCAACACTAGTATGGTGGGAATCAAAGACTCAAGACAAGATCAAAAAACATGGTAAGATCTCTATTACTTGGTCTAATTTCATTATTTCTATAAAAATACAATTCTACCCTTTAACCCATATGTGAAAAGCTATCATGAATTGGCAAAATTTTAGACAGTTAAAAGGTCAAAATGTGCAAGAGTATACTCAAGAGTTTAGGAGAAGAGCTCTTATGCTAGGAGTAGACTTACAGTCACAAGATACTTTGCAAAAATATATAGGAGGTTACATAGCTATCTTCGACATGCCATTCTTATGTTTAATCCCATGAATCTTGATGAGGTCTGTGATCAAGCTACACATCTCGAAGCAAGAGGGAAAAATGTACAAAAAGAAGGTAAGAAGAAGTCATTCTAGAGTGGTGCAAAAGGAAATAATTTCAAAGGAAAGAAGAAGAAAAATGCTTTTGCTAAGAAAAAAGGGGAGAAACCTGTGTGCAAGAATTGTTCCAAAGAGGGCCATGATGAAGCACATTGCTGGAAGCTTTATCCTGAATTAAGACTGAAGAAATGTAACAATAAAGGGAAACATAAGACAAACGTTGTTGTACAATAAGACTTGGGTTCTAACTCAAGTGATGAATCAAAGATTGTAGCCACAGTCACTAAGGGAAAAGCCGTGTCAAAAGAAAGTAAGGAGGAACTTGTGGCAAGTACTAGCGCAACAAATAACTCCAATAACGCTTCAAATGAGGAAAACAAAATTGAGTTGTTCCATATCTGAGTTATTTCCAAATACACCAAGATTGATATGCTGTTTGACAGTGGATCTCAGGCAAATTTAATTTCTATAGATTTGGTCAAGAAATTGAGTCCGGAAACCGTGCCTCATCATAAACCGTATCTGTTGAGTTGGATAACCAACGATGCAAATCTTTAAGTCACAAGGAAATGTGTTTTAAAGTTTGCTATTACTGCCAATTTCGTTGATGAAGTCGAATTATATGTAATGTCGCTGGATATTTCTGGAATTGTGTTGGGAAACCTGTATCTGTATGACAGGAAAGTTGTTTTCCATAGATTTGAGAACAAATATCATTTGTTCAAAGACAGAGTCGAGTATATTGTGAGAGCCCACCATAGGAAGCTTAATCTATCTTTCGCAAGTGCAGGGAAAATGAAACGACTGGTCAATTCTAGCAAGAGTCTCGTGCTCCTTATGATCAAGCAGAAGAATGACACAAAGCATGAATCCTTTGCAGGTTGTGACGTGAAGCTGAAAGTTGAATTGGTTGATGTGGTTAATCAATATGGATATATGTTTCAAGAACCAAAGGGATTGCCACCAAAAAGGGGAATTCAACATGAAATTCAACTACAGCAAGACTTTCCATTCCCAAACATCAATATGTATCGAATGTCAATTCTGGAAAGTTTAGAAATTAAGGAACAAGTCTAAGAATTGTTATATAAATGTGTAATTCATACATCTACTTCGCCATGCAGTTTACCAATTGTTTTGGTACCCAAGAAAGATGGAACCTAACACATTTTTGTAGATTATCGAGTTTTGAATAAAATTACCATAAAGAATCGATACCCACTGCCCAAAATAGATGTAACCTAACACATGTTTTTAGATTATTGAGCTTTGAATAAAATTACCATAAAGAATCGATACCCACTGCCCAAAATAGATGTAACCTAACACATGTTTGTAGATTATCAAGCTTTGAATAAAATTACCATAAAGAATCGATACCCACTGCCCAAAATAGATGATTTGCTAGATGAGTTGAAGAATGCAAAATATTTCACTAAATTAGACTTGAGAAGTGGATATCATCAAGTTAGAACGGTTGAGGAGGATATTTGGAAGACTACTTTTAAAACCAAACATGGATTGTTTGAGTGGCTGGTTATGTCTTTCGGTCTTTGCAACGCCCAACTACATTCATGAAAGTTATGAATGATGTTTTAAGATCCTTTCTTAATGAGTTTGTAGTTGTCTATTTATCTGATATTTTGATATTCAACAAATCACGAGAAGAGCATGTCAAGCATGTGAGGAAAGTGTTGGATGTATTGAGAAAATAATAGTTATTTATGAAGATGTCTAAATGTGAATTCGAGAAAACTTCCTCAGTGTATTTGGGCCACATAGTTGGAGGAGGTGAGCTGAAGATTGACCCCTCTAAAGTTTCGGTCATTGTGAATTGGCCAATATGCAAATCAATCACTTAAGTAAGGAGTTTTTTGGGAGCAACGCAGTATTAGAGAAAGTTCATTGCCAATTTCTCTTCCATAGCAGCTCCACTACAGGCTTTGACCAACGTGAAGGTTATCTTCCAGTGGGGAGGCAAAAAGAAAAGCATTTAATGCTTTAAAACAAAATATCAGTTTAGCCCCAGTTTTAGCATTTCCAGATTTGAAACAACCATTTGAAATACAAACAGATGCAAGTGACTATGCCATGGGTGCAGTTCTTTTATAGCATGGTAAACCCATTTCATTATATTTTGAGATTTTTAATGATGTTGTTATTAACTATCCTACATATGATCAAGAGATTTACGCAGTGGTGCAAAGTGTGAATAAACGGAAACATTACTTGATGGGTAAACAAACCATTATTCACACCGATCATAAACCTTTGCAATATCTGCAATCTCAAACAAAATTGCATCAATCAAGGCATTTTCGTTGGATGGGATTTTTACATCAATTCCACTTGCTACTTAGGTATAAGAAAGGTATTTATAACAGAGTTGCTGATATGCTTTCTAGACTGGGTGTTAATGTAGCCATTTTACTCAAGAATAAATATGTTTTTCTTGAAAGTTATGTTGAAAAATACACACATGAAGCTGACTTTCAAGAGGTATATTCAAACTTGAGTCAATGCCACCAAGTTGAGGAATTATACTACCATGTACATGATAATCTGTTGTATCATTTGGGAAAAATTTGTGTTCCACAGTGAGAGAGAATAAATGTCACAAGGGAAGCACACACTTCTTATTGCTGGACATTTCGTGTTAGGTCCCTACAACACTAGGATTACCCCATTACTATTGTAGTTGTATCCCTTATTAATATTTTTGTGCCCCTATTGTCCCCATATTGTTATTACTATGCCCCATAGAATCCCTCTATTGTTATTTTTGTGCCTTTATATTATTATTGTTAGGTCAGCTGGGTTATATTGTGACTCCTTAGGCTCCTATATATAGAAAGGAGGTTTTGTCATTTGAATCATCAAGGAATCATTCATTTGTGTAATGTAAAGGAGGTTGCCCCCTAGAAGAGGCTGAATTCTAAGGCGTCGATCTATCTTTTCTATCTTTTTGTGAGCTGGTTTCATAACATTTGGTATTAGAGCTTTAGTTTCTAGGGTTTCGCTACTCCAAATAGGTCATTGTGGAATTTTTTCTATAACTTTTTTTCCGTGATGTTTCAGAAGTGGGAAAAAAACCCATTTGATAAGAAATCACACTGAACTTCGGGTCCAAATTTCAGAGCTTTTTGTGCTACATTTGCGGAGATATGATCCGAGGAAGTTGGTATTTTTACAGACTCCTGAATTACATTCCAAACAGGTGACCTAGGGAAAATCATCATAACTTTCTCTCTAAGCATCAGATTGAAATTTCATAAGAAGGTACAGAAAGAGGATAGACTGTAGTTTCTTATATGTATTTCTCAGAGCCAAAGGTTGAAACAGGGACACGTGGCATGTCGTACAAGTTTGCCCTACTAAACTAGTCTATAATCAAGTCACTGTGGGATATTTGGTATAACTCTTCCTTGGAGAATCCAATTTGGATCAAACTAGTGGCATTGGAAAGAGGACACAAAGGGCTATTGTAGATCACAATTTCATAACTGGATGATCTGAAATTACTCAGATACATCAGAGGCAATATCGAGCTCCTACAAAGTGAAAAAAGATGTGTAGATTTTTTTAAACTTTTGCTTAAGCTTGGTTTGAAAAATTATTTTGAAGGAATTCAAAGGGAATAGTGGAGCATTATTATCGGTAACTGATGCCCCAAGGAAAGAAAATGCAAACACCTAGTAAGCAACCTGAAAGCTCTAGCATGACTCATGAAGAAGAGGAAGAAATACTACATGATATATCAAAATTACAAGACCAAGTGCAACAAATATCACTTTCACAAAAACTAACAGAAGCTAAGATAAATGGCGTGGAATTTAAGATAAAGGGCGTGGAAGCTAAGATGAATGGTATGGAAGCTAAGATGGATGATTTTAAGATATATTTGAAGAAAGATTTGAAAACAGACATGGCAGATTTGAAGACAGACATGGCAGATTTGAAGACAGATTTGAAAAATTTTGTACAAGAAATACTTACTAATGGTGAAAGGGTAGTAAAGGAAACTCATGATGCGAACAAAATAAATGTTAATCATGATTTCTTAGACTCTAATGTTGGATCAAAGACCCACCATATTCCAAAAATCGATATGAGGAAGTTTGATGGCAAGGATCCTGCAACATGGATATTACAGATGGAGCAATTTTTTGATCTCAATAATGTGCAAAACACACAAAAGGTATGTATTGTAACTTTATATTTGGAGCCAAATCAGTTTGTATGGTATCAATGGCTTTTCTCTAGTAAACAAATTATCACTTGGGCAATTTTTAATGAAGAACTGATAGCACATTATGAGGATACAAAAAGCAACACTTTTTTTAGCCAAATGATAAGTCTCAAGCAAAAGGGTTCAATAATGGAGCACATTGAGGAGTTCCAAAAATTGAACATAAGGGTAAAAAATATTCCAGAGGAGCTTATGATTAATGTGTTCATAGGGACTTTAAAGGATAATATCCAACATGATGTTCACCTTTGGGAACCTGATTCATTAGAGAAGGCATTCAGGTTAGCAAGAAAAATGGAAAGCAAAATTATGGCAACCAGGAAGCATACCACTCACAACTATAAAGATGGAAGTGTTGTTGCCCCTAGTATTCCACAACCTATAAGGTTGACACCACAAAAATTGGAAGAAAAAAGAGCAAAAGGGCTTTGTTACAGTTGTGATAGCAAATACACTAAAGGTCATAAGTGTGCTGAGAAGAAATTACTCTACATAGATTGTGAAGAGGAAGAAGAAAAGGAGCAAGAAAGGTCAAAAGAAGAGGATATACTCCAGGAACAAAGCCTAGATAAAGAAGAAATGAATATGACCATATCTTATAATGCATTGGGGGGAATTACCACTCCTCAAACAATCAAGATAGAAGGACAAATCAAGAAGAAAAAGGTAATAGTGTTGATTGATTCAGGAAGTACCCACAATTTTATTCATGTAAGGTAGCAAAAGAATTGAATTGCTTCCTATATCCAGCACCAGAGTGTCAAGTGATGGTTGCAAATGGAGGAACAATAAATTACTCTGGAAAGTGCCATAATATCAAGCTATCCATGGGAGAATATGTATTGACTAACCCAATGCTTTCCATTCCAATGGGAGGTGCTGATGTTGTACTAGGAGTCCAATGGATACAATCCTTGGGTACAATAGTTTTTAATTTTCAAGAAATTTTCATGAAATTTTCTGCAGAAGGAAAGGAAGTTAAATTAAGGGGTATTACAGGGAAACCTGGAAAGATAATTAGCTCTAACGGTATGAAAAAGCTTCTAAAAAAGGAACAAAGAGGTGTAATTGCACAATTACATTCACTAGATGTTTCCATATTGAAATCATCTATTTCTCCAGATCTCCAAAAAGTCTTGGACAATCATTACAAGGTATTTGAGACTCCCAAAGGTCTCCCACCTATTTGTGATCATGATCATGCTATTCATCTGATTCCAGGAAGTGTTCCTCCAAACATCAGGCCGTACAGATATCCCTATGTCCAAAAGAGTGAAATTGAACTTATGGTGGCAGAAATGCCAGAGGCTGGTATAATTCAACCTAGTTAAAGTTATTTCTCTGCTCCAATAGTATTGGTGCACAAGAAGCATGGATCATGGCGCATGTGTTCGGATTATAGGGAGCTCAACAAGCTCACTATTAAAGATAAGTTTCCCATTCTTGTATTGATGAATTACTGGATGAATTGCATGGATAAATTTACTTCACCAAGTTGGATCTTCATTTAGGATATCATCAAATTAGAATGAAGACTGAAGACATTTGGAAAACAACATTTAGAACTCATGAGGGTCATTATGAATTTTTGGTCATGCGTTTTGGCCTTACCAATGCGCCTTCTACATTTCAAGGTTTGATGAATTCCATTTTCAAACCCTTCCTTAGAAAATTTGTGTTAGCATTTTTTGATGATATACTAATCTACAACAAGTCTTGAAAGGATCATGTTGAACATGTTGACAGCGTACTACAACTATTGGAGGAGAAATAATTATATGCAAAAAGATCCAAATGTTTCTTTGGAGTACAAGAGGTGGAATATTTGGGTCATATTGTATCTCATGAAGGAGTTAAGGTAGACCCTAGCAAAATTAAAACCATTAAGGAATGGAAAATCCCCACATCCATAAAGCAAGTTTGAGGATTTCTCGGATCACAAGTTTGTTAAGAATTATGGGAGAATAGCAGCAACTCTAACAACATTATTGAAGAAAGATGCATTTTCATGGACTCCAGAAACAACAAAGGCCTTCAAACATCTTAAAGAGGCAATGTGCCAAGCACCGGTCTTAGCTACACCAGAATTCACAAAACTTTTATTGTGGAATGTGATGCTTCAGGAAATGGAATTGGTGTTGTTTTAATGCAAGATGAAAGACCCATTTCTTTTGAAAGTTGTCCAATCAAGGGAAAGTTTTTACACAAAGCTATTTATGAGAAGAAAATGTTGGCAATACTACATGCACTTAAGAAATGGTGACCCTACCTAATGGGAAGACACTTCAAGGTAAAAACGGATCATGATAGCCTTAAATACTTTTTAGAACAAAGATTATCCTCTGAAGAGCAACAAAAGTGGGTCACAAAGATGTTCAGTTATGACTTTGAAATCATCTACAAAAAAGGGAAGCAAAATGTGGTGGTAGATGCACTCTCAAGAAAGGATGAGGATGTGGAAGCATTGTCGTGCACCATTTCTATTATCTAACCAGATTGGATAAACGAAGCAAGGGAGGAATGGAAGAATAATGAAGAAGTGTGGGCACTTATTCGAAAGTTACAACAAGATTCCAGTACATCTGATACATTTAGCTGGAAAAATGATTCGTTATGGTACAAAGATCGCTTATACCTCTGTAAGAATTCCCAACTCAAACAAAAGATTCTTATGGAATTGCACACTTCTCCCTGAGGAGGGCACTCAAGATTTTTAAAAACTTACCACAGGGTTAAGAAGGAATTTTTTTGGTATGGCCTTAAATCGGATATTCAAAAGTTTGTGGCAGAATGTTTGGTTTGCTAACAAAATAAATTTGAAACAATTAAGACCCCAGGTCTATTACAACCTTTATCCATTCCAAGCCAACGTTGGGAGGAGGTTTCAATGGATTTTATCACAGGTTTACCCAAGTCCGATGGAAAGAGTGTCATCATGGTGGTAGTTGACAGACTTACCAAGTATGAACACTTTTGTGCATTATCACATCCGTTTAAAGCCAATACAGTTTCTACTACATTTATGGAGACAATTCAAAAGCTACACGGAAATCCAAAGATTATTGTAAGTGACAGAGATCCCATTTTCACTGGAAATTTGTGGATAGAATTATTTTCTTGTCTCAGTACTTAGTTAGCTCATAGCTCATCTTATCATCCTCAATCTGATGGACAAATTGAGATAGTAAACAAATGTTTGGAAGGATATATTTGTTGCTTTGTATCTAATAAACGGACACAATGGGTCAAATGGTTTCCTCTGGCTGAATGGTGGTATAACACTTCCTTCCATACAACAAAAAAAATGACCCCATTTATGGTACTTTATGGATATCAGCCACCATCCATCACATCATATTTAAAAGAAAATTCTAAGGTTTAAGTAGTGGAACATCACATCGAGCGTCAACAACAAGTCCTCCAACTCTTAAAGGATAACCTTGTGTTGGCGCAGAATAGAATGAAACAACAGGCAGATCAACATCACAACGAAAGAAGTTTTGATGTAGGTGATTGGGTATTCCTACGGCTACAACCATATAAAAAAAGGTCTCTCAGGCAAGCTAAGAAGGATAATAAATTATCACCAAAGTATTATGGTCCATACAAGGTGTTGCAAAAGATTGGTACTATGGCATACAAATTGGAGCTTCCTGCAGCTTCTCGAGTGCACCCAGTTTTCCATCTTTCATGTTTAAAGAAGGTTATAGGCGACAAGATCCCAATTCAAACAATATTGCCAGAACTTGACGAGGAAAGAAAAATTATATTGGAAGCAGAAGCAGTCACAAAAACAAGAACTCAATAGCTACGAAATCAATCAATTTCAGAGTATCTCATCAAGTGGAAGAACTTATCCACTAAAGATTCCACATGGGAGGATGAGAGTTTTATACAGAAGCATCTAGAACTACTCAAGCGTTGAGGACAACACTTTTTTGAAGGAGAGGGGCATGTTAGGTCCCTACAAAACTAGGATTACCCCATTACTATTGCAGTTGTATCCCTTATTAATATTTTTGTGCCCCTATTGTCCCCATATTGTTATTACTGTGCCCCATAGAATCCCTCCATTGTTATTTTTGTGCCTTTATATTATTATTGTTAGGTCAACTGGGTTATATTGTGACTTCTTAGACTCCTATATATAGAAAGGAGGTTTTGTCATTTTAATCATCAAGGAATCATTCATTTGTGTAATGTAAAGGAGGTTGCCCCCTTGAAGAGGCTGAATTCTAAGGCATTGATCTGTCTTTTCTATATTTTTGTGAGCTGGTTTCATAACATTTCGGTGTAAGTAAAACAATGGAAATCTTCAAAGGTATTTTTACTGGCCTCATATGCTTGAAAGTGTGTCACGTTTTATCAGAGGTTGTTCATTGTGTGCAATTAGTAAGCATCG
>Ga0115848_100292_pt1 | contig 18174 bp, 19 predicted proteins | sample InSIn3gowninarea_FD_83862 | JGI IMG/M metagenome (GOLD analysis project Ga0115848, IMG submission 83862) | reverse complement strand
CCTACATAGGTGAGGCAAGTCCCTCCAGAAACTAGAGAATCCAAGAGCATGTGGAAAACATTAGGTACAATCGCTCCCATTCCTCTACCTTAGCTGAACATGCTGCAAAATTGAAGCATCATGTGTACATTCAAAATTCTCAAGTCATCACTAGGGTTGATCATTTCCATCATCAGAAACTTAGAGAAGCCATTGAGATTGAGAAGCATTCTTTCAACCTCAATCGAGATGATGGTTGGAAATTAAGCAGGGGATGGGAGCGATTGTACCTAATGTTTTCCACATGCTCTTGGATTCTCTAGTTTATGGAGAGACTTGCCTCACCTATGTAGGGAATCCCACAAGAGCATGGAATAGAGTAAACCCCTTTCATATCCTTAGGGTTAATCGGGTCTTTGACTGACCTAAGAGAATTTCTAATGGTATTAAGGAGTTTAAAAGATGCATAAATTTTATTCTTTTTAAGAATATGAGAAATGGTATCAGTGGTCCCTTGGATGAAGGGAAGCACCACATTGGAAATGGGATCAACATGAGATGGCTTAAAACGATTTTCTTTACAGGCCCTTTGGAACACTCTGAGGCCTTGATGTCTATCGTAGCCATTATTTTCAAAAACTTTCAAAAGATGAGATTTTTTTCTTCTAAATGATTCTCATTAGAAATTCTAAGGTGGCGGGTGGCAAGAGTGTTAAGCACCCCCACCTTATGGGCTGGAAAATGATGGGAAGAGGAATGGAGATAATGTTTTGTGTGAGTTTTCTTGCAAAAAACTTGGTTAGAAATGGTACCATCATCATTACGGGAGAGAAGAATGTCGAGAAATGGAAGGAACCCATTAACTTGAACTTCCATCTTGAATTTGATGTATTCAGATTAGGAATTGAGATGGTTGACAAAAATATTCAATTTCTCATGATCATGAGGCCATACGATGCAGGTGTCATCGATAAATCTCTTCCATTTTTTGGGGTGGAATAGAGCAAAGGCCAAAGCTCTGGTCTCGAAATATTCCATGAATAAGTTGGCCACTATGGGAGAGAGGAGGGAACCCATCACCACCCCAAAAGTTTACTCAAAGACCTCACCTTAGAAGCTAAAAATTGTGGAGGTAAGGCAAGGACCTACGAAAGAGGTTGTCTCATCATCAGTAATCTGGTTAATGACTTCAATAGGCTCTTGAATAGGGATTTTCGTGAAAAGGGATAGAACATCAAAGCTAACTAACAAATCATCGAGGTCAAGACTCATATATTTCACTTCATTAATAAAAGAGGTAGAGTATTTGACAAAAGACTTAGTGTGACCAAAAAGAGGCTTGAGCTTCCAAGCCATGAATTTAACAAGATGATAAGAGGGACCAACTATTGTATTAACAATAGGTCTCAAGGGGACCCCATTTTTATGGACCTTAGGGAGGCCATAAATCCTGAGGGTAAGAGGATTGCTTTCAAACAACTTTTTGCTAAAAGGATTAATAATTAGAATTTATGGTAAGCACGATATCTTTGGAAACTCTTTTAAGGGGATTCTTTTTAAGTTTAATGTAACTACCACTATTATGAAGATGATCAATCATTTTATTAACATAGTCAACCTTATCAAGACTAACAATAGCCCCTCATTTATCAGCGTTTAGTACGATAATATCGTGGTTATCCCTTAAGGATTTAAGGGAATGAAACTCATTCTTGCTAATGTTACTTTGAGGAGGATTTTCTTTCCTAAGGACAATAGCGCAATCTTGTCGAATAACCTCCTTGAAATTATCAGGGAGGTCATGGATTCCAAATTCAATGTTACAAATAATGTCATCAACCGGAATTTTCCTAGGGTCTATGGCAAAACTAAGCCCTTTATTTATGAGACGAAAAAAAAGGGTTTAAATCATAGCTAGAAAGATTAATAACAATTTGGAATGACTAAGGAAAGAAATTTTATTTTTATTTTTATTATTATTATTTTATTATTATCCAAGGAGTGACATTTATTCCTCCAGTTACTACTAATAGGAGAAATAATAGTATCATTATGTTTAATAGGATTTATTATAGAAGTGTTATAGTGTTTAGCGTTATATTTATTATTAGAATTAGAGGAATTAGATGTAGTATTCAACTTTGAATAAGTGATAGGGGAATTATTAATATTATTATAGAATTTATAACTTATGTCATTATTGAATGTTTTATAATCAGATGAGGAATTGAAAACCAAGTTATTGTCTAAGGAAGGAGGTTCGATCTCCAGGATAATATTAAAACGGGATGGAGGAGCATCAGTGGGGGGATTCGAAATAAGGATGCTAACCTGGTGGGAGGGATGACAATAATCAGATCTATAATTCCGAGAAGTGAAATGTGAGGGAGAATCAGCTGATAGGCCAATGGCATTAATGGGTGCGGTAGAGGAATCAGGGTTTTGATAGAAACCTAATTCACCATAGGAGCATAAATGAGGGTTGAAGGAAACGAGGGAAGCCTCAATGTTAAGGACTGGAGGATTACTGAGGATTGGAGGGTTGGCTCGAGATGGTTGGAAAAGGGTAATGAGGATGGATAAAGATAAGCCAATCGAAGAGGAAGTAGAGAAGGACAATCAGTTAAGAAAAGAACAAGGGTCATTAACAAGAGAGCCAGTTTTATATTTTGAGGAAAGATGACCAAATCTAGAAATTGGTTGGTGAGTTGGAGAGAGGCCACGGTTGTCAATATACACCTCAAAAACCACAACGGTGAGACTAGGTTCAACATTCGAAGATGAATTCAAAGAAATTCGATGAAGAGAAGAACTGGACGAAACAACCCCATCAACTTGGTTTTTGATCCACGAGTTAAGAAAAGAGATTTGATCTTGACTAATTAGGCTCGATGTTGGTGAATAAGAGGATGCGAAATCCAAGAAACGAGAATAACCACCTTGTAATTTATTAAATTTTTCAAAATGTTTCCTCTTGGCGATATCATCCATACGAAGGGCCTTCCCAATAGGACACCCATAAAACAAGAAAGAAATGTAAACACAGAAAACACATAAAACAAGAGAGACACAGATATATGTGGTTCACCCAATTTGGTCTACATCCATGGAGAAACAACGATTCCTTCCTTTTATATTATTCAAGAAAAATGAAGTGATACAACCTACAGCAGATCTGTTGTAATTCCCTCTTTTCTCTCACACAATCTCATCTCTCTTTCTCACTCAGAATACAAATCTACATAGATGCAATACAATTCCCTCATATATAGCGAGGGGTCGCCTTATAGGGAAAAAAAACTAAATTAAGCATAAATTCTACTGTCAGATCTTTCCCTAATCAACAACCCAGATTGACTACAAAATTACAACATTTTACAAGGCAATTTTACATCTTTTTTTAGCTTCAAGGGAACTGCCCCCGACCCCCTGCCAGGTGGTGACTCAAAATAATCATCGTGACCCCCCTGGTGGTGAACATTTACAGGTGGCGTTGACGCCACACTACGAACTAGGGTCTAGTGTTACGATACCTCTAAATAAAGAAGATAATCAGGCTCCACACCCAACAATCTCCCACTTGGAGACTAATTATAGCAACTCCACCGCTCCTTCATTTTATATAAAATGACTCCACTTTGGACCTAGATGTTTCTCATCTTCTTTATCATACTTGAAGACAAATTGAAACTGAGCAGAATCTTAATTTCTCCCTGGTTACAACTTTTGTTAACATATCCACAGGATTTTGGCTAGTGTGTACCTTTTCCAGCTTCAACTGTCCAGCTTCCAACATTGACCGTATGAAATGGTACTTGAGATGTATATGTTAGGGTCTAGTGTTATGATACCTCTGAATAAAGAAGATAATCAGGCTCCACACCCAACAATCTCCCACTTGGAGACTAATTATAGCAACTCCACCGCTCCTTCATTTTATATAAAATGACTCCACTTTGGACCTGGATGTTTCTCATCTTCTTTATCATACTTGAAGACAAATTGAAACTGAGCAGAATCTTAATTTCTCCCTGGTTACAACTTTTGTTAACATATCCACAGGATTTTAGCTAGTGTGTACCTTTTCCGGCTTCAACTGTCCAGCTTCCAACATTGGCCGTATGAAATGGTACTTGAGATGTATATGTTTAGTATTGGAATGAAATGCAGAGTTCTTTGCAAGATGTATGGCACGCTGGTTGTCACTGCATAACCTATCCAACTCCTGCTTCTTACCCAATTCATACAAAAACCTTTGTAACCAAATCATTTCTTTACTAGCCTCTATAGTAGCAACATACTCTTCTTCTGTTGTTGAGAGTGCAACAAAACTTTACAGTTTTGAAACCCAAATGACAGTTGTGCATGAGGGATTCACTCAGTGAACCTCTGACATATCACATGCGTTCGTGGCATATTAAACAATACCCTTAATTTGACTACCTATTGGAAAATGCCTCTAAAAATCACATTATTTAACCCCCTACCAATATGAACCCAATAAAAATTCCCAATTTGAAAAACCCTTAATTTCACTAGATTTTGTAGGTATCCATTTTTTCATTAACATTTTTTATACCCCTTTATATTTTTTCATTAACTTTGAGCTCCATTTTTTATATTTTCCAATATAAAAATTCTTTACCCCCTCTATATACCCCAATATATAATGTCATTTTTCCTCTATATATATCCCCAAATATGAACCCACATGGTATGATATTGCTCCCCTAGTGAAGTCCCCATGTAGTTGTTGCACCTACAGTAAACACATACCCTGTGGTGTTCCTCCTATTATCTCTATCGCCTACCATATTTGCATCAGCATATCCTTGTAGAGCAATGTTTGAACCACCAAAGAATAATGCTTGATTTGTGGTACCTCTCAAATACCTGAGAATCCACTTCACTGCCATCTATTGTTCTTTTCCTAGATTGTTCATGTACCTGTTTACAACTCCCACTGCATGTGCAATATCAGGCCTTGTGCAGACCATTGCATACATTAAGCTTTCAACTAATGATGCATATGGATCTTTAGACATATAAGCCATTTCTTCCTGAGTCTTGGGACACACCTCCTTACTTAGTTTGAAATGGCTAGCCAAAGGTATTCTAACTAGTTTTGCATTCTGCATATTAAATCTTTTCAACACCTTTTCTATGTACTCACTCTAAGACAATGTTAATTTTTTATTCTTTGTGTCTTTAGTTATTCTCATACCAAGGATTTGTTTTGCAGCACCTAAATCCTTCATTGCAAATGAGTTTGCCAATTTCATTTTGAGCACATTTATTTCCTACATGTTAGAACTCGCAACAAGCATGTCATCTACATACAATAATAATATAATATAGTTTTCACCATTTTTCCTTTTGAGATAAAGAGAATGATTAGAGTGACATCTAGTATAACCTTGTTCAGAGATAAACCTATCAAATTTTAGATACCATTACCTTGGAGCCTGTTTTAAGCCATACAAGCTCTTCTTCAACCTACACACTAGTTGTCATTCCCTTTTACCTCATATATTTGTGGCTGCTACATATATATCTCTTCCTCCAAATCCCCATGAAGAAAGGTTGTCTTTACATATAACTGCTCGAGATGAAAACATTCAACTGCTATTAGACTTAAAATAGTTTTGATTGAATTCATTTTAACAACAGGACAAAATATCTCATCAAAGTATATACCCTTTTTTTGTGCAAACCCCTTCACCACAAGTCTAGATTTATACCTTTTTCTACCTCCATATTCTTCCTTCAACATGTAAACCCATTTTTACAGTGAAGTGTGGTTTTATAGTAAGTCACTCGGGTGGAGCTTGCGAGACTGAAGTTCAAATCTCATTGAGTACACTGACCTGCTGTGGTAGAAGCTAAAGGGGTGGATTCCCCAATCTTGTCTTGGTGGCACATGAGTCTGCTCTTGCTAAAATCATAGGATCTTAGTATACCTACTTGCAGGTGGTTGGATGTACTCCTGGTGTTATAGAGGCAGCTATGAGGATGGATCCTGGGTCTCCCATAGAGTAGGACTGGCAGTTATCGATTCACCATGTGGTTAAAGAAAAACATGTAAACCCATATATTCTGCAATGTTGTTTTACCTACAGGAAACCTGACTAAGTCCCAAGCCTGGTTATGTGCTAAGGAGTCCATCTCTTCTTTCATGGCTTTCTCCCACTTCCTCCTTGATTCTACCTACACTGCTTCTTCATAACATTTTGGTTCACCATAATCAGTCAACAATACATAATATAATGAAGGAGAGTATCATTGAGGGGGTATTCTTATCTTGGTAGATTTTCTAACACCACTTTCAGGTGTTTAAGGTTCTTGTTATTGTTATAGTTGTTGTTTTTGTTCTGGCTATTGATCATTATGAATTTTAGGAACCTTCATTTTTTCCTGACCTCATCAAGCACTGTGTTTTCTCTGTTTTCTTTTTCATGTTTCTTTTCTTGCATCTGATACTTATACAAAACCTTTTCATTGAATATGACATCTCTGCTCATAATGATTTTGTGTTTTTTCGTAATCATAAAAACGATAATGAAAATCATTAACACCATATCCAATAAAGGTACATTTCTTTGATTTTGCCTCAAGCTTTGTTCTATTTTATTTATTAATGTGGGCAAAGGCTTCACAACCAAAAGTCTTTAAAATTGAGTAGTTTACCTTTTATTTGTCCATTCCTCCTCTGGAATACCACCATCAAAGGAACTTGAAATCCCTCTGTTTATTAGATAAACAACAATATCTACAACATCTACCCAAGATTGTTAAAAGGAAATCCTGCATGTAATCTCATGCACCTTGCACGCTCCATGATTGTCCTTTTCATCCTTTCTGACACACCATTTCCTTCTGGTGTTCCTGGAACTGTCTTCTCTCTGTGAATTCCATTCTCTGAACAATACCTATCAAACTCTTTGCTGCAATATTCACCTCCATTCTCTGATCTAATACACTTCACCCTTTTTCTTGTCTCATTTTAAACCAAATCTTTCCATTTCTTGAGAGTATCAAATACATTAGATTTATTTCGAATACAATAAATCCAATTTTTTCTAGTTGCATCATCAATAAAAGTAACATAATAATGACAGCCATCAAGAGATGATTTCCTGAACAGGTCTCCATACATTTGTATGCACAAGCTCTAATTATTTTCTTTTCTTTTCTTTCCCAACTTTGAGGAATCTGACCCTCTTCTGTTTTCCATAAACACAATTCTCACAGAATTTTAAATCAACATGCTTCAAACCTGGAAACAAATTTCTTGAGTGAAGAATCTGCATTCCCTTCTCACCCATGTGCCTGAGCCTATGATGCCACAATGCTAGATCTTCTCCTGTAGGGGTTAAAACATTAACAGAATTAGAAATACCATTGCATAAATACAATGTACCAACCTTTTCTCCTTTTGTTATTATTAGGGCTCCTTTAATGGCCTTCTAGGTTTTATCTATAAAAGTAGTCACACAGCCTCCACCTCCCAACTTCCCTATTGAAATTATATTTTTCTTGAGATCTAGAACATGCCTTACCTCCTTCAATATCCATTGATTTCCATTCGAGTTTTTTAATGAAAATTGTACCCATTCCAATGATTTTACAAGGTTTATCATCACCCAAACGAACCTATCCAGAATCTCCTTGAACATAATCATGAAAATGTTTCCTATTAGGTGTGGCATGGAATGATGCCACTGAATCTACCACGCAGGCATCAATAATATTTTTTAATGAAAGAATCATAGCATCTTCCAACACATCACCTGTCACATTCACTTCATGATTGTTTTCTTGCTGTGCATCTCCTTCTTTCCCTTCCGAGACTTGTAGTCTTTCTTCAGGTGTCCTTTATTGCCACATTTCTAGCACACTATCCCCGATCTAGACTTGGATATGCTTTTCCTTGACTTATTATTATATCTTGGGCTCTTTCCCCTTTCCATTTTTCTTCCCCTACTCTCTGCAGTCAAAGCATTACCTAATGTCTCACTGAAGCTTTTCCATCGCATTTCCTCGCTAAGGATTACACCGACAACATCATCAAAATTTAAGTACTAGATCCAGAGACAGAGTTACTAATGGCCATAACTAAACCATTCCAACTTTCTGGCAATAAGCATAGAAATAATAGAGCCCTCACTTCATCATCAACGGTTACCCCTACAGAACTTAACTGAATGGTAACTATATTAAATTCATTTAAATGATTAGCAATGGAACCACCTTCTATCATCTTCATATTAAATAAACCCTTCATAAGAAATACCTTATTTGAGGCCGAGGGTTTTTCATACAGTTTGGCCAATGCCGACTTTAAACCCTGTTGTCATTTCCTTTGAAATATTAAAGGCTATCAATGCCGCTAGGCAAAGCTGTATTGTTCCAAGTGCCTTTCTTTCGAAAATATCCCATTCTATGTCTGTCATACTCGTTGGCTTCTTTGTCTTTCCGCTCAATGGTAGGTACAAATCTTCCTGATACAAATAATCTTCCGTCTGCATCTTCCACAACTGGTAGTTTTGGCCGTTAATTTTTTCGACCCTAAACTTACCATCGTTTGCCATTGCTCCCACTCAAACCAAGAACCCTTCTCTCCTACGATTTTATCAGCAAAATAAACCTTTGCCTCTGATACCAGTTGTTAGAAAATTATATATTACAGAGCAATGGAACACATAAAATATATTGCAGAAATGTAAACACGTAAAACACATAAAACAAGAGAGACACAAATATATGTGGTTCGCCCAATTTGGGCTACGTCCATAGATAACCAGCCAGTCCTTCCTTTTATATTATCCAGCAAAATGAAGAGATACAACCTAAACATAGTTACTTATAAACGGTAACTATTACCTCAAAACGAGTATTCGAGCCCAAAAATCCAAAAAAACATGAACAAACACCTTGAAATCGAGAAGTGTTGATGTCAGAATAATTTATTTATTTTTAATTTTTTTCAGAGTAAATTTTCAATATTTTTTAAAAATAACAATAAAAACAATAATAGCCATTTTGTTTGGTGCAAAAAACACCTTGAAATTGAAAAGTGTTGATGTTGGAATAACGTTTATTTTTTTTTTAGGGTACATTTTCAACACTTTTTAGTAATGACGTTAAAAACAAAATATCGTGACTCTGAAAAAATTTAAATTTCCAATGATTTTCAAGCATGACATTAATGATAAAATATCACGTCTTTGAAAACGGTTAAAATTCGAAAGATTTTTAAGCATGACATTAAATTTAAAATATCACTTATTTGAAAAACCCTAAAATTCTAACAATTTTCAAGCATGGTGCTAAGAAAAAATATTTATAATTGTTTTCAACTATAACATTAAAGATAAAATATCATGAATTAGAAAAACATTAAAAATCTTGACAATTTTTCAACAATGGAATTAAAACCAAATATTATGACTACAAAACAATCTTAAATTTTCAAAATCTTTTAAGCATGACATTATGGAAAAAAATTATTACTAAAAATACTTTAAAAATGAACACCTGAATGAAAGAGTTATTACACCGAGAGTATTTTTTTTTTTTTAAATGCTAAATGTATAGTGACTTTGAAATCTTAGCCTAAGACAACTTGATACCTTGCGAAAAAAAATAAAAGTCAACTATCAAATTGACATGCAGTGTAGGTGAGCTCAACCCATTCTAATGAAAACTTAAAGACCAACCATGAAATTAACACATTGTGGAGCAGACTCAATTCATTATAACGAAAAATTTAAAATCAACTATCTCATTGCACATAATAGCGAGGGTTTCCCTACCCTCGCTATTATCTCAAAAGATCGAGAAAGGAGTGGGGCCAATTTAGAACAACTTCTCAATTTTTGGGAACTCTTTTCCAGTCATAATTTAATATAAACATGTTCACCCATTTGAAACTCTTCATGTGTCCTCTTTTAATCTGCAAAATGTTTTTCTCCATCCAACGTTGCTTTTATATTTTGTCTGATTTTTTCACCATTTGTTTCATTTTATATAATAGATCTAGCCATAGCATAATCCTATCCTCATATTGACTCCAACTTAAAGGAAAATGGCACTTCCTTCCATTAAAACAGAAGGTGTTCACTAGGGGAGAAATAGCATATCACATGCATTCATATTGGGGGATATGTATTGAAGAAAAAATGATATAATATATTGATCAAATAATAGTGGGTAAAGGGTTTTTATACTGGAAGGTATAGAAAAAGTAGCTCAAAATTAATGAGAAAATATAAATGGGTATAAACAATGTTAATGAAAAAATGAATACCTACAATATATAATGAAAGTAGGGACCTTCTAAATTGGGAAGGTATATTGGGTTCATATCTGTAGGGGTTAAATAATGTTGATTTTAGAGGCATTTTCTAATATCTAGTCAAATTAAGGGTATTATTTAGTATGCCACAAATTCAAGTGATATGTCACAGGTTCATTGAGCGAAGCCCCCTATGGATACAAAACCTCGAAATGACTCATCTTGAGTGATGCTTGGTAGCTATTTCTATAGTAAAGTTCTACCAAGTGAAAATAGTCCTCCCATTTTGTGGGTTGGTTCATTACATACATGCACAGCATGTCCTCAAGGACTTTCTTAACCTTGTTGCTTTCCCATATTTTTGTGGATGGTATGGAGTACTAAAATTTAGTTGTGTCCTCATCCCAATAAATAATGCATTCCAAAAAATTGAGGTCAATTTTGTGTCTTTATATGAAATAATTGTCTCTAGCACACCATGATGTTTGAAAATTTCTTCAATGAATACTTTTACGACCTATATATCCCTATAAGTAGACTAAACAGGTATAAAACGGGAAGCCCTAGATAATTTTTCTACCACCACTTTATTAGAATCATGTTCCTTTCATGTCTTGGGTAATCCAATAATAAATTCTAATGAAATCACCCCCATTTCCACTTTGGTACAAGTAGGGTGTTCAATAATCCAGTTGGGTGTTGTTGTTGCTCTTTAACTTTTTGACATTCATGGCGCCTTGCAAAGTATTCAACAATGTCCTTCTTTATTCCAATCCAAAAGAGTTATTTTTAAAGATCAGTTATCATTTTTTGATAGCCCTGGTGGGCTGTAAAGGGTCTTTGATGGTGTTCATCTAATATAAATGATTTAATTTTATCTACAACCATAACATAAAGGTTATCCTTGTATGTCAATAATCAACTTTACTAATTACATAATTTGACTATTTCTTTGATTAATTTTAGTTTTCATATTTTCACATATATTATTATAATTTTGATCTTCTAATGTTGCCTCGTTAATCTATTCAATGAATTTTTTCTCAATTTTAATAACTATCAGTTCATACACATGTTTAAAATTTTGACTTAGCGCATTTTCCCCTTTTTTTCTTTCCCCTTTATATGCTTTATGTCAAAATCATATTCACTCAGGAAGGATATTCATCTAGCCTTCCCAGGATTCATGTCTAGTTGAATGATAACATATTTTAGGCTTACATGATTAGTAGCTAAGGTAAAAAAAATCCAATTACATAATGTATTCACACTTTAAGTGCATGGAACACTACATCCAACTCAACATTGTAAATGTTTGGTGTGCGTTATATTATCTTCATGACAAATTGCATGTGTGGGGGGTCATAGGGAGGGAAATAGCCCCACTTGTTCATTGAGTCAGGCACAGCAGGGGATTCACACAAGGGGGCACAGTCCCCCCTGTCGGGATATGTTAAGGGGGTGGTAACCCCACTGCACGGGGTATAGAGCAACACACTAAGAAAATAATTTTTGGACCCTATATTAGGTGGGCGAACCTATCTATGGTTTTGTGCATGGATTTTGCACATGATTTTGGGCATGATGGTTTTCTGCCCATGGTATTTTTTAGATATGGTCAAGGGAACTACGGTTGTGTTCTAATGCAAGGTTAATGGATTGGGGTTTATGAGTGCTTCGACATGTATATATATGTATTGTAACATTGAAATGAATATAATGAGAAAACAATATGTTAGTCCTAATTTTGGGATCCATGGGAAAATCTCTATGTATTGGTCTTTTGTTTCTCGCGATTGTATATTTTATGTTTTTAAGAATTTGTTTGCAAGTAATTTTTGTACAGGGTTAAAACCTATAGTAAACTACATAATTTCTTTCATGTTATTTTAGTTTATAGGATTTATAAGCCAATACATCTCCTTCATACATAAGTACACCTCTAATCCCATCGAACAAAAGCATCAATACATACTGCAAAATCCTTATCGAAATCTGGTATTTTTAGCACAAGGGCAATAGTAAGTAAATATTTCAATTTGTCAAAAAATTCCTCACAGTTTTGCATTCATTCAAATTTCACCCTTCCTTCTGCAATGAGGTTACAGAGTATGCCAAGATAGAAAATTCCTCTATAAATCTACAATAATATCCAATGATACCCATGTATTACCATATATCCGCCACATCCTTTGGAACTAGCCAATTAATATTGACTTTCACCTTTTCAGAATCCACTGCTATCCCATCTTTTAAAATCACATGCCCAAAATAATGTATCTTATCTTAGTAAAATTTACATTTGATGAACATATTATATAGCTGATGTTCACACAAAGTCTGTAGCACTATTGTTGCCTTATATGGGCCTGACCCAGGTTCGGAAGAGTTATTTAGCCAAACAAATCCCGCAGCTACCTGCCCTTTCAGCAACAGCCCGTGGAACGAAGACTAAAGTCTCACCCGAGGTAGCAGGGGAGGGTGATGGAACCAGGTTTCTGCACCCTAGGGATGTCTTGGTGTGGTCTGGAGGTTTCACGCACTGGTTTAAAGCTTCGCGCTGCTTAGTATTCACACAGATCCAGATTGATTATATTTTTCTTATTAGTGTGTTATTCTATTGGAGGATGCAGCTACAACTTAATAGAATCTTTAAACAAACATTTAAGCATCACAACTGATTCGTGCATTAGAATGAACCCAGATTTACATTCATTCATGCAATAAGCAGATTAAACAGATATTATGAAACTCAAATTCGTGACAGCTTAAAAGGAGTATAGAATTTTAGAAGAAACTTATCTTTATTTCCACTTATCCTCAACACATTCAGATCTGCTATGTGCACTCAACTACAGGGGCCCGCACACACAACTCCGAACTTTCCAGGCCTCTGTGCACACAACTGCAGAGCCTCTATCTACTACCCCAACCCTTGATTGGGACTTACAGATGCTTTCAGACTATCTTCCTCAAAAACCCATTACATTCCGTCCTTTTCCAAATCCAGAACTGCCTTTCCCTCATAGAGCCGCACTCTATTTATACCCTTCCTTGGTATGTGATCCCTGCACAAGCCAACTCTATTTATATTCCTTTACATTATTTTCGGGTAGACTTCCCTTTGACTCAATCCTATTATACTTCATGCTCCACATACTTCAGATTTTTTACAATAATTTAATCCTACCTTTTGGGATTTCTACCCCAAAACCATTACATGGGACTCTGCTACCCAACAGTCCCCCAACACAATCATTGTGACTCATCCCAAGTCACTTGCTGGCATGGCTAAATGCTCTGCCTTGGATTCCAGTTCACCTTCCTTTAAGTGGCGCTCGTCCTCCTGCTGCTCCTTCATTATCTCCTACAACGCTTCATCCGACTCTTACTTCAGTGTTTCTACCACCTCTCACAATCGATCATGCTCATTCTGCTCTGCTCGGTTAACACAGAACACCCCATCACAGGATTTTAACATGAGCGGGAAGGCGCATACTGGACCTCCTTATACCACTGTAGCCACTTCCTACCTTCATCTCTTCTCTTCGCACCATCTGCTCCAGCTTGTGTTGCAATTTTGAAAGACCCTGGCTGCTGTCCGCAAGAACCAAATCTTCGAGGGACATGAGATACGGCTTATTAACTACCTATCTACTCTTGGTAATCGTCTTTCCATCCTTTCGTTGTTCGGTCATAGTGCCCTGGCTTGTCCCTGGGCGAGGCAATGACATCCGGACCAATTCTGCATCGTCTTCCCTCTTTTTTGGTACATCCCCTACCAATGATGTTGTAACCTGCGGGACACCCACAGTGGTCAATGCCATACTCCTTAGAGAGTCCTGCTTCTCCATCGACTAGATCACTATCGTGGGGCACATGTCTTGTGTAGAGCTAATGAACAATGTCATATGTGTTCCCGAAGTGTAGGCTGCCTCTGTAATTTATAAGCCATGTAAATTTCAAATTTACTGCTTACTGCCTATTCCTGCACATGCAAACTACTCGTGTAAACTCTGTGGTAGCTCATTTCATATTTGGCTCGTACTATTTCTCTCAATTGCCCACTGCCCGCTCCCTTTTTCCATAATGTAGACATCTTGTCATGAAGAGTGATATCAACGGTCATCATTCCTTGTATCACCGCATCTGTGTGATCCTTTTTTCACAACCGTGATCCTTGTGTTTGGTCACATGTACGTCCACCATAGTACTCACGCATCTGTCCCCCAGGTTTCTTTATCATCCCATGCTCTCTTCCAACTGGGTTGAGCGGTGAGACTATCCTCTCTTCAGCTAGTCAGGCAGTCGGCCCGCCCATGTAGAGCTTTAGGTGACTACCATTCACTCTACTTCGGAAGGGGTCTCCATTGAGTTTAGCTAGATGAACTACACCCCCATCGGTAACTTCTTTGACAACATAGGGTCCCAACTAATGCATGTGCAATTTATCTGGGAATTTTTTAAACTTACTATCATAAAGCAATACTAGATCATTTTCCCTGAAGGTGCGCACCTTGATATGGTGATTATGCCATGCTTTCTCATGTTGTCTTTGTGCCTGATGATGGAATCTAGCCAAGAAGAATTCCTCCTCTAATTCTTCTAGCTATGTGAGCCTTTCTTCCAACGCCCCACAGTCTGCCATACCTGTGAGTGTCGCGATCCATAAACTAGGCACAATATATTCAAAAAGCATAACGGCCTCTTTGCCATAGACTAAACGAAACAATGTCTAGACTGTCAGCTTCTTGCACATAGTTCGGTATGCCCATAGCACAACAGGGATGCACAAGTCCCAGTCATTTCATTGAGCATTACAGACCTTAGTCAATGTGGTCTCCAAAATTTTGTTGAAGGCCTCGACGGTCCCATTTTCTTGCAGATGGTAGGGCATACTCTGTTGGTGATATATCTAAAATTCCTCAGTGAGTGCACTGATCATTTCATTCAGGAAATCCATTCCACTATCACTCATGAGAATTTTGGGGCAGCCAAACCTGGTCAGTACATCTCGAATAAGAATATTGTTGCTATTGCAGCCATGCAATCCTTAACTAGTTGCGCCTCTGCCAATCGCGTCAGATATTCGATCAAAGAGATGATATAACGTGCCCCCATTTTTCCTCACAGTTCAATAGGCCCGACAAAGTTGATTGCCCATTTCTCAAATAGTTGTAGCGTCATCTATGGTTGCAGAGGAATTTCATCCCTCCGTGATGGTTTGCCTGTCCGTTGGCATACAATGTAAGCCCAATAGTATTCTTTCGAAGCTTGATGTAAAGTGCACCACCATAATCTGGCGCGAAGAATCTTCTGGGTTGTGGTGCGGCCCGCATAATGTTCGCCAGCAACCCCTCCATGTGCTTCAGCTAGGATCTATCCGCGCTCAAATTTTGGTACATATCTACCGAATATTGTTGGAAATAATATTGAGAGGGGGGGTGAATCAGTATTATCAAGTCAAATATTCCTTTTTCAAATCCAGATGATATATGCTACTTCAGTTAATTAAAACTACGTATATATGCAATTATGTAGAAGAAAACCCATGTATACAATGCAAACTTATTATTTACTTTATCTTTCATATGTTGATTATTAATCTGTATATCATAATCAAATAACCGGTAACTAGAAACAGTAAAACAGAGCAGAGGACAATGACACACAAGAACACAAGATATAAGGTGGAAACCCAATGTGGGTGAAAACCACCTCCTGCAATTCGTCTCTATCTTCTTTTAACTAGAAACTTCTTTTTACAATGTATTGGTGCAGTCCTTTACTAGTATGCAAAGAGCTACAACCCTCTCTCGTTCTCCAACTTCTCCTGGAAGGGAGCTACAACCCCCTTAGCTCTTGTACTAGCCAAGATACTAGTACATAGGTGCTGGCCTACTGAAGGCTACAACCTTCTCTTTCTTCCAGGGACCACGTTTCATAAATTTTCAGACTAGATCCATGAACATCAATCAATCATCAAGTATATCTGCATCAAACAATCTCCTTTTCCCAATTAGCTGTTATGAAACCAGTTCAAGAAAAGATAGAAAATATAGATCAACGCCTTAGAATTCAGCCTCTTCGAGGGGGCAACCTCCTTTACATTACATAAATGAACAATTCTTGGATGATTCAAATGACAAAACCTCCTTTCTATATATAGGAGTCTAAGGAGTCATAATATAACCCAGCCGACCTAACAATAATAATATAAAGCCACAAAAATAACAATAGGGGGATTATATGAGGCACAGAAATAACAACATGGGGGTAATAGGGGCACAACAATATAAATAATGGGTATAACTACAATAGTAATGGGGTAATCACTAGTATTATAGGGACCCAACAGTCTTCCAGATCTTCTAAGATTACTGTGAAAAAACCCTTGGCACGTAGGTGGTGATCAAAGGGGGATTTTGGCTATCCTTTGGTCTTGATCCATTGCAGTATATCCACTTCTTTGGAACAAATACCCATGAATTTACAGATGAATCCATGATCCTGCACAAAATGGCGGGATTTCTCAAGGTGGTTGTTAAGGATCACCACTCCAGATTCTTGGTTTCTTTTAGAAGGTAACGATCTCTCATACACGACTACCATTGAGACCGAAGGTCAATGATTCGAGTTGTTTACCTTTGTGTTGGCTGGAGCTGGACGAGGGGGCAGCAGGTGAACAAAGTGCGTCAATGAGGATGGACTTGAAGGAGGGGGCATATCCCCCTCCTCTGGGAGGCCCCATCATGAGCCCACTCAGCCTGAAGCTTGTGTTAGAGCACATCAATGATAATATGAGCAAGTGAAAGGTCTGTTGATGCAGGGTTCAACGGCTTAAAACCCTAGTTTTCTTCAGTGTCTCTATTCAGAGAAAGCATGGAATTTATTATTATTACTTATTTATTCTATTGATTTTTTTTTTTATTTTTTTTTTTTGCTACAGGGGTTGTGTCGATGTTCGACTATCAACACTAACACAATATCTGTCAATTGGTTAGTTGATTTTTCAATTTTCGTTACAATGAATCAAATTCACCTCCACTATGTGTTAATTTGATGGTCGAGTTTTAAGTTTCAATTGTAATGGGTCAAACATGCCCTAATATGTGTTAATTTGATGGTTGATTTTTAAGCTTTTGTTGTACTGTGCCAAGTTGTCTTAGGCTAAGATTTTAAAATAACTATATTTTTAGCATTTTATATAATGACTTTTTTATTTAGGTATTTATTTTTAAGGTTTAATTTAGCCATGATATTTGATCTCCAAATATGTTGAAAATCTAAGGTTTGTTATAGTCATGATATTTTTTTATAATTCCATGGCTGAAAAATGTTGAAAATTTTAAGGTTTTTTGGAGTCATTATATTTTATCTTCAACACTGTGGTTGAAAATTGTTAGAATTCTTAGGTTTTTTGGAGTTGTGATCTTCATCGTATTATTAAAAACTATTGGAATTTTAATGGATTTTTGAGTCATGGTATTTTATTTTTAATGTCATCACTAAAACATGTTGGAATTCTAGCCCAAAAAAAAGATGATGGTAACATCAACACTTTTTTATTTCATGGTGTTTCTTTCTTTTTTTTGCGCAAAAAGATGGTTTTTACTATCATTTAAAAAAAAGGTTGAAATTTTACAAAAACAACAACAAAAAATTGTTCCATCACACACTTTTCAATTTAGGGTTGTTTTTTCATGTTTTTTGGCTAGAGTTCACATTTTGAGGTTACAGTTCATGTTTGATAGTTTACAATATAAATAAGGGGTATAACTACAATAGTAATGGGGTAATCACTAGTATTATAGGGACCCAACATGCCCCTCTCCTTCAAAAAAGTGTTGTCCTCAACGCTTGAGTAGTTCTGGATACTTCTGCATAAAATTCTCATC
>Ga0115848_100288_pt1 | contig 18261 bp, 16 predicted proteins | sample InSIn3gowninarea_FD_83862 | JGI IMG/M metagenome (GOLD analysis project Ga0115848, IMG submission 83862) | reverse complement strand
GGTCTATTACCCGGTAAATTATATTGCTGTTATATTACTATAGCTGCATTCTTTTAAGAAGCAGGCTACTTTGTTTACAATAGTAAACACCTTAGATTTGTGAGCAAAGAAATGAAATCCCCTACCTATACGGCTATAGTAATGCCTTGCTAATTGCTTCTTGAACTGGTTCCCCAACATTTGCTCCAATACATGCTAAAAAGACGGAGGATGAACGAAGGATCATCGAAGGATGGACGAAAGATGATCGAAGGATGCCTACCGCAGGCCAGGCGCAGGTATGCCTTAGCTATGGCTGAACTATGGCTCTTACTACCCTTAGATCACCTTTTGGTGAACCGATGGTGAGGGCAGTGGCTAACTCCCATTATCATTAAGTTAAGGATATTTCGTCCTGTGAAAGGTTGTGATTTGAAATATGTAGTGCTAGATACACTTGATTGAAAACCCAACATCAGATGTTCCGCTGGAACGTTCTGAACCTTACGACTGCCTTTTCTACCGACCAGACCTTCCCCTAGAAGACAATACAGCGCTTAACTGGATGATATTGGCCATCTTCCAATGCTATTAACTTAAGGGGCTAAGCCTAAGATGTCACCCCTCCGGGGTTTAAGTGTCGTGTTGATTTTATTACTATAAATATTCCATCCCTCCGGGATTATAAGACTGATATACTATACATTTAAGTACCTGACTCCTCAACTTATTGATATTGGCTAAGGCCACCTCACTAGCTAAGCCGGACATTAGTAGTTTGCAAGAAAGTATTCCTTAGCTGTTCAAGAGGGGTAAGTTCATCCATGTTTAATGTGTGGACATCATCTTTTTACCCCTTATTTATAAACATGGAGTTCCTTCTATTATAACTGTTTCCTCTGATAGCCCCTTTGAAGCTCCTGACCTCTATACAATGCTAAAGTCAAGCTTAGATATAGCTATAGCCAACAACTGCCCTTGCAGCTAAGGAATTAAGCTAAAGTGTATTTTTTACACAAATGATTATTGCTTTTTCAGCCGATTAGCAATAAAATTTTTTATAAAATATTTTTTTGTTAAATAGAAAAATGCGCTTTATTTGTGCAATCGATTGTTTTAACAAAAGCCGTGAAAGTAACAATACAAGACTTAGCTGCTCAACTCAACTTAACTACTGCTACTGTATCGAGGGCATTGAGTAATCACCCGCGAATCAGTGACAGTACCAAGAAGGCTGTAACTGAATTGGCAGAAAAGATGAATTACCGGCGCAACAGGATTGCTTCTTCATTGCGCTCAGGTAAAACACAAACAATTGGTGTGATTATACCAAGCGCAGAGATCAATTTTTTTGGTTCAGTGGTGCATGGTATTGAGAGTATAGCTAATACCAATGGCTATAATATTCTGTTGTACCAGTCCAATGAATCAACAGAGTATGAGAAGAAAGCTATTGAGACTTTTATAGATGTGCGGGTGGATGGTGTGCTGGCGTCTGTTGCAAAAGAAACAACTGATATATCGCACTATCTCGAATTGCAGAATAGGGGAATACCACTTGTATTTTTCGACCGCAGCAAGGATATGGTGAATGTGCCATCTGTGATTGTAGACGATTTTAAAGGTGGCTATATTGCTACAGAGCACTTACTGCAGCAGGGATATAAGCGAATTGCACATATAACCGGTCCGCTTCACCTTAAAATTTTCAATGATCGATTAAATGGATATAATTCTGCTTTACATGCAGCGGGAATAGAGGTAAATCAGTCTTTGATATTTAACGGAAATGTTTCCATCCAGGCAGGCAAGGAAGCGATGGACTATTACTTTAGCCTGGCGGAACCTCCTGACAGCATTTTTTCGGTGGAGGATTTTACAGCATTAGGGGTTATAAAAGCTGCCAAGGAAAAAAAACGTTATGATACCCGAGCAATTGGGGATTTCATTTCTTTGCTCACAAATCTAAGGTGTTTACTATTGTAAACAAAGTAGCCTGCTTCTTAAAAGAATGCAGCTATAGTAATATAACAGCAATATAATTTACCGGGTAATAGACCTGTTTATCAACATTACGATTACACAGCCTATATTTAGCTTTATTTCTTTATTCTTATGAGAAACACTTCCACACTTCTGTTATTTGTACTGCTTTTTACTGCTAACACAAGTTGCAGCCATAAAGCCATTCCTCAGCAATCAAATAACCACCACAACCCCGTATTGGATACTGATTTTCCTGACCCGACAGTAATAAATGCCAACGGTACTTTTTATGCCTATGCCACACAAGCCCGGCACGATGGAAAAATGATGAACATACAATTAGCCTCTTCCAAAAACCTGTTCGACTGGACCTATATAGGCGATGCCTTGCCGCAAAAGCCGCTTTGGGCAAACCAAACACAAGACTTTTGGGCGCCGCATGTATTGTACGATGCTGCACTGCGCAAATATGTAATGTTCTTTTCTGCAAAAACCAATGATACTACTACCGATAAAGGCATAGGTGTTGCCTTTTCGGATGCCCCCGAAGGTCCCTTTATTCCAAAAGATAACCCGCTAATGGTAGGCAAAGGCTTTGAAGACATTGACCCAATGGCTATGATTGACCCAGCCACCGGTAAAAAGCTTTTATACTGGGGCTCGGGCTTTCAGCCTATCCGGGCAGTAGAAATGACCAACGACTGGACTTCTTTTAAAGAGGGCAGTACTGCTAAAGCTGTTGCTTTTCCCGGCACGGAAAACAACTATACCATCCTGATAGAAGGTGCCTGGGTAGATGTTCATGATGGAAAGTATTATTTGTATTACTCAGGCGATAACTGCTGCGGCGATAAAGCCAGCTATGCAGTAATGGTGGCAAAGGCCGATAGCGCGTTTGGTCCTTTCAAGCGCTTAGGTGAAGCTACCGGCAAAGGAAGCAGTGTGATACTCGAAAAAGACAGTACATGGCTGGCACCAGGACACAATTCGATTGTAAAAGATAATAAAGGCAATACGTGGATTGCCTATCATGCCATTTGGCAGAACAAAAGCAAAGCCGCCGAACCAACAGGCAAAGACCGCTATAAAAAAAGAGTGTTTTGCATACAGCCGGTGCAGTATGTAAACGGCTGGCCGGTGGTGCTTCACAAGTATTAAGCGGCCTGTTCTTTCACCAGGGCGTCAATTCCTTTTGCAAGCTGCCGGTCTTTATCGGTAATAACATTACCGGCATCGTGCGTGGAGAGTGTTATTTCTACTTTATTCCACACATTGCTCCAGTTGGGGTGGTGGTTCATACTTTCTGCCAGCAGTGCCACACGGGTCATAAAAGCAAATGCTTCGGAGAAATCTTTAAATATAAACTGCTGGTATAAAGCATTGTTCTTTTCCTGCCACATATAGTATTTTAATGTGTTAGTTGTGTTGAGAGAATTTGTTCTAATTGTTTATCTATTTGAGGAATGGCATTGCACAATTGTTCAAACGAATCTATCACAAAATACCGCGGTTGCAAAGTATCAATGCGGTATTCGGTAGTGAGCATTTGCCTGATATTAAATGGTACTTTTTCAGATTCCTCTTTAAACACATGCTGCGTTTCCCCAATGGAAGAAATAATGCCTGCACCAAATATCTTATTCTTTCCGTCTTCGTGCAGCAAGCCAAACTCAATAGTGAACCAATATACTCTTGCTAAAATGGGTATAGCCTCGGGGATGTCAATCCACTTCATTGCCAGCTTTCCAAAGTTTTGCATAAACTCAGCATAGGCACTGTTTACCAGCAACGGCACATGCCCAAACACATCATGAAACATATCCGGCTCTTCTATATAATCCAGTTCTTCCAGCGCGCGCAGCCAGCAGGTAGCCGGAAAGGTCTTTTTCATCAGCATTTCAAAGAAATCTTTTTGCGGCACCAGCTCGGGTACTACAATTAATTGCCAACCTGTGTAGTGTTGCAACCGTTTGGTAGTTTCATTAAAATGCGGGATCTCATCGGCATTGAATCCTATTTTGTCCAGCGCATCCAAATATAATTCACTCGCATTTGCCTGTACAAAAGGCAACTGGCGCTCATACAGCATTCTCCACACATGAAAGTCTTCGGGTGTGTATGCACTATAATCCTGTACTGTAGGTTTATTGCGTTGCATCGCTAGATGATTTTATGGTTAAGTGTTCCAACTCCTTGCAGCGGAGTAATAAGTTCTCCATTATTCGGATCTACTATAAATTCTTTCTCTGCATCTATAAGCTCCCCTTCAGGAGCAGGGAGCTTCTCTTCCCTCAACAATACTTGCCATGCATCTTCAACACGGCCATTATTTAATAATTCTGCAGCAAGAAGGTGCAGTTCGTAATTCATCTTTACGAGATTGCTTTTATATTCCTTCAAAATAAAAAACAGGGCTACATTGTTGAAAGCATCATCCTTCTCTGGTACAGCTTCCACATTAGCAAGCTGCGCCAGGTGATTGCCGGTAAGTACATTGCTGTGCAAAATCGTGTTGGGCAGGTTATCAAAGCCAATACCCTGCTTTGTATTGGGCTTCGCTACCTTAAACAAGTTTTCTCCTGTTACTTTACAATACCAATCACCGCCCAACCTTGCTACATGATGCAGCCTGGTTTGATCTATCATTGTTCTTTCTCCATTCAAAATACTTTCATCAATATGCATGCACAGCACCTGGCATATTACCAGGTTTCCGGCGCCTGCTTCGCTACCCAATGTTTTTATTTCCAATACTTTGCACTCCAGCTTTACCGGGCTTTCCTTTACCATTGGCGGCTGTACCAGTGTTGCTTTTTCTTTGGTAAAACCGGTTTTTATAAACTCATCTACTTCTTTTGGGTATTCGCAACTAGCCAAAGAAGCTTGCTGCACCATATTATGAGTAACAATATTGATGACCACTTCGTGAACTTCTTTTACATTCTCCAAAGTATGCTTCGTGGTATTATTCCGTATTCTGCGGGATGGTGAGAAAATAACAACCGGCGGATTGATAGAGAATAGGTTGAAAAAGCTGAACGGTGATAAGTTGACATTGCCATTAGTATCCATACTACTTACAAATGCAATGGGGCGTGGTCCAATTGCATATTGCAAAAAGTTCTGCGCCTGTGGAATGGTGATATCGTGTAGCTTGACAAGCATTCTTATTCATTTACTTTTTCAGTTTTCCTTTTTTCCAAAATAGAAAAATCGCTATCTTCCTTTATGATTGTATTCTTCAATATCCCAACCCCCTCTATTTCCATTTCAATTGCATCGCCTTCTTGCAACCATTGCTCCTGATAATCTGGATTATTCAACTTACCTGTACCATTCAATTCCAAAAAGCAACCGGTGCCAACAGTACCACTTCCTATGATATCTCCGGCATGCAGTGTTACGCCATAACTTGCTCTTTCAATGATTTCAGCAAACGTCCAGTCCATATCGTTAAGATTGCCTTCGCTTACCTGCTCGCCGTTTACCTTGCAAGTCATCTTCAGGTTCCAGTTGGTACCTGTATGCCCTTCTTTAGCAGGAACTTCATATTGTTCCAACTCATCCAGCGTCACCAAGCAAGGTCCAACTGCCGTTGCAAAGTCTTTTCCTTTAGCAGGGCCAAGGTTGAGCAACATCTCTTCCATCTGTAGGCTACGGGCACTTATATCGTTCATAATCATCAATCCGCCTATGTATGCTTCTGCTTCTTCTGCCCTGATATTTCTGCCGCTTTTACAAATAATAATAGCTGCTTCCAGTTCAAAATCCAGCTTATGGAAATGGTCGGGCATGCATTGAATGTCACCTGCACCTTGTATGCTGTTGTGGTTGGTAAAATAGAAAACAGGGTACTGATCAAACTCCGGAATCATAGGCGCCTTGCGGTTGCGACGGGCAGCAGCTACATGCTGACGAAATGCATATCCATCGCGGCAGGAAGTAGGGAAAGGTACCGGCGATAATAACTTTACATCGTTAATATCAACACCATTCCCTTCACCTAAATTGTCCAGCCGGATTGCTTCATCTGTTTGCTGCATCAGCGGAAATAAATCATCCCAAAAGTTCAGTAACATACCCATCGTAGCCGGCAATTCGGGATTCAATAAATCGCAATCGTAAAGTAGGTCATCTACCAGAAAAGCAAGTTGCTCGTTGTCTTCGCGTAAGTAGGATACTAATTTCATATTGTTATTGTACTCACTCCCAGTCTTCCTATAATGGAGAAGACCGGAATGAGCTATTAAATTGTAAGCTACTACAAATTTCCCCGTAGTGCCTGTTCTCTTTCAATAGCTTCGAACAAGGCTTTGAAATTGCCTTTGCCAAAGCTCCTGGCACCTTTACGCTGAATAATTTCAAAGAACAAAGTAGGGCGATCTTCCACCGGCTTGGTAAAGATTTGTAATAAATAACCTTCCTCATCCCTGTCTACCAATATGCCTAGATCCTTTAATGGCTCCAAGTCCTCATCAATATGGCCAACACGGTCAATCAAATCATTGTAGTAAGTAGAAGGCACTTTTAGAAACTCAATCCCCCGGTTTTGCAATGCTGTCACCGTTTCTACAATATTGCTGGTTGCCAATGCCACGTGCTGCACGCCCTCACCATTGTAAAACTCCAAGTATTCTTCCACCTGCGATTTCTTTTTGCCTTCTGCCGGCTCGTTAATGGGGAACTTTACATAGCCATTGCCATTGCTCATTACCTTGCTCATCAGGGCAGAATATTCAGTGGAAATATCTTTATCATCAAAAGTGAGAATATTGCGGAAGCCCATGACCTCTTCGTAAAACTTCACCCAGTGGTTCATTTGGTTCCAGCCTACATTACCCACGCAGTGGTCTACATACAACAAGCCTGTCTCAGTGGGGTTATAATGGCTCTTCCATGGCTGGTAGCCAGGCATGAATGCTCCATGATAATTTTTCCGTTCAATAAAGAGGTGCACTGTATCGCCATAAGTATGAATGCCGCTCATAGCTACTTCGCCAAAGTCATCGTGTAAAGTGGTAGGCTCCAGATATGATTTACCGCCACGTATCGTAGTTTGGTACCATGCATCTGCCGCATCATCTACCCGTAATGCCAAGTGCTTTACACCATCCCCATGTTTGTAAATATGAGCTGTTATTTCATTGTTGGTGTGCAGGGGCGTAGTAAACAAAAATGTAAGCTTATTCTGCCTTACTGCATAGCTAACTCTATCTTTTACGCCGGTTTCAGGGCCGGAGTATGCAAGACTTTGAAAGCCAAAAGTAGTTTTATAAAAATGAGCTGCCTGCTTAGCATTACCTACATAAAATTCTACATAATCTGTGCCTTGTAAAGGCAGGAAATCAACAGTTTTGTTTTGTTGTTTTATTCGTTGGGGTGCTTGTATATCAGGAAACATAACGATGTACGATTTACGATGTGTGACCTGCCTACCGGTAGGCAAGTGTACGATGTAATGAAATAGTGCAAGTGGTGAAACCGTTAATCATGAATAGTGAATGTTGCTTTTGTATGTACTTACACATTCACAATTGACAATAATAGTTCTCCGTTGCCAGTGCTTCCATGAGGCAGACATAGGAATTGCAATCGTCGTTGAATATTTTATGTGGGTAATCCGGCCGCATCGTTTAACAAAATTAGAAAATTAATCCTAAATAATAACACCCGTTAGTTTTTATTGCAAATTACTTTCCACTTCTTCTTACCTTAGCGTTAATATCTATAGCACGATTGCCATTCACTATTCACAACTGACAATTTACAACCATGGCGCACTACACAACGCTTGGCACCATTCCGCATAAGCGGCACACACAGTTCCGTAAGCCGGATGGTGGCTTATATTCCGAACAGTTATTCTCTACCGAAGGATTTAGTAATGACTATTCTTTGCTTTATCATGCGCATCCGCCCACCCAAATAATAGAAACCGATGCACCAATAAGCGTAGCACCCGCAATTGCCGAAGAAAAAATGCTAAAGCACCGCAGTTTTGAAGGCTTTAAAATAAACCCCGAGAAAGACTACCTGCAAAGCCGCAAGCCGATACTGGTAAATAACGATTGCCATATAAGCCTGGCTGCGCCGCAGGAAGGCATGCAGAACTATTTTTATAAGAACGCAGATGCTGATGAACTGATTTTTATACATGAAGGCAGTGGCAAACTGCTTACACAATACGGAGAACTGCCATTCGGCTATGGCGACTACCTCATTGTTCCAAGGGGTAGCATTTACCAGATTCATTTTGATGGAAGTGATAACAGGTTGTTTATTGTAGAGTCTTTTTCACCTATACGTTACCCAAAAAAATACCTGAGCAAATACGGACAGCTATTGGAACATTCACCCTATTGCGAGCGCGATATACGCACGCCGCAAAACCTGCAGACCATAGATGAAAAGGGTGACTTTACCATTCATACAAAAAAGAAAGGAGTGCTGTATGGACTACACTATGCGCACCACCCGTTTGATGTAGTGGGCTGGGATGGTTGCTGTTATCCTTTTGCTTTTAGCATACACGATTTTGAACCTATAACCGGCCGGGTACACCAGCCACCACCCGTGCACCAAACATTCGAAGCTAACAATTTTGTGGTATGCAGCTTTGTACCCCGTTTATTTGATTACCATCCGCAGTCTATACCCGCACCATACAACCATAGTAACATTGATAGTGACGAAGTATTGTATTATGTAGATGGGGATTTTATGAGCCGCAAGAATGTAACACGTGGTATGATAACCCTGCATCCGGCAGGTATTCCGCATGGCCCGCACCCCGGTACGGTAGAAAAAAGTATTGGTGCTAAAGAAACAAAGGAACTGGCTGTAATGGTAGATACTTTCCACCCGCTGATGCTGACACAACAGGCATTGGAAATAGAGAACGCAAACTATGTGATGAGCTGGAGGGAGTAATTATTAATTATTGCCTGGTACACTGTTTATTAAAAAGGAGGAAATATAACAGGAGAACTAAACAGACTTTATCTTTACACTTCTGCGTTTAGAGTGCTTATTTCTACTAGCCTAACTAACCCCCAATACACAACAAAAAGACGGAGGATGAACGAAGGATCATCGAAGGATGGACGAAAGATGATCGAAGGATCCCTAGGGGAGCCCAGGCGTAGGTGAGGCTTAAGTATGCCTTAGCTATGGAGTAGCATAGGCGTAAGCAGGCAGAAAGTGAGGAGGCAGTAGTAAGAAGAAAGCAGGCTATTGCATAACCTGTTTTACTTTACTTACAGACATTGTTGAGCAAACATTAGCCACCTACCCGTTGTATCTCATCTTCTGCGCCGCCGGAGCTGCGTTTGGTGGCTTTGATGGCTTTACCAAAACGGTAGGTAAATGCCAAGGTGAGTACCCGAGAATCGCGGTGAATAATAAAGTATTCATCTGCATGCTCAAAATCTGTTAAGCCTTCCATTACCTGCGTATGAAAGATGTCGCGCATGCTAAGCTTCAGAGAGCCTTTGTTTTTGAATACGCTTTTTGCTATGCCAACAGATACCTGCCCGGTTGGGTAGAGCAGTTCCTGCAAATCGTTGCGGGCTCTTGATGTATAAAAGCCTGATAGTTCCGCTGAGAGCGTTTGATTAATCCTGAACTGATTATTGATATTTACATTCAACTGCTTTATGGAAGAGGTATAGGTGTTCCACACATAGCCTTTCAGCTTTTTATAATTGGCTACCGCCTGCCCGGTTAGCGACCACCATTTGAAAGGAGCCGTTTGCACTGTTACCGACAAGCCGGCATTGTACATACGACCTACATTACCTTCGGTATAAATGAGTATCTCGCTGCCTTCGGTAAGGAACAACTGTGAGAAGTAATTATTAATAATACTGTACGATACAGCCGTAGTAAGCCATTGTTTGTACTGGTGGCTAAGCTCCATATTCCAGGAGTATTGGGGCAGGAAAAAAGGATTGCCACGCTCGTAGGTGTACTTGTTAATGATGAACACAAAGGGATTGAGCCTTTGAAAAGCCGGACGGTCTATGCGTCTGCCTGCAGTGAGTGTAAAACTATTGTTTGAATCTGCCTGGTAACTGATATAGCCGGAAGGAAAGAGGCTGTGGTAATTGCGGGAGAATGAAGAATCCTTATTAACTGCATTACCCAGTTGATGCGCTTTGTAGCTAGTATATTCATAACGCAGACCGGCCTGCATAGTTAAGCGATTCCACTTCTGTTCATAGCTGCTGTAGAGAGCATTGATGTTTTCGCGGTAAAGGAAATGGTTACTTTTACCAAGATCGTCCTGCCACTGTGTGCTGTCTTTGTATTCGTACCGGGCAATATTATCTGTACTGATATAAGAGGATTTCAAACCTGATTCCAGCTTATTGTTGTTTTGAAAACGAACAGTATAATCTGCCTTAGCAGCAAGAATGTTGATAGAAGATGGCAGATAACCTTTTGTTTCTTCGCGGTACCCGCCGGTTTGTTGCAGTGTATTGGCAAATTCTTGCCTGTTGGTAATATCGTAAGTGATAGCATCTATATCTGCTGAAATTTCCTGTGTTTTACTAATGCTATGCCTGAAGTTGATATTTATCCAGCCATTTCTTTGTTTTACAGATGAACTGCTGTTGGTATTAATAGTAGAATCTATGGTTCCTGAGGCATCCATCCAAGTAGCACTTGCGATATTGTTGCTACTTCTATTGAATAAAGAGCCGGTAAAGGCAACACCTATAGTTGTTTTGGAAGAAAGATAGTAATCAATGCCTGCCTTTACCGTGTTGTTGAGGCTTTTGCCTTTAAATAACGTAGGCTGCTCCAGCGCGGATAACAGCTTGCTACTATCTCCATAATATTTTCTAAGTGCATACAAACTGGTATAACTCTTATTGTAATTGAGACTATAGGTAAGAAAAGCATTCCATTTTGCATTGCGGTAGTTAACAGCAATACTATTATTAGCCTTTGGGTAGCGCCCTATACCGGGTGCCATGTTGAGGGTTGCATTGAACCCTTTTTGCTTGTTCTTTTTTGTTTTAATGTTGATGATACCGGCATTGCCAGTGGCATCGTATTTAGCCGGGGGATTAGGCATCAGTTCTATTTGGTCTACCTGCCCCGAACTCATGGAGCCCAACAAGTTTGCAAGCTCGGTGCCTTGCAGGTATGTAGGCTTATCATCTATCATTATGAGTACACCGGTTTTGCCCTGCATACTCACGTTGCCATCTTTATCTACCGTTACGCCTGGTGACTTTTCCAGGACCTCCAACACACTTGTCCCGGCATTGGTAGCGGCGGCTTCTACGTTAATAACCGTTTTACCTTGTGCCCGTTGTATCAATTTTCTTTGGGAAGAAACAGTAACATCGTTTAATACATTGGTTGCTGGTTGTAATGTAATGATAATATTGTTTTTAGCAGGGGGAAACGTGTATACAGGTGAGGAGTAAAACCGGTACCCGGTATAGTTGACAGTAAAATAAAAGCTGCCTGTCGCAAGCCCATCAAAAGAAAAGATGCCTGCAGAATCGGTTACGGCATCTTTTACAGATGTACTGTCTGTGCTTCTTAACAGGGTTATAGAAGCACCAATGGCAGGCGCTCCGGCTGAGGTTAATACGGTGATGCTGAATGGGGGTTCGTTGCCGGTAAACGGCTGACTAATGGCTCTTGCTGCCATGAATGATAGGATGGTAAAAAGAATATACCGTAGCATGAAACACAGTTGGGTAGCTAAAGTAAAGGCAAGCTGGCAGGAAGGAAAAGAATTTGTGGTGAACGGTTGGCGGGGACCTACCTCTGCCGGCAGGCAGGTGTATGATGCGCGATTTTGGGTCTTCGATGTGGGCTATACATACGGCTTTATACGGATTAAGTACGGCTTATGTACCAATCTTCTACCACTTTTACTACCCTTAGCCTAGGCGATGGTCAAAGGATGGTAAGAAGGTGGTAAGAACATTGGTTAACGCTACCACACTAGCTTAGCCAGTCATTTTTCCAATCTTTACAAGGATACAAATTATACAATTAAACAGGTTTATACAGCCTTTTATTTAACTACTACATTATGAAAGTACTACCGTGAATTATTTTTAAAGTCGATAGTATATAATTACATTTGAAATAGATATAACATCGTCTGAACTCAGTTTTATAACTGATTGCTATTTGCCTTTTTCCAATACCTTTTCTCCGGTTAACACATTAACATAAACCCACAACAACATGTGTAATATTCTGCAACGCCGCCAAACCCATTTTGTTCTTTGGTGCCCAAGAACACTAACCAATGCACCCGAACTACTATTAGGTCAAATAAAAAATGGCAATCCACCTGCATTTATACAGCTTCAGAAAGTACAACTGCAACCAGTAGCAGACAAGCAAGGCTTGTGGGAGGTAGATGCACAGTTGCTTAACCTTACAGACGGACAAATTTATCACTACTGGTATGAGCTGGATATGGATGCAGCCGGTACCAGCCGCATACAGGTAACAGACCCATTGGCGTTTTGTATTGATTACCGGCTATATGCGCCGCTCAATCCGACTATTCAACACCCGGCTGCCGTAATAGGCTGGTTCAACGGACAGTTTGCCATTTGTGATCCGAATGGAGAGAAGGCATTTAAAAAAGAGATTGCCTTTGACAAGCTACCAACCAATAACCAACTGGTTATTTATGAACTGCCTACAGCATGGGTAAGCACCTCGGGTTTTGATGAATTTGAAAGAGCAGTCGGCACTTTCCGGGATGTGCGGGCTTTGGTAGATTCGAAAGCGGAGGGAGCTAACTTTACAGAACTGGCTGTGACTGACAGGGGAAGAAAATATATGGGAGAGCTGGGTGTAAATGCACTCGAAATATTACCACCTGCAGATAGTATTTATTCAAGGCAATGGGGCTATGGCAGCTCCCATTATTTGGCACCGGATTATGAATTGGGCTACCCGGAAGGATATCTTTCACCGACTGCTAACCAGGATTTATGTGCGCTTATTGACTGCTGCCATGAGAATGGCATACGGGTGTTCCTGGATGTAGTTTTGGGATTTATGAAAGATGAGCCGTACCGGGAAATAGATATAGAAAACTTTTACCTGGAAGATCCTAATAAACATAAAGATGATGACGACGCTTATTCTTCGCGGCGGGATGACCAGGGCAGAAAAGTATTAAGAAGTTCTTTTGGGGCCTCCAGTCCCAGGTATATAAAAACAGTAAACACGTACGATCCGATATCCGGCGATGTAAAGAATATCTCTCCCATACGCCAGCATATGCTCACTTTCCTTGCTCATTGGATGAACCAATTTCTCATTGACGGTATACGCATGGACAGTGTAGAAACAGTAGCTAATTGGGAGTTTATTGAACAGTTTAAAAAGGCAGCGTATGAGCATTTTCAAAACCGGTATGCAGGGGTAAGTAATACTGAAGATAAATTCCTAGTGGTTGGGGAAGAGTTAACGCTACCGAAGGAACTGCTGACGCAAAACCGGCTGGATGGACTGTGGAATGAACATTTTCAAACATACTTACGGGCTGCCATATTAGGAGAGAATGCGCAATCGTTGAATGAACCTAGTTTTGAATGGACGGTTAAACATGCAATTGATTGCCGGCTGGATGGATTTACCAAAGGCACCCAGGCAATCAACTATATTACCTCGCATGATGTAGAGGGCGATCGTAAAGAACGGCTTTATAATCTCCTGAAAAAGGTGATTACCGCCCAAAACAGTGGATTCATGTTCAACCGTTCTGATATAGAGCAGGAAATCAGGACACAATGGACCAATGAAGAAAGAGAGTTTAACCAGAATGATATTGATAACGCAGTAGATGGAAAGATTGTACACCTTGCCTGTTTGCGCCGTATCAAGTTGGCCTTTATATGCCAGTTAACTGCGGTAGGTATCCCTATGATTTTGGCCGGAGAGGAGTTTGGTGACGAGCATGACTTATTTAATGCAGCAGGAGCAGTAACCCATGAGGGTGGTAAACAAGTGGACCCTGTTAATTACAGCCGGCTGGAGCAGGATGAAGACAGAAGGAAGCTGCTCGCTTTCGTATCCCGGCTGGTAAAGCTGCGTACTGAACATCCTGCATTGATGAGTGATGATGTTCATTTTATTCATGTTGATTTTAATGAAGGTAAGCGGGTGCTGGCATGGAAACGTGGCACTGATGACCCGGTGGTGGTAGTAGCTAATTTTTCGGACTATGGAACGCCGTTTCCATTCAGTCCTAATGCTGAGTATATAGTTCCTGATTGGCCTACTACTCCTGATGGAATGCGATGGTTTGAGGTAAGCCAGGAGTATTTTCCTGTAGTGGACCATCACGATAAAGAGGCTATTTTTCCATGGGAAGGGAAAGTGTACAGGTTGGTCCCAACGGAATAGGGTACAGCAATTTGATCATTACCAAGGCATTCATGGCCATAATAAAATCCAAATTCTTTTACCTAACTGATATGAGTTATACAATCTCTCTATCCTGCCCAACCTTCTCTATCCAGACTTCTATATTGAATAGCTTCTGCAAGGTGTTCTACATTTATGTTTTCACTGCCGGCAAGGTCAGCAATAGTCCGGCTTACTTTCAGGATTCTATCATAAGCACGGGCGCTCAGGTTCAAACGCTCCATAGCACGCTTCAATAAGGTTTCACCTGCTTGATTAATAGCGCATATTTCACGCAACTGCTTGCTGCTCATTTGCGCATTGGCATACGTACCTGCATTACCTTTATAACGTTCTGTTTGTATCTCCCTTGCTTTGATAACACGCTCGCGGATGCAGAAAGACGACTCACTTTTACTCTTTGTGTTGCTCAATTCACTAAATGCAACCGGTGTTATCTCCACATGCAAGTCAATTCTGTCCAATAGGGGACCGGACACCTTATTCAAATACTTCTGAACAGCACCATGCTGGCAAAGCGGCTGCCAACCATCCTTCCGCCACTCAGTTTACACGAAGCATTAGAAACAACTAAGATACATAGTGTAGCCGGTAAAATGCCTGAAGGCAGTTCGCTCGTAAGTAAACGCCCCTTCCGCTCACCGCACCATACTATAAGCGATGTAGCACTGGTTGGTGGTGGCAATGTGCCACAGCCCGGCGAAATATCTTTGTCACATAATGGCGTTTTATTTTTAGATGAATTGCCAGAATTTAAACGAACCGCCCTTGAAGTAATGCGGCAGCCTATGGAAGAAAGAAGAGTTACTATCTCACGGGCCAAGGTTGCACTTGACTTTCCTGCTAACTTTATGCTAATCGCAAGCATGAACCCATGCCCTTGCGGCTATTATAATCATCCGGATAAAGAATGCACCTGTCCACCGGGAGCGGTACAAAAATATTTGAACAAAATTTCAGGTCCGTTGCTTGATAGAATAGACTTGCACGTGGAAGTTACGCCGGTTCCATTTAGCGAGCTTAGCAGTATAACTAAGGGCGAGCCATCATCTGCTATACGAGACCGGGTTATAAAAGCCAGAGAGATACAAACACTTCGTTATAAAGAAACTCCGGGTACTTATGCCAATGCACAAATGAGCAGCAAGCAGCTCAGAGAAATTTGTGTAATTAATCAGGCCGGTGAAGCACTTTTGAAAAAGGCGATGGAACGTTTGAATTTATCTGCACGGGCATATGATCGTATATTAAAAGTATCAAGAACCATTGCAGATCTTGCAGCAAGTACTGATATTAAAGTGGAACACCTCGCTGAAGCAATTCAATATAGAAGTTTGGATAGGGAAGGATGGGCAGGGTAATGATAATTTACTCATTTGCTACATGTAATAGCCTCCGCAAATGCTCCTAAACTATTTTGTAATTCTTCTTTAATATTTACAGCGGTACCTGTTTCTGCAAATGCCTGCTTCAACATTTTCTTATTTTGTTGACTTGAAAAAGCAGTAAAACTTTTGCTTATTTCTCCCATGTCCTTCGCATTTAAGTGGTACGACAAGGGCGTGGACGAACACTGGTAGTTGAAATCGTTTAAAGAAAAAGACCTTTTTTTTCCGTTGGAACTTGTTTTAAAATAAACTTTCCTGTTGCTTATATCATACACAATACTCCATTTGGTAAAGCTGGCTTGAGACACGGCATTTAAAATATCAAACGAATAATCAACAAGGGGTTTATTTACTTCGGTTTGCTGATACTGTTGCACCATTTTGCAAGCTTTTGAAAATCGGCTAAGGGAGTTGTCAAGACTTACATTTTTACTGGTATTAATCGCATTTACTGATGTTTCGTAGGTGCTGTTCGCCAGCACAGGGAAAGGAAGTTTATCTGCCCGGTGAACAACCATTTTGCCATTTAAAAACTCGATAGTTGCAACACCTCCTTTGCTGTCAGCTACAAGATAATGTTGGGGAGTTCCTGTTGAAGTGATCCTGAGTATTCTATCTGTCCTGATTACTTCTTCCACAGTACTGCAATTATCAAGTTGATATTGTATCCACTGAAGTACGCTTAATGCTGGTCGCTTATCTCTTTCCGGATATTTGCTTTCCGTTAACCACATTAGTTCCACTACCAAACCAGTTTCGTTCATGCCGCCATTTGGAAATTCTTTTCCGTATTGATTAAAAGTAGTGCTTCCGTATTTTGATGTCCAGTTTAAAACATTTCCTCCTTCAAGTGGTAACGATAATTTTACCAGTCCTTTTAAATTTGTGTTCACCATACCTGTTCCTGTTACCCAATCGTAATTTTTGCCAAATACATACTGCCCGTTTTTATGCAGCAAAAAGGTGGTGCATGCGTTTAAAGTTTGAATTGAAATTGCAGAAAATATTAGTAAAAAAGATAGCTTTTTCATAGTTGAAAACTACCTTTTAAAAAGGAATAATGGAAAACCTGGTTATGAAAGTATTCTTAAAAGATGGTTGAGGTTAGGTAAGATTTAAACTTTAATGAGTGTATTGCTTTTAATTAATGTTTTGCCTGGCTTTGCTGCCATGACAAAACTACCTGTACAAGTGAGTGACACAACAATAGATGCCATGAAAACAGGTGCCGGTAACCAAAACTTTTTTAAATAGTAAACATTCTGACAAAATTATAACGGGCCTTATTTTTGCTTTTTACCAACTATGCCCGATTTTACAATCCTCAACTCCTTTTTTGAGCACGTTTATGTTATTTCACTTGAAAGACATAAAGACCGGCAGGAAAAAATGAAAGAAGTACTCGAAGGTCTTAATTATTCTTTTTTTCCGGGGCATTGATAAAAAAAATCTTACAATTGATCTGCTGGTTGAAAAAGGCATATACGACGAAGAAAAGGCTAAATTACTACATAGATATGATAAGCCCATGAATACGGGGCAAATAGGACGGGCATGGACGCACAGACTAGTTTATGAAGACATTGTGCTGAACAATTTTAAGAAGGTGTTGATATTGGAAGATAACATTGTTGTTAATAATGCCGGTTGTTCGTTGTTGAGTAACATGATTGAACAATTGCCGGATAATTGGGAGTTATGGTACCTTGATTATCATAACAATCTTCGCCGTGATCTGGGCTCTTTTTTTGTTCAGACTTTTATGTATTTACGCCTCATTTTTGGTAATCGTAAACTGACTCAAAAAACAATTGATAACTTTTATGCCCGCAAGTTTTCTGACAACTTGTTTCAATGCGGTTATCATGATCTTACTACCGCTTATGCGCTTACCAATTCTGCTGCAAAAAAATTAATTGAACTTCAAACTCCGGTAACATTTTGTTCGGATAATTTACTTGCTTATGCATCTACTAATCTTTTAGTTAATGGTTATGTAAGCGTTCCTAAAGTTTTTTTAAAAGAAACTTTTTTACTTGATAAAAAGATTAAGGAAAATTATTTGGAGGAATAATTCTTACCCTTGTTTTAATTATTCAACTCGTTTGGCTGAAGTCTTTCTTACTCCTAATTCATTCATTTACCTTAATTTAAGACATTTGAATATCAATTTCTTCGCTGCTTATTCCGTTGTAATAAATGCCACCCTCTTGCGGACGGTATAAACCCACAAGTAATTTTACCAAAGTACTTTTGCCTGCACCGGAAGGACCTACAAATGCGATAGTTTCCCCTTTTTTTACATCAAAACTAATATCATCGAGCGCTTTAAACTGAGCTGTACGATGTTTAAAATTGATATTTCGAAACTCAAGTTCGTTAACACCTCCAACTATTTTAGGATGAGTTGGTTTGGCTTCTATTGGACGGTTTAATAAATCATGAAAGTTTTGCAAACTTGCTTCCGCTTCACGGTAGCTAATAA
>Ga0115848_100285_pt1 | contig 18308 bp, 14 predicted proteins | sample InSIn3gowninarea_FD_83862 | JGI IMG/M metagenome (GOLD analysis project Ga0115848, IMG submission 83862) | reverse complement strand
AATCCAAGTAGGTCTTCATCACCTATCTTTAATTTGCAATTAGGAACTTGCGTGGTAGCATTGTTTGATTGTTGCTAGACCCGGTCTAGGCTAGTAGGGATCGCCTCTGTTCGCAGAGGGGATTTACCTCCACAACAGGTACAATCAACGGCGTGCGAATCAGTGAGCTGGCGTCGAACACCCGTAGAATCATTCGATCGGAGGCCAATGATGAAAGCCCCACGTCGAACACGAAGAACCTGCCATTGAGGCATGCAGGCTCCAAGGCACCGGAAGGGAGTCTCTAGATCAGCTTCCTTGATAATGAGCTGAAGTCGATAGGAAGTGACCTTGATCGAAGGTGGGCCATAGTGTTTCCTACATCATCGACATGAGATAGAGGGAGAATGTCGTGAATTAGGATTATGTGAGTTATCAAAGGGAGGTTGTTATTGTGCAGAGGTCAACTTCTCTTGAACACATCGGCGGCACGATAGTGGATTTGGTAGTATTTGACATCAATGGATCAAAGGTCATGGTGACGAGGCAATGAGCAGATGGGAGGTCAAACAGGATCACCCAAATCCACGGAGGCAAGTGAAAAATGAGATGAGATATCCCCACCCAGACACGAATGCAAACAAGTGCCATGTTCAAGAGCGACATACTGCCGACACGATAATAATTATGGTTCCATTTTCCCCACCATTTCTGGCGAGTATCCCAGTTATTTTTATTAACAAGCTTGACGGGGATAGCATATGCTTGAGGCGTCATTTTTATGGGATCCGATGTCATCAGGTTTTAACGAGTCTGACAAAGGAAGAACTCGGCGTCTTTTCATGTCTAGAGAGTTTGAAAAGACAGTAGAAAAGAAAACTCCAGGGGTGTCCTTTTTCGTAAAGTTGTGTCTCGCGAGCCCGAAAAAGTATAAAACAATGCTCGAAAGAACTGCCTAACCATTACGATCGAGGAGTACTTTTCATGTTTAGTGACGTCGACCTGAAAAAGTAAAAAAGCGATCGAAATCACGTCGTTTCGTAACCGTTCACAAGCCTGAAACGACAAGGGCTCAACAATATTTTCATTTTTTACACGGCCGTAAAAGAGTTTAAAAGCGACCGCCTCTTATTAACATTTAACGAGTCAAGAGGGGTAACTCGGCGATCTTTTCATCTTTAAACGGTCAGAAAAGATCTGAAAACAGACCTCAAAGTAACTTTTTCATATGTTTTACCGAGCCTGAAAAAGAGTGAAACAGAGCTCGTTTCGTCACCTAAGCTACACGAACACCTATCGCTGCACAAAAAACGGCATAAAATCCATTCTTGACACAAATATATTCAAAAAATACTCATGAAATGACATTTTAACCTATTATGGGTCAAAAAATGTTATAAAATGGGTGAAATGGTAAAAATAAGATTTACTTTTCGCTTTTACCCTTTGAGTTTGACTTTTGGAGCTTTTGGTGTGCAATCTTGGAGCGACGATTATGACAGATCCGGGAGACCAATCGGAGCGCCGTCGGTGTCAGGTAAGAGGCCTCTTCCTTTGCTCCATTTTCATACCATTTTTCCTGCATTTGATCCTCAGATTGAACCTCTGCAAGGAAGATTTTAAAACTTAGGGTTGCGCCCATTAGCGTGGGTATCCGGCACGGACCCACGCCAATGGGGCAATTTCCCTAAAGGGCTCGTGCCATTGGCGCGACTGTTTTAGAAACAGTCGCGCCAACCGCGCAACCCCATTTTTATTTTAGATTTTACCATTGCATCTTGCATTTGCTTGGTTTGCGAGTTTGCCAATGTTCTAATAATGATGTTTTCAACCTTGTGGGTGCAGGGATACCGTCAAAAATGGTTGTGGAGTGGAAGGAAAGAGAACACGATGCCGTTGATGCCTTGGCATTAGAGGATGAAGGATGTATGAACGCATTGAGGGACTGTGGCCTCAAGAAGTTTTTCCTGACATCATACTTGCGGGCTCAGCCTGAATTACTACAGTTTATAGTGGATGCTTGGGATGTTGACAACCAAGTATTCCGCTTGCGGGATCAGACATTAGAGCTGGATGTGTCTGATGTATATTTCATTACCGGATTATCACGAAGAGGGGCGAGGCCCATCTTGACCAGAAGCAGGCCTTCCGGAGAGAAGATGGGTGAGGTGATGGACCGGGTATGTCCGGGGGCACAGTTTGGAAGAAACAGTGCGAAGGTGGATATCGCCACCGTGCCAGACTTAGTCCTCAAAGTAATATTATTCACCATCACACGTACAGCAGGGGTACAGGCGCCCCATGAGGCAAGCAAGAACCACTTATTGTTGGCAACTGAATGCCTCAACCCCACACTGTTCGACTGGGCCACAGCTGTGACCACCAACATAAAGAGACAGCTTACAAAGTGTAAGTGTGGAGGCGTAAAACAGTTCGGGTATGGCTCCATTGTAGTATTGTTCTTTTTGGAACGACTACCCATCTTCCATATTCAGGGAGCGATAGTGGCAGATCCCTTGCCACGAGAGCCTAGGATGGCTCGCTGGGCAGCACTCATGCCCAGAAGAGGAGGGGGCCAGCAGATGGCCTGGAGGCCTGAGTTTTTCATATGGCTCCGTGGCTACTGATTTCACAGGGGACCCAGACCTCCCACTACCAGAGGGAGAGGAGTGGGACGAGGAGCTGGGTATGAGTTTTTTTTGTTTTTGATGTTTTATATATTTTTGTTTTTGTTAATACATGTATGTTCTAACGACAGTTATATGCATATGCAGACGTTGGCCCAGAGCGACCAGCTGGGTTGCCTTCTGTAGCGCGGAGGGTCTAGCCTGCAGCTGACCCTCAGGTAGAGGGTGCCATGGGGGAAGAGCTCGTGCAGAACCTCGAGGGACTTACTCGAGGGATCCCAGATTATGCCAGATTGGCGGACGTGCCCTTCGCATATCAGAGGCACACCGTGGGGGTGCCAACTCATATTCATCGTCTACTGAGACGTTTGGTGCAAGCGGTGACGTGCTACCATGAGCACCACCACAATTAGACTTCTAGGTTTCATTTATGCATATTTTTTGAGAGACATGTTGTCTCCGGCTGTATCAGGATGAACATGTATTATTTTTTGAACGGCACGCGGTGCAAACATTACGACACACATATATATACATATGTTTATTTCTAGATGGATCTTGTCTTCATGTGATGATGTTTTTATATGCTATGCAAATGTTCGACACACATGTAATCTAATGTATCTACTGCATAACAAACGACCCATTGTGAAATGTATTTATACACATGCATATATTTTATTTTTACAAAAGCTTAAAAACACACATGATAATCACGTATGCAAACTATGCTTTGGAAATGAATTTTATTTTTATGCAAGCTTAAAAGCATTCGCACACATGCAAACTATGCTTGAAGATAAGGGAACGGGCATGCCCCCAGCATCGTGTCTCAATTCGAGGTACATGCCCCCCAAGCTTCAGTCCATTGAAAATGGAGTGAAGGTTGACAATATGGTTATTGCACTCGAATGGCACGAGCCCATGTTTCATTATTTTAACGAGGTTGACACAGGAAAAAGAACTATCCTCGGGACACAAGCTTGAACTAGGAAGGCCCCAGCTTGTTGGAGAAGCGCATGCCCCCAATGCAATGGTGCAGGATGAGGTACATGCCCCCCAAGCTTCATTGCACTCAACAGTGGATGGAACAAAGCTTGACGAGATCTTAATTAAAAGACGCGATTAGAAAAGGGGAAGTGTCTCATTGTTTAATGAGGTTGACACATTTAAGAGAACTTTCCTCAGAACCCTTGTTTCATTTTTTAACGAGCTTGTCACAAGAGCAAGAACTATGCTCGGACACACGTTGTTTCATTATTTTAATGAGGTCGCCACAAGATCAAAACTATCCTCGGGGCTCCTTGTTTCAGTTTTTAACGAGCTTGACACAAGACAAGGAACTGTGCTCCATAACCCTTGTTTCATTTTTTAACGAGCTTGACACAAGACAAGGAACTGTGCTCAATCTTGAATTCATCATAATGAATGGGAATTTGAGGCTCCCAAGAGTGCCGCTCCAGATGGAAGGCCCACATCTTGGAAGTCAGGGCCCAATGCCCCCAGGACGCTATGCATGACGGTGGCATCACTGGATCCAGACATGGGATAGGTGGCCACGTAGTTGATCTGTGGTGGGATAGATGCAACTGGTAGAGGAAAACCAGGAGGGAATGACAGTTGCGCAGGAAGGGCTTGTGGACGAACGAACGATAATTGATCTATCGTCACTATTCTTCCGTCATGTGGAAAGCAAACCACACGGAAAAGTGAAGAAACAAGGGCCCCCATGGCATACACATAGTCACGACCAAGGAGAATACTGAAGTCTAAAGAACCTTGGGTAACTGATACATCTATATAGACGGTCTTACCTCCCAAAGTAATAGGGAACTTTGGAAGGATCCCTAATGGTTGACTAGTTCCTCCGTCAAAAGCTGTCAGATTCAGTGCGACAGGCACAAGCGATGGGGAACCCAAAGCTTGCCAAGTAGTAGCGGGCATAAGACTAACAGAAGCTCCTTCATCCAACATAGTGTCAGGTAGCGCCTTATTACAGGCATGGGCAGTGACCCAGAAAGGCACATGGGATGGAAGGGGGGAGGTAGTCAAACGACTCCAGTCGAAAGAGATGACTGAACTACTTGGTGGGGGAATCATATGATTTCCCCCATGTTCGAATGGAACCGAAGGAGGATTCTCCGGAGCTGCTGGGATGGGAGAACCATTTTCGAGCTCAGGAGAATCTGAGGAGACGAGAAGAACATGGGAATTATGCTCTTCCGAAACAGAGTGGTCGACAGGTGGTGAACTCGAGTTGACACTCTTTCCAACCAATGGTTGGTCTAGAACAGGCTGGGTACAGCCAGGTCCGGGAAGAGGGGCCTGGACAAGAGAAGAATGTGAATCAATCTCTTTGTCAGTAAGCAGACGATCTGCAGCTGCAGAGAGACGTTGATATCCAATGGGAAGTGGGGGTGAGGGAGCTATGAGACTTTCCAAAACACTGGAGGCTTTATCCATGAGCGGACAAAGGTGAAGGGGATGATTTCCTTCACAAAGTCGACAGGGGAATCAGACCTTCCCTTTTCCCTTACCCTTCCCAACTGATAGGGTAGCATCGCCATGAGATTCAGAGGATGATGAGGGGTGAGCCGGATCTTGAGACCATACTTCTAGGACTCTGGGAATGCCAAGACAATCGCGAAGAAAATGGTCCTCCTTGCATAATCGACAAGGAAACTTAACCTTCCACGGAGGAGCAGAAGGTGGCCCGACTTCAGGGGGACTCGAAGGAGTAAGAGTTATACTTGCAGCCTCACCCTTAGGAGACTTCTTCTTCTTGGTCTTCTTCTTCTTCTTCTTCTTAGCCACCTGGTTACTCGAATCGAGACTTTCACCAGGCGAAGTAGAAGAGGAAGACATAGAAGTAGGCGTCGAAGGGGAGAGATCCACCTTAGAATCAACATGATGTTGTTTAGGTGGAGGGACTGATGGACTAGACAAGGAGACGGCAGGGACCAAAGAGGTTGAAAACAACCAAACCAACAACCCAACAGTTAACCCTGGGAGGGACAATGTTGCCATATAGGGAGCACCAACATTCCCGAGAGGAGGGAAATGACCAGGATTCCCGTCAGGATTGGTACTTGGGTTGGTGAACCCCGGAGAAGTTTCCATTGAGAACAAAAAGGAAACCTACTCAAGCTAACGCGAACAAGACTTAACCGGGTATATGTGAACGTGGCCGAATAAATTTTAAGACACAGGAACTGAACTTGACCTTTCCACTTTTTAAGAGTCGAGAAAAGGACAAAAAGGTGACTCTAGTCGCCTTCGAATGTTTTGTGAGCCCGAAGTGACAAGTGCTCAAGTGAGCCTTTTCATTTAAGGAGTCCGAAAAGGATCAAAAGTGACTACTCTGGAGAAACTAGGCAAAGGGTTTACTAGACAATCCTTAAAACTGCTTATACACCTTGGCAATCATATGAAAACCAAGGGCTTTCCGTACTGCAGTCAATCTTCTCGAATGCTGTGTTCAGTGCGTTACGGCTTGTAAGGCGGCAGACACGGCTTCCTATGGATCAAGGTTGATAACCTAGTGGGGTCTCCCCATATACGCGACGGTACGTGGGAGCACAATCCGTGTTAGACCACTATCGAGTCACAAGAGGAGGAATCACCCAACCATAATGTGAAACAATAGCGACTAGGTTTAACGATGCCGGAACACGTCTCTAGCCTAAACCTCCAGATATTTGCGTGAAGTTCCAATGCGTTGTTAAGTTTATTCAGTGTATTTTACAGTTGATCTTTGATTAAGTTTCGATTTCCAGGTCCTACCATATGTAATCTATCACAATTCCCTAAATGCAAGCTATATGCCAAAAAGTATCATTTTGTTCGATGAACACTAACTACGAGAGAGTTGAGAACTTTCAATCAAACAAAATGACCATAAACAAATAACAACCACTCTAATGCAGCTAATGGCAATAAACGAAACTTTTCTTTAAAATCACTAATCAATGAAAAGCTCTAATTTCCATTAACTAATTCAACGCAAAAGAGATTGTTTGTTTTCTTTTTCAATGGCACAACGCAATAAATGAATTTTGAGAGATAATAACACTGAGTAAAAGAGATAAACTCACTCAATGAGAACACAATCAAGTCCCCAAAACACCAAGGCAATCCTTCAGAACCAAGAGAAGATCTCAAAGACCTCAATGGGCCATGTAATCTAAGCCCAAAACGAAGCCAAAGCGAAATCCAAGCGAAAAGAAGAGAATCACTTGAATAACGCAATAAAAAGTTTAACAATCACTGAACAAGTGCAAGAGAGTAACCAAAAAGTTGACTGGACCAACAGAAGACCAAAACTCCTAAGGAAGGCTCGATGCACAGAGCCACTAGATGCCCTAGGGCTAAAATGTGAAATCGGTAAAAAAAGCAAACACCCAGAGGGTAAAGGCCAAAAACCAATCAAACAAGACTCTAACACATTCAAGTGATTGAAAGGTAGTATCCAGACACAAAAGCCAAGCTTGGAAGGCTCAAAACAAGCAAACTCTAAAAGGTTCCCTGGGATGGCGCGACTTTCAGGCTAAAAGTAGCGCCAATTGAGGATTGGCGCGGGCTGGACATGGACAAGTGGCGCCAATTGGCGCGGGCTGTACATTGACAAGTAGCGCCAATTGACAATTGGAGCGATTGTCATGCAAAAAAGAGCACCAATTGAGTTTGCTATGCTAAAATAAAAATGAGTGATCCAAGACTAGGCCAACAATACCCAGACAGACCAAGAAGCAAGAGACAATCAAAGAATCAACCCAGAAATCTATCTAAGCAATCAAACAAGAGAAACCAAAAAGGCAAGACAACTCCAAGTTGTTTAGTCCGTAAACCAAACCGAAGATTGACTGAAGTGGCGTTGATCTACTTCGCTAATGCAAAGCAATAGCGTTTCGAAGGCTATCTGGCCGTACTTCAGGCTCCGTCTAAAGTTTACAAATCAAACAACAAGCTAACTCCCCAGTGGATTCGCCAAATTATTGTGGAGGTAAATCCCCTCTGCGGACAGAGGCGATCCCTACTAGCCCAGACCGGGTCTAGCAACAATCAAACAATGCTACCACGCAAGTTCCTAATTGCAAATTAAAGATAGGTGATGAAGACCTACTTGGATTCCAACGCTAATATTCGTAGAAGAGGCGTCGCCCTCGTTCCTTTGCTTCAGCTGGTCACGATCCCCACGATCTCCATGAATGGACACCTGCACATACAAAGAACGATACAAATACAAGCGTAAAATCTAATAAATGCAATTATACATCAGTTAGAAAGGACGTAACTCAACATTAACCATTACAAAGACAATGAGAGTGGAACCATAATAGTAGTCATCTATTATTGATAATCAACAAAGGAGAATACAACCATAGTTCTGACGTCAAGTCCTCCTTTGGCTGGGTGCTCAGCTACACAAGTCTTGCAAAGCTTGTTGGGATGGGAAACAAGCCTCTCTCTCTTTGGTGACAAGAATCTCCTCACTTAGATTTAGCCTCTTGGACACAAGGAAGGCTCTTGCAACTTCAATCTCTTGAACTCCTGGTATTCTTACTTCCAGCACTAGCACTAGCTTGCCAAAGTCATGGAGACAAGCTTTTATAGACGGGAAAGAAGGAGATAAGATCAATCACATTTTCCATGGATTTGGCTCTATCACTTGGAAACTTCCATGAAAGGTGGCAAACCACCTCCCTTTCATGGAGATTCGAAGCCAAATCATCCTCACCCAACATGGATTCAGTTGATGAATGAGTTAAAGAGAACCTTCGGAGGTTTATTTGTTAAAAACTTTGCCCAAGTTGGTTGGCGCGATTGCGACTCTGGGACAGAGTGCCAACTGGCGCGCCCTCTTTGGAGGATTTCCCCCATTGGCGCGGGTAGTACACAGTGAACCCGCGCTAATGCAAAAAGGGCTATTTTTATGGGCAAGCTGCAGGAGATGTCTTCAGGGCATGTGAAGCTCACACTCAGAGGGAAATGATGCAAGTGGTTTCAAGTCTTGTCACTCCTCACAAGTCCCGAAATGAGTCCTCCAACATACAGGAAAGGGGTAACAGGGACGGTGACAAACGGTGACAAATTACTGTGTAACAGTACCTATAGTACCTTGAGGGCCATTGTCAGTATTGGTGGTACCTCTCGCGTCTGTTAACAGCTTCCATTATTGGCTGGTAATCAGATGATGTTCATGTATGTTCAACTTCAACTCATGTATTTGCATGCTTGAACTTGTACTTTTGTTCGGGTCGAGATGGAGCGCAAGACCCTGGATTTTGTCTGTTGGAATCCAGGCTGCGATTTTTGTGGATTATTATGATTATTGCATGACTCATTCATTGGATGGTTGCGACCATGCCTGAGTCTATTCATTGATCCTCACTGGATGGCTGCGCCCATACCTTGGATCTAGATTATTATGTACTCTGTTATGGATGGCTGCGCCCATACCACATATATCATGTACTTGAGATATCGGTTGTATTTCTCTATGCAGGTTCTCCGACGGCAACGTTTTCAGTTGCACTTGTTCTTGTAAAACATTTCACCCCTCTCTCTCTTTCGGGCCTCATGCTTTAGGGGGCATCTGTTACACAGCAATTTGTCACCGTTTGTCACTGTCCCTGTTACCCCTCTCCCACACTTTGGAGGACTCATTCCAGGACCTGTGGGAAGTGACATAACTTGAAAACACTTGCATTATATTCCCCTAAGTATGGACTTCATATGCCCTGAGGACATCTCCTATAGAATACCCTTAAAAAGTGCCCTTTTTCCATTAGCGCGGTTTCCTAATGTATTACTCGTGCCAATGGGGGAAATCCAACAAAAGGGGCGCGCCAGTTGGTGCTCTGTCTCAGAGTAACACCCGTGCCAACGCAATTTGGGAAAGTTTTTTACAAACAAACATGCGAAGGTTCTTTCCAACTCATGAACTCTATCCGTAAACACTTTTTAGGGATGAGGCCAACTCGATTGATGATAGAGCCAACTCGATCGATGTTGTCATTGATCTTATCTCCTCAAGGATGAAGCCAATCCCATGGATGGGGTGATTGATCTTATCTCCTTCCCCTCTATCTATAAAAGCTTGTTCTGTTGCCTTTGACAAGCTAGTTTTTGGGCAAGCTAATGGTAGTGCTAGTGTTAGTTTTTGGAGTTCCAGGAGAGTGCTGGTGGCAGTTCCAGGAGAAGGAGAATTATACTTCCAGAAGGCTAAGAGATTGCTGCAAGAAATAAGGAGATTCTTGTAACCAAAGAGAGAGAGGCTTGTTCCCCATCCCAACAAGCTTTGCAAGGCATGCGTACCTGATCACCCAGCCAAAGGAGGATTTGACGTCAGAACTATGGTTGTATTCTTCTTTGTTGATTATCAATAATAGATGACTATCATTATGGTTCCACTCTTGTTGTTCATTGTAATGATGTTTGAGTTATATCTTTTCTGACCGATATATAATTGCATCTATTGGATTTTATGCTTGTATTTGCGTTGTTCTTTGCATGTGCAGGTGTCCATTCACGGAGATCGTGGGGATCATGACCGGCCGGAGCAAAGGATCGACTCTTCTACAATACTAGCGTTGGGATCCAAGTAAGCTTTCATCGCTTACCTTTAATTTGCAATTAGGAACTTGCGTGATAGCATTGTTTGATTGTTGCTAGACCCGATCTGGGCTAGTAGGGATCGCCTTTGTCCGCAGAGGGGATTTACCTCCACAACATCCCCCTTAGTGAGGGTGATTGGCTTGAATGAAGTCTTTGAGGCCTTTGTTTTCTTTTGCGGCCCTACCTGCTCTTGTGGTCGCAGACGTTTTAGCTGGGTGGATGTTGTTTGTGGGTCTATGCCACCTTGTTCTATATCGATCTCTGGTTTGGGCAAAGGTGACTTTTGGCCTCTGCACTCTTCTTCTGTTGTTTTATGCTACTCCGCCAATTGAGTAGCATCGCGCACCGCCTGGGCCTTAGCCACTGCTTCTTCTTTCCTGTGCTTTTCCACCAGCTATGCCATCCAAAGTTTGGTCTCTTCCTTCTTCCGCTGCGCGACGGACTTATTTACTTCCACCGCAGAGCCAACTAGAGCATGCCACTTCGGCGGCCAAGACTCAAGGACCATGAAAATTACATCGTTGATCGCCAAGTTTGGTAACTCATGCCACATCTTCGTGGGTTCCTTCCATGCCTTGATGAAGACATGGTGGAAGTCGGCTTTGAACTCCACAAATCTCTGCAGACTGTTGTAGATAGTGGGTGATAACATCGGCTTGCGATTAATCTCCATCCTGATGTTCATCTCCATGACCACCCAAAATATCTTTCTCTCCCTTATCCTCTGTGCATCCTTGTTTTCCCACAGCGATGCATACTTCATTACCTCTAGAAGGTCCTACGCGATTGACGGGAACTAGCTATCTGCGGGAAATTCCCATGTCACCAATACTATCAACAATAGGAGCCATGCATAATGAAACATTTTGCTCTGCTCCTATGCCTCGTGGCAGTTCACAAGGAACTCACCACATAGATAATTTGCCCAATTGAATTGGACCCCTTCTGCACATTGCACTGCTAGTGCAACCACTAGCATAGGCACCTCATCCGTGCAGCACTTTCATATCACCTTCCCTACCAATATCTTTGTCGCGACTTTGAGTATAGGGTTGTTGATGTTGGAGATGGCATACCCTTGCTTCTTCTTCTCCAGCTTAAACTTCTTTTTCATTACCTCCGTGATGGCCAAGTCATCACTTTTTCCTTCTGAAATGTTCGGTGGGTCCTCCCCTGCATAAGGGAATCATGTAATCTAGTGAATTAGATGGTCTGTGATGGGGATGGGCTCCTCCAACCACAAGCACCCATCATGCACCAAGCAGAGCAGCTGCCTGATGACGAAAATGGTCACTGGAGCGCGGTGGTAATGTGGCACCTAGAGTAGTTTTAGCAACCCTGCTTTCTCTACACCTCTAAGCCATTTGTGTGGCTCTAATTCAATCATTCTAGCCAGCACGTCCATCTTCTGTCGCAGTTGCTAAATGCGGGAACTTCTCGTGGTCTGCGAGGTCCCAATATTCAAATTTTAACATAGGAACTCGTCCCAAGTGCACTCCCTCAAACACAATATTGTCTAGGAGCAGCGGAGTTTGCATAGAGTTATTGCTCTCATCTATATCCTTGGGCACCTTGGCTTTACCCTTCCATAAAGGAACATATTCCAGTAGCCTAGTGATAGGTTACGCACCCTAGGTTTCAACTTCCATCTCTACATCCTCCTCCTCCACCAGGATTTCCTCAAACTCTCCCTCCTCATCAGCCTCCAAATTAATGGCCTTCCCCTTTTCCTCCATTGTGAGCTTGGTCCTCAGTGGATTTATGGGCAAGACACGCACTGATATCATGGCCTGCTTGTCTTTCTTAGGTCTCGGTGTGCGCGGTGATTTAGGGACCTCAGATATTATTCCAGCACTATCTATGGCTTCTATTTCCGCAATTTCCTCTGCAATTTGCTCAGTTGTCACTACTCCTATGTCCATGGCTTCTTCGAGTGCTGACATAGTGCTATTCCATGGTTCTCTTAGTGTCTCTGGTAGCTACTCAAACAACGAATTCGCTTTCAGAATATCGAATAAGTCTCGGTTCATGAATACCTGAACGTGCAACAACTCAGTTCTCAAAATAGCAAGTGTTGTTTGCTAGACAACCACTTGTAATTTATAACGCCTTTTTAATTTGAATTCAACCGTTCCCCCCACATTCGGTCAATTAATGCTAGATTGGCTGCAGATTTTCAAGAATCTAGCCCATAAAGTTCACCATAAATGCCTGTCACCTGCTCCATTTGGCCTGAAACCAACCATCAAATCATGAATAGTGACTATAACAATCACTTTCCAGCCAACCTGCGTGCCAACACAGCTGTCTTCGCACTATTGCGGACCTTGTGACACTTCGCTACTGCATGCAATCCTCACATCGCGCAGTTCCCAAGCATAGTAGTTTATAGTCCCGCACCTCCTTTCAGATGCCTGGAGTGCTAAGATTGTGCTTCTATCAACTAGTCAAATGGCTGGGACACCTGTGTATGGCTCCAAACGGCTTCCATTTACTTTTCCTAGGAAGGGATCTCCATTCAACTTAACCAACTAGACGGTGCCACCATCAGTAATCTCCTTAATAACACACGGCCCCAACCAATGCATTTTAAGTTTCCCTGGGAATTTATCAAAGTTACTATCATACAACAGCACCAAATCATTCACCTTAAAAGTGTGCAGCTTAATATGTTGATCGTGCCAAGCCTTTTCGCATTGTTTTTTAACCTGCTGGTGAAATCCAGCCAAAAAATCGTTCTTCTTCAAGCTCGTCCAACTGCATGAGCCTCTCCTCTAGGGCTCCGCCGTGATTCATCATACCTGTGAGTGCCGCTATGCACTAGGCATGATGTATTCCATACGCATTACAACTTCCACTCCATAGACAAGTCTAAAAGGTGTCTGTCCTATCAGCTTCTTACATGTCGTTCAATAAGCCCATAACACTGCAAGTATGCGTAGATCCCAATCACTTCGTTGCGCATTGCATACCTTGGTCAGTGCGGTTTCTAGTGCTTTGTTGAACGCTTCTACGCATAGGATCTTTTGTGTGGTTGCTCTTCCTACATAATGTCTTCCCAACATTAAGAGCAATTTACAAGTTCGCCCCCCCAACACATGCTTATTGACCAAGTATTTGCGGAGTACATGTGCATCCGCGCAGGTTGGGGTTCTTTTCCATAGGCCTGCATCCACTTGGCCAGATGATGCATGCATGGATCATCCTATCCATTGTACTTATCCTTTAGTCGCATCTTAGGCTTCAGAAATCGTACTCGCATCATTTTCCTACATTCGCACCAATTGTAAAAATTTCCTTTGTGCGTACACCACCATCTCGCGAGCATAGCGCAGTACCCAGTCCAAGGCTTGGAAGTGTTGTTTTTCTAGCACGTCCCTTTCAAATCCATCCAAGAAGGTATATACTTCATTTAAATCATCATAAGTTGGTAGATCTCTTACTTTTGTCAACACACAGTGCAACGATCTGGCCATCATATTGCAATTCAGCGTAGTTACCCCATGTAACCGATTCTGCCATTGTTCTATTTCTTCGTCAGAATCCAAAGTGCAGGAGCTCTCGCACTCCCATGTAGTCTGCCCATCTGTGGTGGGATTTACCCAATCTTGGTCTCACGCTTTTATCTTGTAGATGTAGTCCAAATCATCATCCCTTTCGTAGTAGCGGACTGACTCCGTATAGCACGATCCTTCATCAGGGTCTAGGGGTATTATTACGCATAGTGATTTCTTCTCAAAGATCATTTTCTACTTCTTCAGATTGATTACCCCATTCATATCAGTGTGTTGGCTTGTATGGGCCTGACTCAGGTTTAGAGGTGATTAGGCCAAGAAAATCTCAGTACTACTGGCCCGTTCGGCAACAGTCTGCAGAGTGCGAACTAAGGTCTCACCCGAAGTAATATGGGAGGGTGTTAGAACTAGTTTTCCACACCCTTGGGATGTCTAATGGACTTCTGGAGGTTTGCGGTCTAACCCATCGCTATGCACACTTACGATCCCTTCGCAACCTGCGGTGCAGCTTCCGTGCAGCCCTACTCGAGGCGCGACCCATATAATACCCAAGATCCTTACTACTTAACCGATTACTTAACTTGTGTGTATAATATTGATGGTTATTACAACATATTCAACAATCATATGGGTGCGCGCAATACATAAATGAATACAAACATAAAGAAGATAATGCACAACAAATACACAGAATTAGGAATCAACTTCTCTTTTATTAATCTTCAATCTTGCTTACAAACTCCACACCGCCCTGTGCACTCAGCTGTATGGGTTCGCGCACTCAGCTGCGGACTCTACTAGGCCTCTGCACACTCAGCTACATAGCCTCTTCCTACTACTACGACCCAAGACACTTGGAATCTTACTCTAAGCTTGAACCATTCCTTTGCTACTCACTCTATCTTCCACTATCTTCACAACTTAAAGCCTCGCTCTATTTATACAATCCCATGGTCCACTGACCATGGGTAGGCTGACATGACTTTACATTACATACATTACTTTAGGGTAGACAACCCTATGACCTAACCTCTACTTCGCACTCCGTGCCCGCAATTTGTGGAGTCTTACAAAACCTTTGACCAAAATTTGGGCTTTGAGCCCCAAAACCTACTGTGGGGGGATTCCATGCCCAACAGGCCCCCAACACAATCATCGTGACTCATCCCAATTCACTCTGCTAGTGTGACGATCTTGGCACAGAGCCCCTCCAACCAATCCTGTGCTACGCGAAGGTCTGCAATGCACTGTTTTGCTGTTTGCTGGATCTACTCCACTCTTTTGGCTGAAGTCTCGTTGTCAGGGGCAAATCCTTGTCTTAAGGCATGCATCACCTTCATATGTGTGAGCTTTCCTTCGATATCTATAGTGATGAGGAAGGCCTCATCAATCCAAGGTTGGACGCGTGCTTTAAGGACTGCCTCTTTCTGCCGCGTAGCATCCACCTATTCCTTGAATGCCTTTTCCTGTTGTAGTTTTGCAAGCCATTGGATCAGGACAACAGTCTATGCTATTCCACACACACTATCATACTACACTTAAAGCTCCCGCACCTCCATTTCCAGGCGCTATATGTTGGGGTCCTCCTGTAATGAAGTGAGGACCGCATATGATCTGAATTGGATCCTAAAACACTCTCTAAGTTTTCATGACTATTTCAAATTATGCCAAAAGATTCAAGTCTTAAAAAAATCAAAGCTATCAGAAGGAATACTCGTAACAATTGTAGTTGTGGCCAGAGTGGAGCAACGAGGACCCTTGGTCGAGCACACAAACTATTGGTCCATGGTAATGCATGCTAGCACAAACTGGAAAAACCGGAGGCTAAAGTGCTAATCGCGTACCACAGGGCGTCCCCCTTAGTGAAGGAAAGCCCTGAAGCGCTCGGACCTAAAATCTCCATAAAATTTGGAAAAAGTAATGCATTCGGTTCTGTAGCACGGGATTCCACAAACCGGAAGGATATCAAAAGGCCTTGAGGTGGTAAGCAGTTTTGACTGAGTCCCGCCCAATCCCACACATCGAGCGACACGCATCTGGTGGATGAGAGAGAAAACCACTTGCATCGGAGGGGTAAACATCGGCGACTTGTCCCCCTGATATGAATAACGACCATAGGATCTGGGGGGCCCATATCAATGGCGAAGATGCGTTCTGATGACTGACTGGATTTGACAAGTCAAAAAGCAAGATGACAGGGGATTTGAAGTCCAACATGGACGATGAGTTGGAAAATGATTCATGTTTCATGGGCGATCTTGAAGCAAATGGAATTAACAGCAATTCAAAAATGATTTAAGGAATCTAACACCCAATTCGTTGGGAAAAAAGTGGCCACCTCCTTGCAAAGCATTACCGAGTGATGATAACGCAGAGCAGAGGAATTCGAATGAACAAAGGTAAGGAAACCAGAAGGCTAGAAGTGGAAATGAATAGTCAAAAGAATAGACTAGCTTTAAAGCCATGAACTGACAGAAGCACGGACACACACAGAGACAGACAAGAGTTAGTAAAACAACAAGAAGGTAGATAGCTAATAGCAGAAAACAGAGAGTAGAAGCCGAGCTGACCTTAAGGCAGCATTGAGCCAGACAGAGCTAGAGAGAGTCAAAGAGTCTGTGTACTCCATAGAATGCTTGAGAGGTTCAAGCAAACTCCTTAGTATAGGCCTATCATACTACTATGACCATCAAAGGTCGAATTTCAGTAAGGAGAGTCTGTGCACTCCATTCCTACTGACTTTTATCTATTTAGTGAGACTAGAATTGAGCTCACTATTGTAAAAACCTTACTTAAAAACATAATAGAGAGGCCACCACTGAAAGCTGGACCAAGAGACGTAGCCCAGGAGCATTGGGTGAACTCCTTATTAAACTTGTTGTCTTACATGTTTTCCTATTATGTTTTCTCTAACTACCTCAATGTCTGTGTATTTTGCAATCTTATTGATCCATTGCAGAAAGTACCATAGGCACATCCATGCACATGAGTCTGTAATACCTTTAATTCTTTGTCATAGATAAATTCCAGATGAGCATAGGATTCTTCCAACATAGTGGTGCAGTTCTGTACTACCTGGCTTATTTCCTCCAACCCTTTTTTAATAGCGCCAACGCATTGTTCCCTAACTTTTGGGGGGCATAGAGGACTGCGCCTTTAATCGCAGCTCGACAATCTGAAGGTTGAGCTCCAACTGTACCCTCGTTGCTTCCTCCTTTGCCCCGTGGAATCCACTGGCTAATTTGTGGATTTGTTCCGCTATGGGTAGATCTGCTGGGACAACCAATTCCAGGACATTTTGACAAGCCTTGTCTACTACCTGCTCCAGTCCTTGAGTTTGTGCAACTAGTTCATCATGCTGTTGGCTGAGCTGTTCCTTATTGATCTTTTGTTCGCTCAATAGCTGTAGTGCATGGCCTTCTCTGGCGCAGAGCTTGGCTGTGACCCATCCTGTAACTGGTACAGGGTTTCTCGCAGAAGGGCAGCCATGTTTAAGCCCAGTCCCTTAATCTTGCCCACCACAGCTCAGTCAACTTCATTCGCTGCTGCTAACATGCCCTCCAGGAACACGAAAGTGTTAGATATTCGGACACGCAACATCTATCTTGCCTCTGATGTACCTTTTGTGACATATGGGGCCATTGTTCCTGTTTGTGGGGGTTGCACCTGTAGTTCCTATAACTGTGCTCTTAGCACCCCCAACACAGTGTTCTGCTCTGTCATCACCTCTTCGAGCACCTCCCGAGTGACCTCGCGAACTGTATCGCTAATGTCATAGAGGTCACCCTCTGTTAATGTAATTGGTTTGATGTCCAGTTTGGAAGCCTTGGCCTTCTTTCGTGGACCTGATCTCTCCATGACGTGCAGCCGTTTCAATTGGGTGGACATTGTGCTCGGGTCCGCGCCTTCTGCTATATCTGGTCCCTATCCTATAGACATGTTCTGGCCCCCTTCCTTCTGCGTCGCAGTGGCCCCTATTGCTTGTGTTGCTGCTACTCTTTCGGCAGCCTTTTCCTGTTCTGTGGCTGCCTTGGCTACTCCGTGAGGGGCCCTTACCTCCGCGGCCGCTTGTTTGTTGCACCTCTATTGGGCCAACTTTGTGACACACAACTTTGTTGCCTCCTTCTACTTTTGCACTATTGTTCTCTCCCTTTCTACCAGATCTAGGGTGTGCCACTCACGAGGCCATGATTCGAGCATGGAGAATATGGCATCATCAATTGCGATGAAAGGAAGCTTGGTCCGATTCTGCGTCAGATCCTTACGCGCCTTGATATACACATTATGCATATCCACCTTGAAGTTTGCAAAGCTTCAAAGATTGTTGTACACTGTGGGGGATAGGTGCGTCCTCCTATTAATCCACATCTGGATGCTCACCTCCATGAGCACCCAAAAGATTTTAGTGTCGTGGATCCAAGTGGCATCCTTCGTAGCCCAGAGTGACACATATTTTGCAGCCTCTGGCAATTCCTATTCAATATAACGGAACTAACTGTCCCCAGGTAGTTCCCCTATCACCAGTAAAATGGACAAGAGGAACCACGCATAGTGGAAGGTCTTGCCCTGC